>Ga0247810_10001888_pt1 | contig 12341 bp, 15 predicted proteins | sample UWRJL119311C1_FD_179918 | JGI IMG/M metagenome (GOLD analysis project Ga0247810, IMG submission 179918) | Plant litter microbial communities from Arlington Agricultural Research Station in Wisconsin, United States - UWRJ-L119-311C-1 | ecosystem: Environmental > Terrestrial > Plant litter >...
CGTGGTCGGGATGCGTCGCCCGGCCTAGTCGACCTCGGGCGAAGCCTCCCGGCGCCGCACGACCCGCCGCTTCACGACCGCGTAGATCGCAATGCATGCGATGACGAGCGGCACGCCCACCGGCCACACGGTCCCGTAGCCGACGATCACAGCGAGCGTCTCGAACCCGATGAACGATGCGGTCGCGAGGTACATCTGTCCGGTGAGCATGAAGCTCCGGTAGCCGAGCTGGGTGAAGAACGAGGCGATACGGCTCACCGCTCGAGGATCACCTTGCCGGTGTCGACATCGGCGGGCGCCGAGGTGTGCTCGTGAGTGACCTGCCAGGTGCCATCGGTCCGGGCCAGCACCCACGTCAACCGGTTGGTCATCTGGCGCACTCGCTCGCCGGACGGCGACTCGGCGGAGTAGTCGACCATCGCGGTAAGGGTTGCGAGATCGCCACCGACAGAGACCTCGATGCTGTCGAAGTCGGCGATCGTCCGCTCGTCGCCCAACGATCCGAACCACTCGGCGATCTGGTCGCGCCAGGGGGCGACGCCGGCAAGCTCCCACGACCCCCAGAGGTCGAAGACGCGCACGTCGGTGGCGTACATCGTCATGAAACGGTCGACGTCCTTGGCCAGCGCTGACTCGCTGTAGACGGAAAGCAGGGCTCGTACATCGTCTTCGTCGGTCATGACAGCAGGTTAGCCATCCCGTTCGCCCATTGATAGGCGCCACGGAATAGAGCTAATCTCATGCCTACTACTCGTACAGAAAGTGTGCCCATGCGCGCCACCGCCGTCGCCCTCACCACCTCCATCGCCCTTGCCCTCGGCCTGCTCGCCGCCACCCCGGCAGCCGCTGCGGATGCTTCGGTCACCGGCATTGTCTCCGTCAACGGCATCCCGCGCGGCGGCGTCGAGGTCGGCTGGCTCGAACCCTCGACCGGCGACATCGGCGAGGTGGCGACGATCGCGGACGGCAGCTACGTGCTCCCGGTCCCGGCCGGCAAGCAGTTCGTGCTCTACGCGGGGTACGACCACGCCGCCCGCAAGGAGTGGAAGCGTGTGAAGAACGCCGACTACATCGGCGTCTTCCTCGGCACCAATGGCCAGGATTACCTGTACCAGTACCGCACGGCGTTCGCGCCGGCAAACGTCACCGGGGCCAATCTCAATCTCGACACCGGCGGCACGGTCACCGCGACCGCCAAGAGTCTCGACGGTATGGAGGTCACCAAGGTCGATGGCCAGGCTGTCGATGGCGACTACACGGACAACGCAGGGTCAATCTCCGTGAGCCGCCTCGTTCCCGGTCACTACAAGGTGCGGGCGATCCAGAAGACGAAGGCCGGAACGAACGAGTGGTTCTCCAGGACCATCACGGTCACCTCCAATGCGACGACGGCGCTCTCTCCCGATTTCAGCGGGGCGGATGACGCGAAGGCATCGATCTCCGGACGCATCACGGTGAACGGCAAGCCGGTCAAGGGTATCCAGGTATCCGCAGTGCGCGGCTCTACAGGTGCATTCGACACCACGGACAGCAAGGGCCGCTACACGCTGACCGGGCTGAAGGGTGTGCGGTACAACCTCTACCTCGGCAACAACGGCGGGTACGGCGAGAAGAACGAGTACCTCCCCGAGAAGATCAAGGTGACGCTCAAGAACGGCCAGAAGCGCACCGTCAACCGGTCCCTCGAGGAGGGAACGACGCTCACAGGCTCCGTCACCGGCGCGAAGAAAGGCTTCCTGCGCATCACGGTTCTCGACGAGAACGACAAGGTCCTCACTGGTCGCGCCGTCCAGGTGACGAAGGCGACCGCGAAAAAGACGTTCCACCTCAACGGGGTACCGGCCGGGACCCATCGGATCGTCATCACCGACGGGAAGAACTACACGTCGACGACCGCTCGGGTGAGCGGCGCGAAGACCTCGATCGGCGCTCGCTCTCTCGAGCGGAAGACCATCACGCTGACCGGCACGACAAGCAAGTCGAAGTACACGCAGATCTTCTACACACTCGGCACCCGCTCCGAACGAGGGGACGAAGTCGACTACCCCACCCGCGAGTACGTCGTGGCAAAGAACGGGAAATACACGCTGAAGGGTGTGATTCCGGGAGCTGCGACGATCGACGTCAGCGCACCCGATCACGAACTCAGGACCATCCACTTCACCGCGACGACGTCGGGCACGAAGAAGCTCAGTGCCGGCAAGAGGATCGCGTACGGCAAGATCTCCGGAACCGTCACCCTCGGCGGGCTCCCGCTCGGCGTCGGCTACGGCTCAGCCGACAAGACGAAGCCAGCGCGGTCGTACGGCAGCTTCGAGGTCAAGAACGGTGCGATCGTCCGCGCGAAGATCAATCCCGGAAAGGTGCGACTGAGCATCGGGTCGAACAACTCGATCGGTGACTTCGTCGACGGTTCGCCGTTCATCCTCGCGTTCCCCGACGCGAAGTCCGCGGCTACCGTCCGCGCGGGCAAGACGACGGACATCGGCTCGGTTGAGCTGGTCGTGGAGCGCTAGAAACGGCTCGCTTCCCACGGCATACACTCGAGTCATCCGCTCGCCGCCGAAAGGGACCGCATGCCCGATCTTGTGCCCATCCCCTCCCCCGGACTCCCGCTGTACTACGGCGAACCGGGCGCCCCGCTCGTGGTCGTCGTGCACGACTGGTTCGGTCGCGTTCCGAGCCTCGAGCCGCTCGCGAAGGCGCTCGCCAGTCACGGCTTCCGGGTCGCGGTACCCGATCTCTACAACGGGGTCTGCACGGTCAATCGCGCCGATGCCGAGACGCTCATGGCGCGGCTCGACCTCGGCGATGCCCTCGACATCATCGATGACATCATCAGCGATGCCCGCGCCGAGGGCTCGAAGAAGATCGGCGTCGTCGGGTTCTCGATGGGCGGATTCCTCACTCTCCTGCACGCCCAGGGCGGCGAAGCGGATGCCGTGGTCGCCTATTACGCGACGCTCGAGCCGAAAGAGCACGGCGTGATCCCGTCACCGCTGCTCCTGCAGTTCGCCGAGTTCGACGAGTGGGCCGAGGGTGGTAACCCGGTGGAGTTCGTCGCCCGGCTGAAGGATCACGGAACCCCCGTGCAGACGCACACGTACTGGGGAACGAAACACTCGTTCGCGAACGCGAGCATCCCGGAGACCGTCGACAAGAACGCTGCCGCTCTCGCGTTCGCGCGCACGGCGACGTTCCTCGAGAAACACCTGCTGGACTGACTAGCGCACGTCCCAGCGGTGATGGATCGGGTCGTGGATGAAGTATTTCGCGAACGTCTCGACGGTGAACGCGACGCCGTCGCTACGGCGGCCGGGGCGCTGCCACTGCGTACCGCTGACATTCTCGAACGCCAGGGCTAAGTCGGAAGCGGCTTCGAGCAGTTCAGCCGTCACGATCGCGGGGTCCTGCTCGTTGTAGCGATCGTCGATCGCCGTGGCGTCCTGGTCCCAGTTCGGGTAGAGCGGGTCATCCTCGGTGAGCATGAGTGCGAGCCGGAAACGGTACAGGCGCAGCACGTCACGCACGTGCGCGGCGTACTCGAGCGGGGACCACGTCGAATCGGTCGGACGGTCGCGTACGTCGGCGCGGGCGAGAACCGCCGGCCACTGGGCCGCGTTGTCCCGGATCATGCCGGCGACATCCGTTGCCTCGAAGGTCGCGGCGTCGAACCCGCACTCGGGACACGGCTTCTCGATGACCCAGGTCCAGTTCTTGGTGTCGGGGGTGATGGGCATGAACCCATGCTGGCCCATCGGGCGACCCGCTACCGTAGATTTCGTGCCAACCTTCTCCCCCGACATCATCAATGCCGTACTCGCCCACATGAACGGCGACCACAACGACGACAACCTCCTCATCGCGCAGGCATTCGGTGACCCGGACGCCGAGACCTCGATGATGGTCGACCTCGACGAGAACGAGGGAAGCTGGGTCTTCACGGTCGCCGGCGACCAACGGATGCTGGACGTGCCGTGGTCCGCCCCCATCAGCGAGCGCGCGGAGATCCGCCGCGAGATCGTCGTGCTGTACGACCGCGCGTGCGCCAAGCTCGGCATCACACCGCGCGATCACTGAAGTGTCTTTCGCTCAGCGGGGTCTCCCCCTAAACTAAGGGCAACCTAACTTTGGAGCGCCCGTGACTGTCATCCCGTTCTCACAAGCACTTCGCGAGCGCACTCGCAGTGGCCACAGCCAGAGTGAGGGTGCCAGCTTCATGGACGACCTGATGACCGGCAAGGGCTCGCGCGACGACTACATCGCCCTCGTCGCCCAGCACTTCTTCATCTACGAAGCCCTCGAGGCGGCGTCCGACAAGATGGCCGATGACGCGGTTGCGGCGGCCTTCATTTCGCCCCACCTCACACGCCTGCCCGCTCTCGAGAGCGACCTCGCCTTCCTTCTCGGCGCCGACTGGCGCGACTCGATCTCCCCGCTCCCCACGACGCGCGCGTACGTCGAGCGCATCAACGAGGTCGCGGCAACGTGGAACGGCGGCTTCATCGCCCACCACTACACGCGCTACCTCGGCGACCTCTCCGGCGGCCAGATCATCCGCACGCTCATGCAGCGCCAGTTCGGTTTCGAGACGAACGGAGTCGGCTTCTACCTCTTCGACGAGATCGCGAAGCCGAAGGAATTCAAGGACCGCTACCGCGAGCAGCTCGACGCCGTCGGCTGGGTCGACGAGGAGCGCGATCGTGTCATCGACGAGGTCATGGTCGCGTACCGCTTCAACACGGAACTGTTCTCCGACCTCGCGCACGCGAAGGATGCGGCTGCGGTCGCCTAGTCGGCCCAGGTAAGCACTCGTCCACTTCTCCGCCATCGCCCAACAGGACGATCTCGCCTCGAGGGCGCTTCAACATGACGAAACGCCGAGCGGATGACGCGTACATCCTGTCGAGCGCTCGTGCTCGCCACCCGTCGGTCCGCCAGCGGCAGCACTTCAACCGGGCTACGCCTCGATGCCGGGAACCGCTGTCGTGCGCGACATGAACCGCCGCACGTTGTCGTCGACGATGATGTCGCTCGGACGCAGCGGTCGTGAGAGGAACAGCCCCTCGAGCGCGGAGATGCGGCTCAGGGCAACGTAGGTCTGGCCGGGCGCGAACGAGCGCTGCCCGAGGTCGACGATCGCGCGGTCATAGGTCTTGCCCTGTGATTTGTGGATGGTCACTGCCCAGGCCAGGCGCAGCGGGAACTGTGTGAACTCGGCGACGATGTCCTTGCGCAACTGCTTGGTGAGGGCCGAGTACGAATACTTGTACTTCTCCCACACGGCGGGCTGCACCTCGTGCTCCTCGCCGTCGATCTCGACGAAGACGGTCGAGGCGATCTTGGTCACGGTGCCGACGGATCCGTTGACCCAGCGCTGGTCGGCATCGTTGCGCAGGAACATCACCTGGGCACCGACCTTGAGCTCGAGGCTCTCGTCCGCGGGGTATGTCCGGCCACCGAAGTCGCCGCTGACCTCGGCTTTCGCGGTTTTCACAACCCCGCCGAGGCGGGCGAGGGCGGTCGCGTTGATGCGGTTGACCGTCGCATTGGTGGTGGCGAGCGTGATCGCACCCTCGGTCGGAGCCGGCCGCGCGCCGGTGTCATTGAGACGCTTCGCAATCTCCGCCGTCACCATGCCGTGGCGCACGGCGTTGAGCATGTACTTGAACTCGCCCTCGTGCTGGCGGTGGATCGTCGTGAGCTCGTAGACCTTGAGGTCGGTCGACTCCCACACCTTGGCGTCGAAGAACCAGATGGACCGGTAGTGGTCGGTGAAGTATGCGCGTTCATCGCCGTCGCCGGGGACGGGAGCGAGCTGGTACGGATCGCCGAACAGCACGACCTGCACTCCCCCGAACGGCTCGAAGGGCTTGCTGCGTGCCTGGCGCAGTGACCGGTCGACGGCGTCGAGAAGGTCGGCGTTGACCATCGAGACCTCGTCGATCACGAGTGTGTCGATCGTGTTGAGGATCTTCTTTGTGTCGGCGTTCTGGTCGATGTCGTGGTCGGCGATCACACCGATCGGCAGCCGGAACAGCGAGTGGATCGTTTGCCCGCCCACGTTCAGAGCGGCAACGCCGGTCGGGGCGCAGATGACGACCTGCTTCGACGTGTTCCACGACAGGTGGTTGAGCAGCGTGGACTTTCCGGTCCCGGCCCTGCCGGTGACGAAGATGTTCTCGCGCGTCGTTTCGATCGCTGCGAAGACCGCTTCCTGCTCGGGTGAGAGCTGGGTCTTAGTCACGGGGGACCAATCTACCGGCTCAGTCGTTGTCGGTGGAGGAAGGGCGAGCGGATGTGGACGCCGTCACGCGGTCCCGCTTCGCAGCCCGCTGCGCAAGCATCTCGTTGTACGCCTCGAGCTCGGCATCCCCGTCGCGATCGGCCTTGCGGTCGTACCGCTTGCTCTCGCGGTCGTCGCTGCGCGCCCACATGATCGCCACGATGATGGCGAGTGCCACGGTCGGTATCTCGCCGATGCTCCAGGCGATGCCGCCACCGGTCTGCTGGTCGGCGATCGCACTCGTGCCCCAGCCCATCGCGCCGTACCAGTCGGCAAGGAAGAGGCCGGTGCCGCTGAGGATCGCAAGTCCGAAGAAGGCGTGGAACGCCATGGTGCCGAGCAGGGTGAGGAGCCGCAGCGGGTACGGAGCGCGATAGGGCGCCGGATCGACGCCGATGAGCGACTGTACGAAGAGGTAGCCCGTCAGCAGGAAGTGCACGACCATCCACTCGTGGCCCACGTGGTCCACTGTCGCCCAGCGGAACAGCGGCGAGTAGTAGAACACCCACAGCGATCCGACGAAGAGGCCGGCGGCGATAAGCGGGTTCGAGAGCACGCCGAAGAACTTGGAGTGCACAAGCAGCATGATCCACTCGCGACCGCCCCGGCTGCCGTCGTCCCGCTTGCGGATCGCCCGCAGCGCGAGTGTCACGGGAGCAGCGGGAACGAGGAATACAGGCACGAGCATCGTGAGCACCATGTGTGCCGACATGTGCGCGCTGAACAGGTACTTCTGGTAGACGTTGACGCCGCCGTTGGTGACGTAGAACAGAACGAGGATGCCGAGCACCCAGACGACCGTGCGCAGCATCGGCCACTTGTCGCCGCGCTTGTGCAAGCGCCAGACACCGGCGACGTAGAAGAAGATGGCGAAGCCGCAGAACACGATCCAGAGCAGGTCGAAGTTCCAGGCGGTGATGAGTTTCTCCGCGGTGAATGGTTCGGGCAACGGTGAACCGGTGAGCAACTCGGCCGACGTGGCATCCGTGAGCCCTGTCGTCGGGATCTGCGCGACCGGCGTGACCGACCGGGCGAGAGCCGCCGCGACACCGGAGGCGATCCCCATGAACGCGAGCTCGCTGCCGACAAGCCACCAGAACCACTTGCGGCTGCCGGCCGGTGAGCCCTGCATGCGGCCGATGAAGAACCGGCGCTGGAAGATACCGAAGAAGCCGAGCGCCCCGAGTGCAGCGACCTTGATGAGCACAAGCAGTCCGTACGGGGTGAGCAGCTGGTCGAGGGAGCCGACGCGGATCTCGGCGCTCACGTACCCGGATGCCGCCACGACGACGAACGCCACGATCGCGATCGACGAGTAACGCGAGATCGCGGTGCCGATGCGCTCGCGGTCGAGGGTGCGGGCGGTGAGCGCAATCGTCAGGAGTCCGCCGACCCACAGGGCAGCGAAGACGATGTGCAGGTAGATGGCGCTCGTGGCCGGGTCGTGGTCGGCCGTATCTCCGGCGTGGCCCTGCAGCGCCATCGGGATGAGCCCCAGCATCGCGCCGATGGCCATGAGCAGGACGAGCGTCTGGTTGCGCACGGCGAAGCACAGCACCGTAAGAGCCGCGGCAATGAGCGCCGTCGCGAGCCACGCCTTGCCGATGTCCTGCTCGGAGAGGAAGGTTCCGACAACCTGGCCGAAGCGGTCATCGAGCGAGATCGGCTGCTGGTAGACCGAAAGGAAGGTGAAGAAGCCCGTTGCGGCGGACGAGACAGCCCAGAGAGCGGATGACGCGGCCCCGACGTCGAGCGCTTTGCCGAACTCCGGACGGTCCTTCGAGAACGCGAACGCTGCCATCGCGAGCGAACCGATCGTGCCCGCGGCGGTGAGGTTCACCAGGAGCTTCGAGATCGGGAGCCCGTAGCGCACGACGGCACCGGGGTCGGCGATCAGCTGTTCCGCCGCACCGCCCGCAACCTGGAGCGCAAGGATGACGGAAACGAGTGCGACGAGGAGAAGGGCCGCGGGGCCCAGGATCCGAATCTGTCGTGGCACTGGTTCAGCCTATGCGCGTTTGCTGGATGGAATGTCCGTAGGAGGCTTAACGGCCGAAGGGCGACAACCTCGCGGTCGTCGCCCTTCGACGTGAAACTGGAAAGCGTGGACTACTTGGCAGCAGCCTTGAGCTTGGTGCCAGCGCTGACCTTGACGCCGAAGGCAGCCTTGATCTCGATTGCCTCACCCGTCTGCGGGTTGCGGCCGGTGCGCGCGGCGCGGTGGGTGCGGTCGAATGCAATCCATCCGGGGATGGAGACCTTGACGCCATCGCCGACGTTCTTGGAAACGACTGCGAAGAGTCCGTCGATAACGCGGTTGACGTCAGCCTGGCTCAGGCCAGAGTCAGCAGCGACAGCGGCGACGAGCTCGGTACGGTTTAGTGACTTATCAGCCATGGTGTGTCCTCCTCGGACCTTGTGCAATTAGTAGCCCCAGTTAGCCGAGACCAATGGAACGGGTGGAAATCTACCAGCTTGACTTGGTAATACCGGGCAATTCGCCCCGGTGCGCCATATCGCGGAAGCGAACGCGCGAAACACCGAACTGGCTGAGGAAACCACGCGGGCGTCCATCGATAGCGTCGCGGCCGCGAACGCGGACCGGCGAAGCGTTGCGGGGAAGCTTCTGCAGGCCGAGGCGTGCAGCTTCGCGGGACTCGTCGGTTCCAGCCGGGTCGACGAGTGCCTTCTTCAGCTCGAGGCGCTTCGTGGCGTAGCGCGCAACGATGACCTTGCGTTGTTCGTTCTTGGCGATCTTGCTCTTCTTAGCCATGTTTAGCGCTCCTCGCGGAATTCGACGTGCTTGCGCACGACGGGGTCGTACTTCTTCAGCACGAGACGGTCAGGGTCGTTGCGACGGTTCTTCTTGGTCACGTACGTGTAACCGGTGCCCGCCGTCGAACGGAGCTTGATGATCGGACGAATGTCCTGCTGCTTAGCCATTAGATTTTCTCCCCACGGGCCAGAAGGTCCTTGACGACGGATTCGATACCGCGAGCGTCGATGACCTTGATTCCCTTGGCAGAAAGCTGCAGCGTGACGTTGCGGCGAAGCGAAGCGACGTAGTACGTCTTCTTCTGGATGTTGGGATCGAAGCGACGCTTGGTGCGTCGGTGCGAGTGCGAGATGTTGTGACCAAAGCCGGGAATGGCTCCGGTCACCTGGCAGGTTGCTGCCATGGTTTCCTCCGTAGATACCGTAGGGCGAATGCCCTACCCAAGATTTCTTGTCGGCGCGCAGATCCGATCGATTCTCGAGGTGTTCCTCGGGGAAAGAGTGGTTCGGCGCGCATGCGAGTGTAGATACCACTCAGCCAGCGTTAAACACTAGGGGAGCGCGCACTTCCGCGCAAGTTGGGGGATCGAGCGCTAGGCGCGGTCGGCGATGAGTTCCTTCACGAAGCGCTTCGTCGAGGTGCCATCGCACGCCGACATGAAGTACGTCTTGAAGCGCTCGAGCTTCTCCGTGTCGATCTCCGCGCTCGTGATGGCGGCGATGAGCTCGTCCGTGGTCGTGGTCTGCGGCCCGAACAGGTAATCCTCGAACGGGTAGTAGAAGTCACGGCTCAACTGGAACAGCTTGAGGTCGGGCACGTGGAAGATCGTCGGCCGGTTGAGAAGGGCGTACTCGAAGATCACCGAGGAGTAGTCGGTGACGAGCACGTCCGCAGCGAAGAGCAGGTCGTTGATCTCGCGGTTACCCGAGACATTGATGAACGCGGGGTTCTCGGCGAGCTCGGCGGGGTACTTGCGCACGAAGGGGTGCATTTTCACCAGGAAGGCCGAGTTGTCCGAGATGGCATCACCGAGCTTCGCCCAGTCGATCATGTCGAAATCGAAGCTCGCGCTCTTCTGCCCGTTACCGCGGAAGGTCGGTGCATAGAGGATGACGCGCTTCTCGTCAGGGATCCCGTATTCGTCGCGGATGCGCTTGCGGGCGGACTGCACGTACTCGGCGTTGTAGAACACATCGGATCGCGGAACCCCGACGGCGTGCACCTTGTCGAGGTCCATCCGGAATGCCTCGGCATAGTCCTTGCGGATGCTCTCCGAGCTGACGATCGCGTCCGTGTAGCCACGGTGGGAGATCGAGTCCTCGCCCGGTCCGCCGGGAAGGCCCATGCGGCTGTACCCCACGCGCTTGAATGCACCGGCGGCATGCCACGCCTGGATGACGTGCACTCCCTTGCGCAGTTTGAGGCGATAGATGTACGGGTAGTAGTCATCGAGGATCACGAACTTCGACGTCGCAATGAGGAAGGGAAGGCGCCAGGTCTCGCGGAAGGTGCGTCCGGACTTGAGGCTCTTGCGCAGCACGGTCTCGATCGTGAACTGCGGGTAGTTGGCACGCAGCTCGTCAGCGATGAATTCGAGGTTTCCCGACAGCTCCTTGCGGGAATCCGACAGGATCAGTACGCGGTCCTTCTTGACCCTCCAGAACGTTTTGGAGATCGAGTGATAGAGCCAGGCGCGCCCGGGGCGGAACGACTTGAAGAACGGCAATCGCCGAAGCCGTGTGAGAATAGGCACTGAATCCTTGCTCGAGATGTTCGGGTGATACAAAATCACGCGTGTTTGAAATTGTCCCGTCAGCCCCAGCCGGTGTCAAAACAACGCGCAAGTGCGAAAGACGGATGTAATTGTCACGAATATTGCTTCGCGCAGGCAAAGACCCCTTTACGGTTCTCAGCCCCGAATCGTCACTCGAAGACTACCCCGCGGGTGTATTCGGTAAGAACGTGGGAAACCTCGTGTTCAGCGACTCGATGCACCGCATTCTCAGCACCCCTGAGAACGAGGTGCTGCCGAACACGTTCCTCGGCGAACGAGACGGCGTGAACCAGGGCTACCTCGACAGCATCAACGAGAACTTCGACCACTTCGTCGTACCCCTCGCGAACGCGTTCCGCAGCTCCTTCCTGCCGAACCTCGCGGTGCTCACGAAGACGATCCTCGGCCTCAACATCCCCGTCACCGTCGTCGGTGTCGGCGTGAGCGGCGGCGGCGGAAGCCTGGAGAAGGGCGTCGACCAGGTTCCCGACGACCTGAAGAACGGCGTGAAGAAGTTCGTCAACGCTGTTCTCGACCGCTCGGCCACAATCGGTGTCCGCGGTGAGAACACGCGCAAGTTCCTCAACGGCCTCGGCTACGGCGACGACCTCGTCGACGTGATCGGCTGCCCGTCCCTCTACCGCAATGGCCCCGGGCTCCGGATCGACAAGCGCGTCGAGTCGCTCACCAAGCAGAGCCACTTCTCGATGAACGTCTCTCCGTACGTGGGGTACATGGGCGACTCGTCGCTCTACCACGCACGCAAGTACCCGAACATGACGTACATCCCCCAGGACCTCGACACGCTCCGCTTGCTCACCTGGGCGAAGAATCCGGCGAAGTTCGCCACGAAGATGCCGACCCACACCGGTCACCCGTTCTACGACCAGGACCGCATGCGCTTCTTCGTCGATTCCCGCACCTGGATCGACCACCTGCGCACGCAGGAGTTCTCGTTCGGCACGCGCATCCACGGCAACATCGCGGCGCTCGTCGCGGAAACGCCGGCCGTCGTGCTCGTGCACGACACCCGCACGCAGGAGCTCGCCGAATTCCACGAGATCCCTCACCGTTTTGTACCCGATCTGCCCCCGAAGGTCGACGCAGCCGACCTCTACGCCGAAGCCGACTACACGGCGTTCAACGCCGGCCACGCCGCCCGCTTCGACAACTTCGTCGCCTTCCTCAAGCGCAACGGCATCGAGAATGTCTTCGAAGAGGGCAAGGCGAATCCGGAGTACGACGCCGAGCTCGCCGCCCTCCGCCTTCCGGGCCCGGTACGCCGTCTTCCCAGTGACCAGCATGAAATTGCCGGACGTTTGCAGTGGATGTACTCACAGCTACCTGTGAATAAGAGCAAGGACAACTACCGGTTCCGTGCTCCGGTACCGCACGTTCGATCCATTGCAACACCCCAGGTTGGCCGCATAAACAGGGGCGTCGGCCGCGTTTTCAAACGCTTCCGCGGATAGCGTTCTTGTACCCCATGCCCCCTTGTCTGGGGT
>Ga0247810_10001889_pt1 | contig 12336 bp, 16 predicted proteins | sample UWRJL119311C1_FD_179918 | JGI IMG/M metagenome (GOLD analysis project Ga0247810, IMG submission 179918) | Plant litter microbial communities from Arlington Agricultural Research Station in Wisconsin, United States - UWRJ-L119-311C-1 | ecosystem: Environmental > Terrestrial > Plant litter >...
CAACCTTGCTATTTTCGATCTGGACATGGCGCCTGCTTTACAAACCTCCGGACAGGTCTTCCACGGTGCGAAACGTGCGATCCTCACAGCCTCAGCTGCGAATCCTAGCCTCGTCCACCACATATTGCGCCGGAGTCTCTCCTCGCCAAACTCAACGCAGAAGGTTACGCTGGGGATTATCGCTCTCTATGTCGTGGTTATAGCGCTTCTTTGGAACCTGCCGTACGTACGCTGGTCGTTATGGCCCTTCAAGGTGAGTCTTTTGTGTGTGGTTCTGGCCGTATTTGCTACGGAGAGAGAGAGAGCTGAGTGATCGTTGGCTGACACTGGGGTTTCTTGCAGATGCTTACCATTGCCTTTCATGAGTTCGGCCATGCCATGGCTGCTTGTCTTACTGGCGGCCGTGTGAAGTCGATATCTCTTGATCCGCGAGAGGGAGGGGTCACTCACATGCAGGGAGGCATTAACGCGATTACATTACCGGCTGGATATCTTGGATCCTCCTTCATAGGGGCGCTGCTTATATTCTGCGGCTTCAATATTGTGGCGAGCAAGGTTGCTAGCATAGTCTTGGGCGTATGCTTCTTGTTGACACTTTGGGTAGGTGCTGCTCTGAAACTCCTGGGTTGCTTGGTCTTTAGTATGCCTAAAGGCTAGGATGTTCTTCCGAATCTCAAGAGACTTTTCTGTTATAGAGATGCTAACATACAAATAGTGGGCTCGGAGAGATTGGTTGACTATTGTAACCGTCCTTGCGGCAGTCGGGCTTCTAGTTGCTTCCTGGTTCATCAAGCATGCTGAACCACTACGCTTTGTTGTTCTTTTCCTCGGGGTCATGAGCGCCTTGTACAGCGCCTGGGATATCGTAAGTTCATTCCCCATATATCATATCTCTTGTATTGACTCTCCGCAGTGCGACGATCTCATCCTTCGTAAAGTCAACGAATCCGACGCCAGCGTGTTTGCCCAACGATATGGAGGCAGCTCACAGTGCTGGGGCGTGTTCTGGTGCATCATTTCACTTTTGTTCATGGCATGCGGGATTGTCGCTGGACTGGCTGCATTCCCAGAATCGTTCCAGGAGCAGGAGGATGATTCTAAGAAGTTTATTCCAACGCGTTGATGTTATTTATATACCCTAAATCTAATTCATTACTACTTAGTCTCAAGACTGCGTATACCTGTGTCTAGAGCAACATGGATTCACATGGTCCAATTTTCTTGGTTACCTAAGTTCCCCCATGGAGTGCTAAAGTACTCTTACCCCATGCAACCCAACTAAGCAAGACAACAATGACGAAACCCGGCTACAATTTGTCATCTCACTCACGTCACTCTACTTAGCCCGCGCTCTTTGCTACTTAATAAGACAATTATATGAAAGCATCTTGCCAAAGCAACAGTATTGCCACTTTGATTTTCCTCTTCATGCGGGATCTTTACATAATCCCGACAGAACACGGCGCCCAACGTAATACGAAGTAAGCTTGGAGGAGGGCTGTACACATCACATAAGGTGACCGCTTCCCATCCCATCGCGAACCATTGGGACCGGTGTTGTTTGGTTCCCGAGCGGATAGGCGACTTTGTAGCAGTAAGCCATCCTTGTGGGGTTTGGGTGCTGGAATGACCGACAGTCATGACCGTACAGTCAGAATGGGGTGGTTTTTTCCTTAGCTTTCCTGTTCTTTCTCTTGACAATGGGTAAGAGGCGGAGTCTATAAGATTGAAAGTATGGGGATATAAGAGAGGAAGGTCTTCACGTATTTCTCTTTTTTGGATTTTTTTGGATTTCTTTTTTTTTATAGGAAGAGGGCATGTATGGTCGGTCGTAGTGTGAAATGATGGACTCGGACCTGTCGACCATACTGGGACAATATAGTGAATCTCTCAATCCAATAAGTAAGTGCTTGCGCTGTATCCTTGCTACAGTTCTCCCCTGGATTAGACGAACATTTCCAGAGTTGGAATCAGCCATCCACCGCCGGCCCCTTTCACTCTATCTGTAAATTCAAATGCTTCTTCATACAGTTCTAACAGTCAAACAGTCGAGGAGATCCAGCGCCAACGCTTGTCCTTAAGTTCGAAAAACGCAGACCTTCAGAGTTACATCTCACAACTAGTATACGATGTCTTCATCCAAGACGACGATGAAGTCTTCGAAGCTACCTTTAACAGCCGCTGGGCTCCTAAATCCGATTCCACGTATGTATCCCCCCCCCCTTTATCAGAACCCACCACTCCCCAATAGTCGAAGGTGGTAGCGATAGGAAACTCCTCTAACCCACCTAGCGCGTTCCATGACTTCCTGACCAAGAACCGGGCGTCAATCACAAAGCGCCAGCTGCAAAGCCAGCTGTTCAATATCGTGCCCCGGGGAGAAACCACCTGGGTGACTTATACGTGTCATTTCACAGGCCTGTCGGAAGATGAAGCGGAGGTTTGCATGAAGCTGGTGCTGGGCTTAAAGGTTGGTCTTGATAGCGATGGGAGACGCATGGTTGAGACGAGAGATTACTCATTGGTGGAGGAGTGAGTGCTCATGTAGGCTATTAGGAAAGAGGCCGGAAGCTTTGTGGCATGTATAACGCTGATGTAATGATGTACGCATGCTGATATTGGAGTTGGATAAAAGGGTTGTTTGGTTGCTTTGGCGGGCTCTCGCTTTCTCATTCGTCTTGGGGTTTAGATGAGATTAGAGGTAATGATGTATATAGACATGGGTTTTTCCTTGTAGGATTCTAACAAACGTCTAAATTACAACTTTATGTTTCCGAGTTACTCGAAGGACGCTTGCTAACTAACTTGAGATGATTATGATTTTGGATTGGACTCCTTTGATCTGTAGTGACATGCTACTATTCAAGCTCTCGAGCACGATATCCTTACCTTTCCATATTTCTCTATATATCTCTACCGGCACTAACATTTGCGGTCTCGTTAACTCCCTCCATAAGTAGCAGCATAGTTTAGGGAGACTATCTAAAGCGCCAACCCAAGTCTTACCTCAACTCAAAGGACGCCTGCATCACACTACTTTTCAAATTGGCAGAACCTTGAGACTTCAGATTAATACTTGATTCGGACCAAATAAGCTAAGGGTGACCCTCGGGAGCATGCTGCCAGTCAGCCTCAAACTGTCCCCAACCACCACTCGGCTGCTCCATCATCTTCAGCTCATGCACCACCAAGTCATACGTCCCATCGGCAGGCATCTTCCCCTGGCACACATTGCCGCCCATGGCCACATTGATAATCACCTGCCAGTCACTGATGCGCCGCGCGCCGTGCGGGATATCGGCCTTCATGACCGCGCGGCCATCGATGCTCCAAACGGCCCTCCCACCACCCTCATTCCGCCCCGCCGCCTCGGCCTGCTCCCACGCGAACTCGTAGCGGACGGGCCGGCGCGCCATGTCGTGCAGGCGGGTTTCCACGACGCGGTGCTTGTTCCAGTCGTCGCCGTTGAAGTGGCCCCAGTGCAGACACGTGTGGTTGACGCCGTCGGCGTTCCACGTCTCGAGGATGTCAATCTCCGCCTCGTTCGGCCACTGGAAAGGCTCCGACGGCAGCAGCCAGATGGCCGGCCAGATCCCCGCCGCGCACGGCGGCGTGGCCACCACCACCAGGCTGCCGCGCTGTCGCGAGAGCGTGGCGTGCGACGTCAGCCGCGCCGACGTGTACTGCCCGCCGGACGAGATGGCCCGCACCACGAGCTTCCCATCGCCCGTGTAGAAGGAGTTGGCCCCCTCGGGCGTGTAGTTCTGGAGCTCGTTGTTCCCCCAGCCGTGCGCGCCGGTTTGGTGCTTGAACTCCTGCGACACGGGTGCCGAGGCGTGGAAGGGGGGTTGCCAATATGCCGGGGCTGCTGCTGCTGGTGAATGTGACGGGAATAAAGGTTTGTTGGGCGGGATTGGAGGGGCGTAGTTGTTATGGGTGTTAGCTTGTGATTGTGATTGTGATTGTGAAGGTGCTTCTGATCCAGGAAAGGTGGTAGGTATGTTGTGCTGATTGGCAAATTCCTTTGCTTTGGCCTTGGCTTTGGCAAACATGATTTTAGACTAGGGGTAGACGTTGGTTAAGTCAGAGTCAGATAGGGGTTTACTTGATCAAGTCGAAGTTTAAGTGGTAGAGAAACAAGAAAGGTTAAGATATAGACAAATGTACGACTGTCTATCAAAAAGAGTTGGCAACTCCACTTTTACGCACCACTGACGTACTTTGTACGCGTGCAATGCAAGAGCTATAACCTATCTACTAAAACCTGCACACTTGTGGAGTACCCGCTTACATAGGTGCTAGACTAAGGACAGCCGTCAAGATACGATGTACTTTGCCGTAAATAATTTAAAGCCATATAATTATACATTTAAGCTAGCAAATTATATATTTCAACTCTCTCCACACAAGCAATGGTATCATTCGCTCGCTGCGTACAAAGACAATGCATATCTCATAGCCCTCGTGAATATACATATATAAATATACCTCGCTCCAAAAAAAACCCGCTCTTGATAACTCCCAAAATCATGCAATTTAATGTCCATCCTATCTCCGACTCTTCCCACTCTCAAGACTCACGTCCATCGACCACAACGAGTCCCATATCATAGACTTCTTCACCGGGCTCGTTCCTGTTGATGACTGTGTGTTGGTCGATCTAGCAGAGTTCTACGCAGCTTATCAGCGCGATGTTCAAGGACCGAGGAGCTCATCAATATTGGTAGGTCGCACCTCAGGTTTTAATGTTCTCTCCACGAGCGTACTTGCTTGTTGTTGGTTACCACTCTTGGCCAACTGTGCACTGGAAGGTTCTTCTTCTACCACGGGGGTGCTGGGATTGGGTATTAGTGAAGTTTGAGATCCGGTCCGAGCGGGAGGACTTGTCGATGGGATCGCTTTCTTAGAATTGGTGCTGCTGCGTCGACTATCCAAGCTTTTGCTGAGGGTCTTGTTGATACCTTCCATTCCGCTACTCGAGGATTTCTTAGTTCGCCGTATGCTACCTGTCGCATCAATGTTAGCACTGGCGACCGTGCTCTTCCCCAGACCAGGAGTTGAGGGTGCACCAGGCTTTTCTTCTGCTGCATCGATGAGATACCAGCGTAAGCCATCTGATAGATCAAATGGATTATCATCCTCAAAGGAGTCTCCGCCGTTGCTAGCTTCGCCAAACGATCTTCCATCGTTGGAATGAATTCCAGACATTGATTTGGATAAGTCGACCACTCGATCCTCAATTTTGCTGATGCGAGCGACAAGCCAGTCACGGGATCGAAGCTTGTGCGAATCTTGCTCCCGGAGGAAGTAATGAGGCGCGCCAACATTGAACGCTGCCCATGCACCAGTAGCTTGATTCCGGGTGGGCAAAAATAGAGCCAGGTCACCTTCTTTAAAGTTCTTGTATGCAATCTTCTCGTGCGCTTCCTTCTGGGCCATGTGAGACTTCTCGCGATATGCACGAGCATCTTTCGAGTACTTCTTTGCGGTATACTCAATATCCTTAATGCGCTTCGCAATGACCTCGCAAAAGCTTTCGACGTCAAAGTTGCCAATAGCCTTGAGATAAGCATCATACTTTTCCGACTCTGCCTCCGAATCCTCATTGTGCATCCAATACAGGAGATCTAGGTCTCCACTATCGACCATTGCTTTTCGAGTGACTGCCCCTGATATGCTTCGCTTTGTTGCAGAGTCTGGGTCCGAGGATAGATTTGCGACGGAGCGCTCCGGCTTCGGGAGCTTCTGTATCACCATTTTCCCGCCCTCCCGAGTGACGGAGAAACTCAGTCTCTCGAGAAGCCTGCAAAGTCGATCATTCTGAGCATACACTCGCTGAGTGAGATCCTTTGCACGCTCGGTGCGGGCCTCAAATCTACCCGTGAGTAGCTCGTGCTTGCTTTGTGCAGAGTGATACTTGTCTTGAAGAGTTCTGACTTCTTCCTCGAGACTCCCTATCTTAGACAACCTCGAAGCTAGATCTTCTGACATGGTCGTGACCTTCTGTTCCTCTTCCTCGAGGCGAGTACGAAGAGTTTCTGAACCTGTCTCCCCATCCGAGATCTTGGACCTGAGTGTTGAAAGCTGATTTCTCTCGTCGCAGAGTTCCGCTTCAAGAGCAGAGAACCTGGCATGTTCTACACTCAGTTTCTCGCGAAGTTGGGCAGATTCGGCCTCTTCTTTGGAAAGCTGCTCCCTCGCAGTAGTCAACTCTGATTTGACTTCAGTCAGGCTGGTTTGTGCGTTATCTCTATCAGCGCGAGCAATGACAGCAGCGCTCTTGATAGATTCTAGCTCGGCTACCAGATCTCCAGAGCTGCTGATTAGAATATCTCGGAGTGTGGTGAAGTCATGAGGGGTAGGTGAGTCCTTCACCAGCTGAGTATGGATATCTGATAAGGCATTCCACTGGTCCCGGACTGTTGATTCTGCTCTTTCGGCACGCCCCAGAAGAATTTTGTTCTCGTCCTTTGCTCTTTGCAGTTGCTTCTCCAAGATGTCATTGGCCTCACGCTGTAATTTAGCATCGTTTCTGAGGAAATCTACCTGGCCCTGGGCTTTCAGCGCTTCGGCGGCAGCATCTCTCCGTGCTTGTTCGAGCGCATCCTGCAGGGACCGTACACGGTCGTCAATCGAACTCCTCTCGTTCTCACGAGAGCCTAGATACCGGTCCATGTCGTCTTCGAGTTCTTCAAGCTTGGCCTTTAATCGTTTGATTTCACCTTCCAGTGATTTCCGTTCTTCTATAAACTCTCGTTGCTGCGCTTCGAAATTCCCCATCAGATCCTTCTTCGTAGAGTTGGCCTCTTCTACAAGTGTCTTCATGTTCGCTGCCGATTGGGTTCTGGCTGAGACCTCTTTTTCCAACCCGGCAGAACGCTCACGTTCGGCAATAAGGTCGCCCTCGATGATCAGAAGCTTTTGCGCAAAAGCTTTCTCGTCTGCTCCTTGAGTTGCCGAAAACCTTCGCGAAGATACCGATGAGCGTCGGGAAAGTTCTTCGTTCATGCGAGGGGATGCTAGGGGATGCCCCGTGTTTTGCATGTCGGGGTTAGGGTTTCCAGGTAGTTGAAAGCCATTTCCAGTAGATGACCTGCTAACATGGGTCTGTCGATGAAGTAGATCTTCGAGTCTTCGCACTCTGCTCTCAGCCGTCTTGAGTTTGACTTCCACCTTGGTCTTGTCGTCTTGTAATGTACGCATCAGATCATCGTCTCCTCGGAGGAGAAGGCCGCTCCGGCCCATCGCAGCCTCATGTATACTCCCAGCCTTGAAAGCTTTTGCTCTTTTGCTTTGCTGTTTCGTTGGATTATCTAGTTCCGTAACGACTTTTTGGACTTCGTTCACCACTGTAGCCTTGATGTCCTGGGCTTGTAATATTTCAAGAAGCTCTTCTAAATCTTCTCTAGTCGCCTGGGGCCAATCCTCTTCTTCTCCGTGAAGATTGATCTCAAGACCCAACACCTTCCTCTCCGCCTTTTCACCCCATAGAGAAATTCCAATATTCTTTTGCCACTTTCTCCGTCGCCGCGACTCTTCGTCTTGAAAGGTTGCTAGATCGTTTGCCAACGTCGAAGAGTCCGACTTGACTTTTTCGTTCCACTCCCTTCGTCTGATGGCCTCGGCCACAAAGGAAGCATACGTGACAGGTAGAGAATCCATTGTAGAAAGCAGATCAAGAGCATCGTATCCATTTTCATCCATCTCCATAGTCGCGAAGCGGGCATTTGCTTCACTGAGCATCGATGTTAGGGTAGCGACATCATGCATGATACTGAGACAGTCGCTTGCAATCGTGTTCCGGGTCTCGGTGGCCGCGTGCAAAAGCCCCTCCATTTCCTGGGCTCGCTTGGACAAATTCGGCAGGAAGTTTCTCGTATGCAACAGAGCAGACTTGGAAGCCTGAGACTTGTTCTTCTGCGTATCTGCATAATCCAGAACGTTCTCATAGTCATTGCTCACCTTCTTGGCGATGGCCTCAATGTCCTGCATCAGCTGGGTAGGCTCTGTTGATAGCCCTCGTGCGGCAAGTTCGTGGTTCCTCTCCACCTTGGTCCATAGATCATCGGCTCTTCTAAGGACCTCGTCGACCCTCAAACCCAGCTCCGCGCCATTCTTATTGAGCTGCGTGGAGACCTTCCGAACAAGCTTCCCTGCCCTCTTCACCTCTTCCGCATCTATCAGATCTTCTAGGTTCGACCCCCTTGAGTTTCTCCGCCTGTCCCGGCCCGTGATGAACGTGATCATATCTGCTCTCGCCGGCAACGATTGTAGCCGCGCGATCGAAGCCTCGTAGTCCGTCCCCACCAGCTCTTGTGTTTTCTGTATGTCGTTGGCCCAGCTCTGCGTGTTGGCGTTCTTCTGATCCAAAGCCTTGACATGCTTTTCGATATTCATAATCGCCGCATCCACCGCCCGCGTGATGACCTCGATCTCCGCATACCTGTTCTGACACTCGACGGCCATGGCATTGCTATCCTCCACCACCGTCAACGCCCAGGTCCTGCGTGCCATGAAGAGGTCTCTCCATGCTTGCAAGTCGGTCTGGTTGGCAATGGTATCGGGAGGTCGCGCGACATTGTATTTCGGTGGCAGTGGGATCTCGGACAGCAGAGACCTGCCAGAGTCTGGTGAGGAGGGCTGGATGATCCGTCGGTCGTATACGAATATCTCTTTCTATCTTCCCGTTAGCAGTGGTTCACAAGCTCGGGAGTTCTGACAGAGGCCCCATACTTCAGATGCTATTGTTTGGAACCGAGCCGCTTTCCCTTGTGTTGTGAGGGCTATGTAGTCATTTGCTGATATGGCCGTTTGCTGTGCAACCCAAGCTTTGAAGGCATCGAGGCTAGATGGCGGTCAGTATATGCATGTCGAGCAGCGTGGGAAGCTCGAACTCACGAAGCAAAGGAGGCGGGATCGGCTTGTAAGCGTTGGCCTGTATGCGCAATTAGAATCTGGAGCGCCATGCCCGCCACTCCTTTCTACAGCTGCAGCAAGCTGCAGAAATACTCTTCTTCGCCGTGGTGATGAGACAGGGACGCTGGCATGACTCTGTTGTTGGATGGAGATCACAAGGCTTCCAGCTCGGCCTCGTAGATAACCGCCACACCTGTCAGCCACAGATGGTTCAAGCGATCAGGAATAGATAGAAGGTCTTTTTAGTTCTTGATAAAGTCTCGAAGTAAGCTTTTAGATTTTACCTTGTTGTTCAGAACGAGGCTGCTGTGAGTATTGTTGGTAAACCTACATATATTTATCATCTATCGTGCCCCAAATCAAAGCTACCAATAATTAAGCTCAACCTCGGGACAACGCGCTCTGATATTCATCACGCGTCAACGCAGTATCATAAGCAATCCACCTGACCCAAACTCAGAGATTCACATGGCTCTGGAAGATGAAATGGAAGGGGTTGAAGCTACGGGAGGACCTCAACTTGCACCACCGCTGATGACAGAGCAAGAAAAGCGCATCTTGGAAGTATACGATCGACTCGAGGAGCTGCAGCTGGAGATCGCGTTACTGAAAGCCCAGGGAATACTATCACAAGGTATTTAAGATTTTTTTAATTTTTTTCATTCTTCATTTGTTTATATCCAATTCTAATCATCACAGATGAGGAGCCCGCGGAGGTCAGCGAGGAAGATATCAAGACCGCGCAGCAGGAGCTCTTGAAAGCCAAGGCGTTGTATCAGGTCCGCAACAGCATTGTGGAGAATGTTCTCGTTGCGAATCCTATGCTGAAAGCCGTTCACGCGGGAGATAACGCAACGGTAGTTGAACAGTAAGCTATTGGTTTCCTGCCGGTGTCAGTATCTAACAACTCAGAGATCTCCTTCCGCTGATCCAACAACGTGATAATGTGTCAGCCGCTCTGTCAGAGCTATCCTCCCAAGTCCTTTCCGCACGGAAGGAACTGATGGACGTGGAGAGCGAGCACATGGTCGTGGCTCGCCAGAACGTGGAGCTCGCTGCTGAAATGCTCGCGCTCGCGGCCCAGGCGAAGGAGCAAAACAAAGTAGATATCGAGGACCCCGGCGCGCGACAACAGCTAGAAGAACTCGAAGCTGCAATGAAGCTCAGTAGGCAGCGCTGGAGGATCATGAAGGGGACTGCTAGTGCTACGATTGTAGGCTCGGGCATCGACTGGGCTCGCGACCCCAAGCTGCTGGAGATTGTACTTGATGATGACGCGGATGTAGCTTAAAGTTCAATATAGACTTGCAGGATATATCATGCTCAACATGATACTTTGTGCCATTTTCCTTGTATGGTCAATCCATAAACTTACGGGCTATACCTGCCTGCTATACACCATCATAGACCGGAACTCTACTCCTGGGCGCCCTGATGGTCTTCCCCATCCGATACACGTCTGTAGGATAGATTACGGCCGTGACTTTGAGATTGACTGGGCTATACATTGCATATGCTCGTCATTTGCAGAGGTTGCACGTGTACCATACCTTTGCCCTTTGGGTGGGAAGTACTTGCAGCAGCATCCCATATCATCTATTTGGGCCTATTTTTGGATCTTGTACCTGGAAATCCTCGGCCAGTCATCGCACACGCCGACCCCGACGCCGCAAGCCTGACGTGGGTGCCGTTCGTGTCACGTGATATTGCCCTTGCGCAACAGACAAATGACGCGGTGGACTGGTTGCGGAGAAGGGCAAGCGGAAATGCTGTTCACGAGGGGGGATTGGATAGGGTTTTGGTGGTTTGGGAGAGGGGAACATGATACATGATACATGATACACGATACATGATACCATACACGTGATTCCCGGAGACGGTGTCCGAGAGCAGCATTGGCGGATGGAGGGAATGAGGAGGATGAGGAGGATGAGGAATGTGCGCCGAGCGGATAGAGGAATGCAGCCATGAGCAAGCACTGCAGCATACCAGAAGTAACCACCACCACCACCACCACCACTGTTACCACCCCCTTCCTCAAGCTGCAGTGTTGCCGCAGCCATGGAAGGATTGTTTGGCTCGTTTACGCGATCTATGTAGCAACGGGGAGGGAGAGAGGGAGGTGTTATCGCGTGTGGATATTGACGGTGGCCGTGTGGTGAGCGGCGGCAGGTGATAGGAGTGGGTGATGGGAGATGAGTGAAGGGTGAAGGGGGTTTGTGGTTGGTGGTTGGTGGTGGTGGTGGAGGATGATGATGGTACAGTATGATGATGGTATGGTGGATGATGGTGGTGGGGAGGGTTAGAGAGGTAGGGTAGAGTAGAGGAGAGTAGAGGAGAGAGTAGATCAGAACAAGAACACAGATCTCTAACCACACCCCTCCCCCTTTTCCCCCTCCCTGTAGTGCTGGATAGTAGTACTCCGTAGGCAGTAGGTAGTAGGCAGTAGTAGGCAGTTAGTCGAATGTTTAATATTTGGGTTGTGCAAGCCTCTTTTGATTTTCGTTTGTTTTATTAGATTCCCAGCCCCCCCCCTTTGTTCGCTTGGTGGTGGTGGATGGGTGGGTGGATGGATGGATGGATGGTGTTATGGGGTGATGGGATGAGTGATGGATGATGGGTGATGGGTGATGGGGGGATTAGGGTTAGCTGGGTTACTCGCGGGCTGGTTGGGTTGCTGGCGGGGGAACACACTACTTGTTGTTATTTAGTACCTTCTTCTTCTTCTTCTTTGTATTTGTATTTGTATTTGTACTCCTCCTCCTCCTCATCCTCCTACTACTCTCACCTCACCACTCACCACTGACCACTGGGGGTGGAGGGGCTGGGGGGTGATAGACTGGCAACCAACAAAGGTGGTGGTGGTGGTGGTGGTGGTGGTAACTGGTGGTAACGGGTGGTAGCTGGTGGTAGTGGTAGTAGTAATAGTGGTGGTGGTGGTAACTGAGAGTAACTGAGAGTCACTGGTAGTAACTGGGAGTAAATTGCTGGCAACTGGTACTGGTATTGGTATTTGGTATGCTTGCTTTCCCCTTTACACTTTTGGCCTTGCCCTTGCGGAGCGTAGCGTGATGTCCGTCCCGGGTCAGGGCTGGTCTGGGCTGGTTCGTGTGTTTATTCTGCTCTGCTCTGCTCTGCTTGCTCTGCTCTGTCTGGCTGGCTGGTTGGGGCTGGCTGGTTGCTGCGCGCGGGCGGGCTTGCTTTGCTGAGAACTGCACTTCCGGCGCGACTCGCCGCCCGTACCTCTCGTCACATAGAACTGCTCTCCCACCTGCGCTGCTCTCTCACCAAAACCTGAGTCCTCACCCAAACTCACCATACAAAATCCGACTCACTCACTCTCTCTCATACACCCAAAAAACCACCACCACTCCCACTCAGTATGTATTTGGCTCCCCTTCTTCCGCACACGCAAATGTC
>Ga0247810_10001890_pt1 | contig 12335 bp, 12 predicted proteins | sample UWRJL119311C1_FD_179918 | JGI IMG/M metagenome (GOLD analysis project Ga0247810, IMG submission 179918) | Plant litter microbial communities from Arlington Agricultural Research Station in Wisconsin, United States - UWRJ-L119-311C-1 | ecosystem: Environmental > Terrestrial > Plant litter >...
TGCTTTTGTTTTAATCATGAGTGAGGACATGGTTAAAGAATTAAACCTTGAGCCAATTGCCAGATTAGTAAATTTTGCTTCTTCTGGTGTTGAGCCAAGAATTATGGGTATCGGTCCTGTAAAAGCTATTCCGAAAGCGTTGAAACAAGCTGGTTTGGAATTGAAAGATATTGACTTAGTAGAATTAAACGAGGCTTTTGCTTCTCAGTCTTTGGCTGTAATTCGCGAACTAGGTTTAAATCCTGATATCGTAAACGTAAACGGTGGAGCTATCGCTTTGGGACACCCTCTGGGATGTACAGGCGCTAAACTTTCTGTTCAGTTATTTGATGAGATGAAACGCAGAGGTAGTAAATACGGAATTGTTTCGATGTGTGTGGGGACTGGACAGGGTTCTGCGGGGATTTACGAGGTTCTTTAAAAAGAGCAAAGAGCAAAGAAGCAAGAGGAAAGATGTTTTCTTAGAAGAAAGAAGGATGAGTAAAGATTTTTTAAAGTAATAAAAAACTTACTTTTTAAATTCATAGTTCTTATCTTGGCTCAAAAAAACATGAGACACAATTTTAAGAATTTGAAAATTTGGATTTTAGCTATGGAAATTACTAATGATATCTATAAACTAACCTCCACTTTTCCAAAATCAGAAATTTATAGTTTGGCAAATCAAATGAATAGATGTTCTGTTTCAATGCCTTCTAATATTGCTGAAGGCTCTAACAAAGGAAATAAACACTTTCAGCATTATTTGAATATTAGTTTAGGTTCATCATTTGAATTACAAACACAATTACTGATAGCTTTTCAAAATGATTATATATCCAAGGCAAAAACAGAAGAAATAGAAAACAAAATAATTGAATTTCAAAAGATGACCACTGGTTTCATTAGTAAGTTAGATCAAAATCTTTCTTCTTGATTCTTGCATCTTTTATCTAAACAAAAACAAAATGGCAGATACAATCGAAAAAAACGTAACCCGTGGTGGTCAGTTTTTAGTTAAAGAAACAAAGTGCGAAGATGTCTTTACTCCAGAAGATTTTTCGGAAGAGCAATTAATGATGCGTGACTCAGTTAAGGAGTTTGTAGACAAAGAAATTTGGCCTAATAAAAATCGTTTTGAGAAAAAAGATTACGCATTTACCGAGGAAAGCATGCGTAAAGCTGGTGAACTGGGACTTTTAGGAGTTGCGGTTCCTGAAGAATATGGCGGATTAGGAATGGGATTCGTATCTACAATGTTAGTTTGCGATTACATTTCTGGTGCTACAGGATCGTTTTCTACTGCTTTTGGTGCACATACAGGTATTGGAACCATGCCAATTACACTTTATGGAACTGAAGAACAAAAGAAAAAATACGTTCCGAAATTGGCTTCTGGAGAATGGTTTGGAGCTTATTGCTTAACTGAGCCAGGTGCAGGATCTGATGCTAATTCAGGAAAAACAAAAGCTGTTTTATCTGAAGATGGAACACATTACAAAATTACAGGACAAAAAATGTGGATTTCGAATGCAGGTTTCTGTAGCGTTTTCATCGTTTTTGCCCGTATTGGAGATGATAAAAATATCACAGGTTTCATCGTAGAAAATACTGCTGATAACGGAATTTCTATGAATGAAGAAGAACATAAATTAGGAATCCGTGCTTCTTCTACTCGTCAGGTTTTCTTCAACGATACGAAAGTTCCTGTTGAAAACATGTTGTCTGAAAGAGGAAACGGTTTCAAAATTGCCATGAATGCTTTAAACGTTGGTCGTATAAAATTGGCTGCTGCTTGTTTAGATGCACAACGTAGGGTTACTTCCGGAGCTGTAAAATATGCTAACGAAAGAATCCAGTTCAACACTGCAATATCCTCTTTTGGAGCTATTCGTTCTAAATTGGCTGAAATGGCAACTAGTGCTTACGCTGGAGAAAGTGCTTCATACCGTGCTGCGAAAGACATCGAAGACAGAATCGCTGCTCGTGAGGCAGAAGGAACTTCTCACCAGGAAGCAGAATTGAAAGGTGTTGAAGAATACGCTATCGAATGTTCTATTTTGAAAGTAGCAGTTTCTGAAGATGTTCAGAATTGTGCTGACGAAGGAATTCAGATTTTTGGTGGAATGGGATTCTCAGAAGACACTCCAATGGAAAGTGCCTGGAGAGATGCCCGCATCGCTCGTATTTACGAAGGAACAAACGAAATCAACAGAATGCTTTCTGTAGGTATGCTAATCAAAAAAGCAATGAAAGGTCACGTTGATTTATTAGGACCTGCAATGAAAGTTTCTGAAGAATTAATGGGAATTCCATCTTTTGATACTCCTGATTTCTCTGAATTATTTGCTGAAGAAAAAGGAATTGTTGCTAACCTTAAAAAAGTATTTTTAATGGTTGCTGGAAGTGCGGTTCAAAAATATGGTCCGGATTTAGATTCTCACCAACAGTTATTAATGGCTGCTTCTGATATCTTAATCGAGATCTATATGGCTGAAAGTACTATTCTTAGAACTGAAAAATTAGCCAAAAACAAAGGTGAAGATAAAGTTCAGGAACAAATTGCAATGGCAAAATTATATTTGTACAAAGCAGTTGATATTGTCAACCAAAAAGGAAAAGAAGGAATCGTTTCTTTTGCAGAAGGAGACGAACAACGTATGATGCTAATGGGATTACGCCGTTTTACAAAATACACCAACATGCCAAACGTAGTGGCACTAAGAGAAACAATTACATCAAAATTAGTTGCAGAAAACGAATACTGCTTCTAATATCAAAATAGTTTTTTAGCTTTTAATTTATTTGTTTAAACCCGCACAACCCGAAACTGTGCGGGTTTATTTTTTCTTTTTATCAGAAATCTGTAATTGATTTTGACTAAAAAATTCTTTTTATATAAAGTACAAGATTGGTTACACTATAATTTCTATTTTTTAACTTCTTCTGGTTTTGGTGCTTCAATTTCTCCATCATAAGAAATCGATGCTCTGTTATTACTGTTTACTGAGAGAGTAGCTCCTCCATCAAAGAAGATACTAAAAAAAAGATTGTAAACATCATCTTTGCCTTTTACGGTTGCCTTTATATTATAAGACTTTTTCTTTTTTTCAATTTGAATATTCTCAGGAACACCTTCAAATTTTATTCCTCCATCTCCTCCACCATAAGGTACATTAAAACCACGTCCAAAAAAAGGAAGATCACATGTTGTCCTAGTTTCGTTAAATTTCAAAAAATAGGTATTGTAATCTAAATTCAAAAGCCTGCCTCCTTGCGGCATAACCTTTTGTGCTTCAAAAACAAAATTTTTAGAATCGATAAGAGCCTTGATTTCTTTTTGTTTTTGTAGTTCTCTTTCTGCTTTAAGCTCTTTTTTAGATTTTTCCTGCGCAAGTATTGGAAGACTTAAAAAAGACACTAACACTAATAAAATGAATGTTTTAGTTTTCATAAATTATAGTTTTTAGTAGTTAAAAAAAAAGTACTATCTTTTTGTGAATCGCATCGTTGCAATATCGCCAGAAATGAAGTTTAAAGTTTTTCCGTCATCAGTAACATTATAAGAAGTTACCTTTGATAAAGTGCTCATGTAAACCTGTTCACCCTGACCATCCAGACACATCATTTTGGTTGATACCATAGGTTGTGTAAAATCAATTTTGTTTTCTGTTACAATAAGCTTTCCTGTATAAGAATTACAGCTGTTATTGCCCGAAACCTGATTTTCTTTGGTATTAAAATTTATCGTAGGTTTTTTATTCGGATACAAACCATCGAAAGCGATTCGTGGTCCGGTGATATAGTTAAGTTCCCAATTTCCTTCCAGCTTAGAAATGGCATCCTTTTTTTTGCATTTAAAAACATTACAGGAAATCAATAGGAAACTACAGAATATAAGGGTATAGACATTCTTCATCATAATCTTAATTTTAAATATTAGTAAATTAGAAACTAAAAGTGTAAATCTTTTTTAGTTAAAAACATATACTAATTTACGCAATATTTTTGAGTTCTGTAACCAAAGTAAATTAAATTATAACCAATAGTTTTAGATTTTTTTAACGCAAATTGGTAAAGAATATCGTTGGTTTTATGTTAAATTTACTTAATCTTTAATTTAAAAGCCTCTCATATGAAAAAAATAATTGTTTCTTTCGCAATAATTACTGCCTTAATAATTGGCTGTAAGACCAGTACAAAATCAAACGATGCCAAAACTTTGACACTAACTTTAGAGCCAAAAAGCAACAGTACCGTCACAGGAACTGCAACTTTTACAGAAAAAAATGGTAAAGTAACTTTTACAGCAAAAATCGCTGGTTTACAACCCGGAGTTCATGCCATTCACATTCATGAAAAATCAGATTGTACTGCTGCTGACGGAAGTTCTGCCGGTGGACACTGGAATCCCACTTTTAAAAAACACGGAAAATGGGGAGTTGGAGAATATCATAAAGGTGATATTGGTAACTTTACAGCAGATGAAAAAGGTAACGGAACTATTACCATGACTACTGATGAATGGGCTATTGGCGGTGACGATGAAACTAAAAACATCTTAGGAAAAGGATTAATTGTGCATCAGGGGGCAGATGATTTCACTACCCAGCCAACCGGTGATGCAGGTGGCAGAGTGGCTTGTACCGGAATCATTAAATAATTAAAAACTAATAACCACTATTTTAACAAAACTTAGTGGTTATTTCATTTAAAAATCAATCTGGCATAAGAAAAAGGTATAGCTTTGTATCCTCAAACTTAAGTTAATGATTAACCCATCGGCACCAGGCTGGATAGATAAATTTTTTAGTGAACAAAAGTTCTCAGAAGCCATTCCTTTTGAGACCGCAGAATCTTTTTACCATAAAGTTAGAGAAACTGGTTTTATCTATGGGCATATTATTTCTATTGATTCTCAAATTCCAATTCCGATAAAGGGCTGGTTCAAAACCGAAATTTCTAAAATTGCCTTATTAAACACCTTATATCATGTTTTTTGTCTGGAAAAAAGAAATTCTGAACCCAATAACTTTATTTCTGAAGTTTTAAAATTCTATAAGGAAATGAATCCGGAAGGGTTTAATTTATTCAAAATTTTACTTCCAAAAGACACGCCTTCTTTATCATTAGAAAATATAATTGATCAGAGAGTTCAAACCAATGACAGCATCATAAGTAAAAATTTCTCTCATCTTGTTACTAATGCATTATTATTTATAGATGTACTGGCTTTTAGGCAATATTTGGAACATGGTGCAATTCCGGAGAAATATCTCAAAAGAATTGAAGAAATAGTTCTTGGAATTGTAGATCTTGCATTAAAAACGAAGACTGTAAAGTCACAGCATGACGACTTATTGATTAAACTTTTTGAAGCTTCGATACGATATTCTAAATTTTCAAAAGTTACTGTTGATACTTTAGAAACTTTGCCTCTTAGTCATTTTAGCAATAAATTAGAACAATATTATTTGATTGATATGGCCGGAATGGCTTTATGGAGTGATGGTGTAGTAGAAAATGAAGAAGCTTACTTTTTATATTCTTTAGGATCGATGATGGGAGTTTCTGACGATTTTGTAACCCAAAGTATTGATACAACAAATTCGTTTATCACAACTCATAAAAAGAAAATTCCCTATTTTAATTATTCGAATCCTGTAAAGCATTTCTATGATCAGATGACGCATACCGTCGTAAAATTGATTATTAGAAACAAAAACAGATTAGTTAAGGAAATTGTACAGAGCAAAGAATTAATGGTTCTTTTGGCTTATTCTACAACAAGGGATTTAGATGCCAAAGAAAAGAAAAAAGTAAAAAAGCAGCTTTTGGATATCTGTAAAACGATTCCGTCGCTTACTATTTTTTTACTTCCGGGCGGAAGTTTGTTATTGCCCATTTTAATAAAGTTTATTCCAACCATGTTGCCATCAGCTTTCAATGAAAACCTAGATGAAAATGAATAAAAAAAATCGCCCTTTGAGGCGATTTTTATTCTTATAAATTACTTAACTGATAAACATCATCCAGTTCTGCATTTGAACTGATATTTACATTTAAATCGGTTACAAAACCAGAATTTAATCCGTAAACCCATCCGTGAAGCATTAACTCCTGACCATTTTTCCAGGCTCCCTGCACTATAGATGTTTTAGCTAAATTGTAAACTTGTTCTTTAGCATTAATTTCAACAAAAGCATTGAAACGTTCTGTTTCATCTTCAATTGAATTTAAATATTTATCATGTAAACGATACTCATCTTTAATGTGACGAATCCAGTTATCGATAATTCCCACAGACATATTTCCCATTGCAGCTTTTACACCACCACAACCGTAATGTCCACAAACAATAACATGTTTTACTTTTAGAACATTTACTGCGTAATCCAATACACTTAACATGTTCATGTCTGAGTGAACGACCATATTGGCAATATTTCGGTGTACAAAAACCTCACCTGGTTTTGCACCAATAATTTCATTTGCCGGAACACGGCTGTCTGAGCATCCAATCCATAATAATGGCGGCGTTTGCCCTTTGGCTAAATCTGCAAAATAATTTGGATCTAATGCTAATGATTTTTCAACCCACTCTTTGTTGTTGTCTAATAATTTTTGATAAAATTCTCTCATTACTTATTAATTTTTTAAATGGTATTTCTATATCTCTAAAATATCAAAAGGTCTTTTTGCAAAGTTATATTTTTTGATACTTCTGATACTTTAGAAATACCTTTATTATTTTTTTTGTTTAAAACTCTTTTTATTCTACTTCTTTTTTCACTAAAACCCTTTTAGCAACATCATAATAATGTTCAATTGTAACATGGTTATTAGCATCCGGAGTATTTTCTAATTCGTATGCTTTTTTGAAGCCTTTCAATTTTACTTTGATATTTTCATCTATAGCCCGTGTTTCCTTAAACTCACGAATCAAATCCAGAACATCATGTGCAATATACTCTGTATCGTGAGCATTGATAATTACTTTAGAGTTTTCAGGAATTTCATTTAATGTTAATTTGATTGCCGCTTTGTTTAAGAAAGAAACTTCCTGTGCCAAATCAATATGAATAACATCTCCATCTTCGTATTCTTCTTTTTTAAAGCTGTAGGCTCTTTTTAAGTTTCCTCTCAATACAAAAATAATACTGATGATGATTCCTAATGCAACACCTTTAAGTAAATCTGTTGCTACAACAAATACTAAGGTGGCAATAAAAGGAACGAATTGATATTTTCCCTTTTCCCAAAAATGTAAAAATGTAGCTGGTTTAGCCAATTTGTAACCCACTAAAATCAAAACCGTAGCTAATGTTGCCAATGGGATTTTATTTAAAATTGCCGGAATAGACAAAACACTGATTAACAAAAGTACGCCATGAATAATAGCAGACATTTTAGATTTTGCCCCTGCATTATTATTAGCAGATGACCTAACCACAACCGATGTCATTGGCAAGCCTCCTAAAAGTGAACTTACAATATTACCAATTCCCTGAGCTCTTAACTCAACGTTTGTATTGGTATAACGTTTTTGAACATCCATTCTATCAGCCGCTTCAATACATAATAAAGTTTCAATAGAAGCTACAATGGCAATAGTTACTCCTACTACCCAAACTTGTGGATTTGATACTGCAGCAAAATTAGGCAATATAAGGATTGATTTAAATTCATCAAAAGATTTTGGAACAGGTAGAGAAACCAAATGCTCTTTTCCAATAGCTAATGGACTTCCCGAAGAAATGAAGATTTCGTTTAAAACTACTCCCAGAACAACAGCTACCAAAGCTCCCGGAATTAATTTTAATCTCTTTAAGAAAGGAACTTTATCCCAGGAAATCAATATAATTAAGGAAACTAACGAAATTACGACAGCCCCTAATTGAACATGATTAATCACATCGAATAAAAATGAAAAAGAATTGCTTCCGTCATTTTGGATAAAAGCCTGATCTCCTTCAAAATCTGCATCGTAACCAAATGCGTGCGGTATTTGTTTTAAGATGATTATGATACCAATACCCGCTAACATTCCTTCAATAACATTTGTTGGAAAATAATTTGAAATACTTCCGGCCTTTAAAAATCCTAATGCTAATTGAATTATTCCGGCAATAAAAACAGACATCAAAAATACATCGAAGGCACCAAAATCAGTGATTGCGGTTAAAACAATAGCTGTTAAACCAGCTGCCGGACCAGATACACTAATATGTGACTGGCTTAAAGACCCTACCACGATACCACCAATAACACCTGCGATAATTCCAGAAAATAACGGTGCTCCAGAAGCCATTGCAATACCTAAACACAATGGAAGAGCCACCAAGAAAACCACCAAACCTGAAGCAAAATCAGATTTAAGATTGGCAAAAAGATTAATTTTTTTTGACATAATACAATACTAATAATTGATACATTAAAGATCTACTGCATTTACGATAAATACAGTTGGTTTAAAATAGTCGGAAGTATTATACCAAGTTTGGAGGTGGAGCAAATATACTCGGAGAAATATTGTCTAATTTTACAATATTTCCAGATAAAATAATTTTTGATTCTGTAAAAACAGGCATAATCAAATCATGGTCAAAGGCATCAACATAAACTGCTGCCTTAATTTCTTTATGAGATTTCTCTTCTTCAGAAATATTAAGAGCAATAGCCGCATTGCTACTTTTCTTTATCATCGCTACAATTGTAGGCGTTGACAAGAAAGCAATAAATATGAATAATAATATGCGGGCGACTAGTTTCATACGGACAAAAATAACGTTAAAGACGTAAAATCAAAGTACCATGCCAAAATTTTTATAGAAATTTAACATTTACAATAAAGCAGAACAATCAAATTAGACCATTCTGCTTATTAATCATTTCATAAACAATATTTTATAACTCTTCTTCAAGCCAGGCATTCATCATCCAAATGGTTTTTTCCTGCTCGGCAATAAAGTCACTCATCATTGAATTTGTTCCTTCGTCGTTAATTTCAGCGGATTGATTCAAAATTTCCCGTTCAATTTTTAGCAAATCTGACAATGAATGAACTATCAATTGAACTGCTTTTTCATCATTCGAAGTGTTTTTCCCAACTGTAAGTTTATTGTTTTTAATATAATCTTCAAAAGTATGCAATGGAGTTCCACCTATCGTTAAAACTCTTTCAGCTATCATATCAATCTTTAATTGAGAATCAGTATATAATTCTTCAAATTTAACATGCAAATCGAAGAATCGTTTTCCACGTATATTCCAATGAATTCCTCTCAAATTTTGGTAATAAACTTGAAAGTTAGAAAGTAAAACATTTAATTCTTTCACTAACAATTCTGATTCTTTAACTGGTAATCCTAAAATATTTGTTTTCATTTTATATCAATTTTATAGTATGTTTTTTACAAATTTAAAATAACTTCTTTAAAATAGTTATAAAAAAAAATTATATTTTCTTATTTTTGCATCACAAAATACTATCAAAATGACTATTACTCAATTACAATATGTCTTGGCAGTAGCCGAGCATAAAAATTTCACACAAGCCGCAGAAAAATGTTTCGTGACTCAGCCAACTTTAAGTATGCAGATTCAGAAAATTGAAGAAGAACTTAATATTTTAATTTTCGACAGAAGTAAAAAACCTATTCAGCTTACAGATATTGGTCAAAAAATTGTAAATCAGGCTAAAAATATTGTAAACGAAGCAAATCGTATTCAGGATATTGTCGAGCAGCAAAAAGGTTTCATTGGTGGTGAGTTTCGTTTAGGAATAATTCCAACTATCATGCCTACGCTTTTGCCTATGTTTCTAAGTAATTTTATAAAAAAATATCCGAAAGTAAAGCTTTTGATTGAAGAGCTAAATACAGATGAGATTATCACAAAGCTAAAAAACGGTCATTTGGATGCTGCCATTGCCGCTACTCCACTTGAAGATGAAAAAATCAAAGAAATCGTATTATATTTTGAACCTTTTGTAGCTTATATACCTGAACATCATTCCAGTTTTCAAAAAGATGAAATAGAAGTTTCTGATTTAAATATCAATGAAATTTTGCTTTTGCAGGATGGGCACTGTTTTAGAGACGGAATTTTGAACTTATGCAAAAATGGGACTGATATCGACCAAAACAATTTTCAGATTCAAAGCGGAAGTTTTGAAACACTGATAAAATTAGCAGATGAAGGTTTGGGAACAACCTTGCTTCCTTACTTGCACACTTTGGACTTAAAGGATTCCGATAAATTAAAACTTCGCAATTTCAAGGAGCCAAAACCGGCACGTGAGGTTAGTTTAATTTATCCCAAAAGTGAATTAAAAATGCAGATTATTGATGCTTTACGAAGTACGATTGCAGGTGTGGTTAAAGGAGCAATAGTTTTTCAGAATGTTCAAATTATTAGTCCATTACAAAAGAAATAATACAGATTTAAATTACTCCATTTATTTTTAAACTAAAAATCGTATCCGGAACTGTAAAATACAGATTTTCGGATACGATTTAAGTTTTAAAAAATAGTTTAAAGACTATTTAATTCCTTTCTTCAGTTTATCAATTGAAGGATCTTCTAAGACCTTTATTTGATTAACCACTATTTGGGCAATTTCTGTTGCTCCTTTCAAAGAAAGATGTGTATCATCGTCTTTGGCATCTTTATAATATGGGTTCTCTCCTGCTTTGAAATGTAAATGCAGTTGTTTTGATTTCTCAGGACCATAAGACTGTTCTAATAACTCCGTATAATATTCTAAATCGATAAACGGAACTTTATATTCCTGCGCTACCAATCTGGTTTCTAAAGGATAATCTCCGTGAGTGGCAATCAAAACTCCTTTTTCATTAAAATTTCTTCTTACAATTGAAGTTAATAAAATTGGAATAGCTCCTTTTTCACGGCTTTCTTTCACGAAACGAATTAAATTATGTCTGTATGTAGTATGTGGATTTGTATAACGCAATGAATCCATGTTTTTTTCGTCATTATGTCCAAATTCTATAAAAACATAATCTCCTTTTTTCAAATTTTTATATACAGCCTCCCATTGTTTTTCAGCAATAAAACTTCTGGTGCTTCTGCCGTTTAAAGCCCTATTATCGATAACGATATTATCTTTAAAGAATGGCTGTAATACCTGTGCCCATCCATGTTCCGGATTTTTTTCAGGGTCTTTTTTGTTTGCCATTGTCGAATCTCCAATAGTATAAACAGTAGTTTTTTGTGCAAAACAAGTGGCTGAAATCAACCAAAGAATTAAAATATAATGTTTCATTTTTTTATTTTTTATTGAACTATTTTGCTGCCGAAGGGACTGTAGCTTTCTCACCAATGAAAACCTCATTTAGAATTACATTCTCAGCATTTTCACTTGATATGGCATTTTTAGCCCATTTGATTTCGATATTATTTAAAGAAATATTTTTGATCTTTTTATCTGCGAATCCCTGAATAACGATTCCTGAAGCAGATGCTTTATTACAGGAAATATCAGAAAAAGAAACATTTGATATCTCAGACTGAAATCCTTTGCCTTCTCCGTGATAATTGGCTGTTATATAAATACAATCCTCGACTTCATCTAATTGAATATTGCGAACGAAAACATTTTTTATAAAACCACCTCTGTCGGCATTGGTTTTTAAGTAAATCCCTCTTTTTAAATAACCAACTGTTTTACAATTTTCAACAAACACATTTTGTACACCTGCAGACATTTCGCTTCCGATAACTACTCCGTGAAGTCCTTTGAAATTGCAGTTTCGAATAATAATATTTTCACTTGGAGTAGCTGCATTCGCTCTTCCTTCATGATCTCTTCCGGCTTTTATAGCCACATTATCATCACCATTGTTGAAAGTTACGTTTTCGATCAAGACATTTTTGGCATATTCAGGATCTATACCATCATTATTGTAGTTTAATGATTTATAGCTTATTCCTCTTACTGTTATACTTTCTGATTTCAGCAAATGCAAGCACCAAAAAGGAGAATTCTCAATTCGCACATTTTCAACTAAGATGTTCTTACAGTTAAAAAACTGAATCATTTGCGGACGCAAAAAGTAGCCTGTTCCAAATTTTCTGTCTTTTAAAGGGATATTATTATGATTCATTTCACGACTCAGCTCTTTGCCTTTTCCTTCTTGGGCTTTAAAACTTTTCCAGGTCTTACCACCTTCTCCATCAATTGTTCCTTCGCCAGTTAAAGCAATATGTGTACAATCGTAAGCATAAATTAACGGACTGTAATTGTAAAGCATTGTACCTTCCCAGCTGGTTAAAACCATTGGCAGGTAATGTTCCGGTTTATCGCTGAATTTAATTTTAGCACCTTTTTCAAT
>Ga0247810_10001892_pt1 | contig 12332 bp, 9 predicted proteins | sample UWRJL119311C1_FD_179918 | JGI IMG/M metagenome (GOLD analysis project Ga0247810, IMG submission 179918) | Plant litter microbial communities from Arlington Agricultural Research Station in Wisconsin, United States - UWRJ-L119-311C-1 | ecosystem: Environmental > Terrestrial > Plant litter >...
CTTTTTACTTCAGGTTGTTTTTTCGTGAGATTTACATTTCTACTATTAAATAAATTAAGTTTTATTCTGTTTATAGGGTGCAAAAAAAGCGAGATTTAAATCTCGCTTTTTTGTGATGGGTATGTTTTAGTTACTTGCTCGGCTTGATTAAAAAAACACTTTTGAATCTTTTCTTTATTTCGGCCAGGTATCGTTCTGCCTCTATTCTGGTTTTAAAATTTCCAACAATTACCTTATAGTTCGGAGTGTTGAAAATTATAGTTCCGTCTACAGCAGAATACTCTCTTTTAAAATCGGACAGTGTTTTTTTTGCGTCCTCGCTTTTGCCACTGTAGATTTGAATTTTATAAGTGTCGTTTGTACTTATTGATGTGTTAATTTTACGTTTATCACTTAGTAACTGGTCAAATTTTGGGTCTTGATTTAGTGTTAAATTCTGCTCTTGAGCTTGAATATTGTATGCTAAAGTAAGCATTGCTAATGTTAAGAAAACTCTTTTTGAAGGGGTTAAAATTCTCATAATGTGATGGTTTTTATGCAAAAATAGTATTTAAAGTTTGTATGGAAAATTTTAATATTATTTAGAATTGATATAAATTGATATTTAAGAGTATTTTAAGGTTTTGAGAATAGTTCATAAGTCGTATTTTTGTGCAAGTTTTAAAAGAGGGTATTCGTTTTTTTCTAATTACTAAAGAAAAAATCATACCAAAAATTAGTAGATAATTTTATACTATATGAAAAAGGTGGGTAACCATAATTCGATCTCAAGAAAATTGCTTCTTAGCTTATCGCTAACGCTAATTTTCTCCCTAACTTCATTTGCTCAAGATGCTGCTGCTCCTGCGGCGCCTGAAGCTGCTGCTCCGGCTGCAACTGCAGGTGGTGATCCAGTAAAAGGGAAGGAACTTTTTAATGCAAATTGCGCTGCATGTCACAAATTAGATGCTAAATCAACTGGTCCTGCTCTTAGAGGAGTTGCTGGTAAACATGATATGGCCTGGATTTACAAGTGGGTGCATAACAGTTCTGATATGATTAAATCAGGAGATGCTGTTGCAGTTAAACTTTTTGAAGAAAACAACAAGTCTGTAATGACTTCTTTTCCTCAATTATCTGAAGGTGATATTGATAATATTATCGCTTATACTTCTGAAGTAAAAGCTGAGCCTGTTGCTGATGCTAAAGCGTTGCCTACTGGTCCTCAAGCTGAAGGGAGTGGGATTTCTAATAACATTATTTTAGGTGCCCTTGCTCTTGTAATGGCAATTTTAGTTGTGATGTTGTTCATGGTGAACAAAGTATTGACTAAAGTGGCAAGTAACAACGGTATTGTAGTTGCGCCAAGAGAAGCAAGAACGCCAATCTGGAAAGCTTTTGCTAAAAATCAATTTTTAGTTTTAGTTACTTCTATATTTTTGCTTTTGGCAAGTGGTTATTTTGTTTATGCTTTCCTGATGCAGGTTGGTGTTGATCAAAATTATGAGCCAATTCAGCCAATTCATTATTCTCATAAAATCCATGCTGGAGATAACGAAATCAATTGTAAATATTGTCACTCTGCTGCTCGTGTGAGTAAAAATGCCGGTATTCCTTCTTTGAATGTTTGTATGAACTGTCATAAAAATATTTCAGAAGTTGCTGAAACTACGGCTACTGCTGAGTATAGCAAAGCATTTTACGATGCGCAGATCCAAAAATTGTATGATGCTGTAGGCTGGGATAAAGCCAAACAAGCTTATACAGGAAAAACGCAGCCTGTAAAATGGGTTCGTATTCACAACTTGCCTGATTTTGTTTACTTCAATCACTCACAGCACGTTTCTGTAGCTGGAATTGAATGTCAAACTTGTCACGGTCCAGTGCAGGAATTTGAAATCATGAAGCAATACTCTAAATTAACAATGGGATGGTGTGTTGATTGCCATAGAAAAACTGATGTTAAGATGGAAGGAAATGCGTATTATGATAAAATTCATGCTGAACTTTCTAAAAAATACGGTGTAGAAAAATTGACTGCAGCGCAAATGGGAGGTTTAGAATGCGGTAAATGCCACTATTAATCGAATTATTAAGATTTTAATATTTATATACAATGTCATCAAACAAAAAATACTGGAAAAGTGTTGAAGAACTAGAAAATAGTTCTATTGTTGAGGCGCTTAGAAATAACGAATTTGTTGAAGAAATTCCTACTGATGAATTTTTAGGAAACTCAGATGCTTTAGCTTCATCTGGAACTTCACGTCGTGACTTTTTAAAGTACGTAGGATTTAGTACAGCAGCTGTTACGCTTGCTGCCTGCGAAGGTCCTGTTCACAAGTCTATACCTTATGTTGTACAACCAGAACAAATCATTCCTGGAGTTGCAGATTATTATGCAACCACTGTTTTTGATGGTTTTGATTTTGCTAATTTATTAGTAAAAACTCGTGAGGGTCGTCCAATTAAAATTGATAACAACACTATTTCTGGAGCTAAATTTTCAGCCAATGCTAGAATTCATGCGTCTATTCTGTCTTTATATGATAGTATGCGTTTGAAAGAGCCTAAATTGGAAGGAAAAAATAGCAGCTGGTCTGCTGTTGATTTGAAAATTAAATCAAGTCTTGCTGATGCAAAAGCAAAAGGCGGACAAGTTGTATTGTTGACTAATACTTTAGCGAGTCCATCTACTGAAAAATTAATAGGTGAATTTATTGCTAAAAACCCTAATGCTAAACATGTTGTTTATGATGCAGTTTCTTCATCTGACGCATTAGATGCATTTGAAACAGTTTATGGTGAAAGAGCTTTAGTTGATTATGACTTTTCAAAAGCTTCTTTAATTGTGTCTGTTGGTGCTGATTTCTTAGGAGACTGGCAAGGTGGTGGTTACGATGCTGGATATGCACAAGGACGTATTCCTCAAAACGGAAAAATGTCTCGTCACTTTCAGTTCGAATCAAATATGACATTATCGGGAGCTGCTGCTGATAAGCGTGTTCCTATGACTGTAGCAGATCAAAAACAAGCTCTGGTTCAAATATATAATATTATTGCAGGTGCTTCTGTTGCTGTTACTTTAGATGGTAAATTTAAAACAGAAGTTGTTAAAGCTGCTCAACAGTTAAAAGCTGCGGGTTCAAAAGGAGTTTTAGTATCTGGAATTGAAGATAAAAATGCTCAATTATTAGTTTTGGCTATCAATCAAGTATTGTCAAGTGAAGCTTTTAATACAACAGGTACAAGACAAATTAGAAAAGGTTCTAATGCAATTGTATCTCAATTAATAAAAGATATGAATGCTGGAAGTGTTCATACCTTAATCATGAGTGGGATTAATCCTGTATATACATTAGCTGATTCGGCTTCTTTTGTATCTGGATTGAAAAAAGTAAAAACTTCAGTATCTTTTTCTCTAAAAGAAGATGAAACTGCTTCAATTACTACTATCGCTGCTCCAGCTCCTCATTACTTAGAATCTTGGGGTGATGTTGTGATTACGAAAGGAACTTACAGCTTAACGCAGCCAACTATTCGTCCGATATTCAATACAAAACAATTTCAAGACGTTTTAATATCATTAAATGGAATTCCAGGAACATTTTACGACTACCTAAGAGCTAACGCTGCCGGTATTGCTGTAGGTTCCAGCTGGAATAAAGTTCTGCATGATGGTGTTTTTGTAACTGGTTCTACTGCTGTATCTGCTGGTTCATATGATTACGCTGCAGCTGCAAGCGCAGTTTCAAAATCAAAATCAGCCGGAAACTTTGAATTGGTATTGTATACTAAAACAGGTATGGGTGACGGACAACAGGCAAACAATCCTTGGCTGCAAGAGTTTCCGGATCCAATTACAAGAGTTTCTTGGGATAACTATGTTACTGTTTCAAATGCTGATGCTAAAAAATTAGGATTATCAAATGAAATTGTTGCTAACGGAGGTTTAAACGGAAGTTATGCTACAATTACAACTGCTGATGGTTTAAAATTAGAAAATGTTCCAGTAATTGTTCAACCTGGACAAGCTGTTGGTACATTAGGTTTAGCAGTTGGTTACGGTCGTAAGGCAGCTTTAAAAGATGAAATGCAGGTAGGTTTAAACGCTTACGCTTTATATAAAAATTTCAATAGTGTTCAGTCTGTTTCTATCGCTAAGGCGGCTGGAGAACATGAGTTTGCTTGTGTTCAGGGACAAAAAACATTAATGGGTAGAGGAGATATTATCAAAGAAACTACTCTTGAAATCTTCAACACCAAAGATGCTGAACATTGGAACGAACAACCAATGGTATCTTTAGATCACCAGGAAGTTCAGGCTACGACTGTGGATTTATGGGAGTCATTTGATCGTTCTACAGGACATCATTTTAATCTTTCAATTGACTTAAACGCTTGTACAGGATGTGGAGCATGTGTTATTGCTTGTCATGCTGAGAACAACGTTCCGGTTGTAGGTAAAGCAGAAGTAAGAAGAAGCCGTGATATGCACTGGCTGCGTATCGATAGATATTATTCTTCTGAAAGCACTTTTGAAGGGGATAACGAAAGAAAAGAAAATATCGCAGGTTTGTCTAGTTCATTATCTACATTTAATGAAATGGAAAAACCAGGAGATAATCCACAAGTAGCTTTCCAGCCAGTAATGTGTCAACACTGTAATCACGCACCATGTGAAACAGTTTGTCCGGTTGCTGCAACTTCTCACGGTCGTGAAGGTCAAAATCATATGGCATATAACAGATGTGTTGGTACTCGTTACTGTGCAAACAACTGTCCGTATAAAGTACGTCGTTTTAACTGGTTCTTGTACAACAAAAACAGTGAATTCGATTACAATATGAACGATGATTTAGGTCGTATGGTATTAAACCCAGACGTGAATGTTCGTTCTCGTGGAGTTATGGAAAAATGTTCTATGTGTATTCAAATGACACAAGCTACAAAATTGAAAGCGAAAAATGAGGGTCGTACAGTTGCTGATGGTGAATTCCAAACAGCTTGTTCTAACGCTTGTTCTTCAGGAGCAATGATATTTGGTGATGTTAATGATAAAGCAAGTAAAGTTGCCAAGTTAGCAGCTGATGAGAGATCATATCACTTATTAGAGCATGTAGGAACAAAACCTAATGTGGTTTACCATGTTAAAGTTAGAAATACTTAGAATAAATTATTAATTAAGAAACATATAAAGGATTATGTCGTCTCACTACGAAGCACCCATTAGAAAACCTTTAGTTATAGGTGATAAAACTTATCACGATGTAACTGTTGATGTAGCTGCGCCTGTTGAAGGTCCTGCAAATAAACATTGGTGGATTGTATTTTCAATCGCATTAATAGCCTTCCTTTGGGGGTTAGGTTGTATAATTTACACCGTATCTACCGGTATTGGAACATGGGGATTAAATAAAACAGTTGGTTGGGCTTGGGATATCACGAACTTCGTTTGGTGGGTTGGTATTGGTCACGCTGGAACATTAATTTCTGCGGTATTATTACTTTTCCGTCAACGTTGGAGAATGGCTATTAACCGTTCTGCAGAAGCAATGACTATCTTCTCTGTAGTTCAGGCAGGTTTATTTCCAATTATTCACATGGGACGTCCATGGCTGGCATACTGGGTTTTACCTATACCAAATCAATTTGGTTCATTATGGGTAAACTTTAACTCACCATTGCTTTGGGACGTATTTGCGATTTCAACTTATCTTTCAGTATCATTGGTTTTCTGGTGGACTGGTTTGTTACCTGACTTTGCAATGCTTCGTGATAGAGCAATAACACCTTTCAATAAAAGAGTATATTCTATCCTAAGTTTCGGATGGAGCGGTAGAGCAAAAGACTGGCAGCGTTTTGAAGAAGTATCTTTGGTACTTGCAGGTTTAGCTACTCCACTTGTACTTTCTGTACACACAATTGTATCGATGGACTTTGCTACATCTGTAATTCCGGGATGGCATACAACAATTTTTCCTCCGTACTTCGTTGCAGGAGCGGTATTCTCTGGATTTGCAATGGTAAACACATTGTTGATTGTTATGAGAAAAGTGTCTAACCTTGAAGCTTATATTACACTACAACATATCGAATTAATGAATATTGTAATCATGATTACAGGTTCTATCGTGGGAGTAGCATATATCACTGAGTTATTTGTAGCTTGGTATTCAGGTGTAGAGTATGAGCAATATGCATTCTTAAACAGAGCTACCGGGCCTTACTGGTGGGCATATTGGTCGATGATGACTTGTAACGTGTTCTCACCGCAATTTATGTGGTTCAAAAAATTAAGAACAAGTATCATGTTTTCATTTATTATTTCGATTGTTGTAAACATCGGAATGTGGTTTGAAAGATTCGTAATTATTGTTACTTCTTTACATAGAGATTACCTTCCATCTTCTTGGACAATGTTTTCACCAACATTTGTTGATATTGGAATTTTCATCGGAACGATTGGTTTCTTCTTTGTGTTGTTTTTATTGTACTCTAGAACATTCCCTGTAATTGCTCAGGCAGAGGTAAAAACAATCTTGAAAGGAACAGGAGATAATTACATAAGAGAAAGAGCAAATAAAGACACACATCATGAGTAATAAAGTAATATACGCCATTTATAATGACGATGATATTTTGATGGATGCAGTAAAGAAAACAAGAGCTGCTCATCATCATATTGAAGAGGTTTTTACTCCATTCCCGGTTCACGGGTTGGATAAAGCAATGGGTTTAGCACCAACAAGATTAGCAATTTGTTCTTTTTTATACGGATGTGTTGGTTTATCTTTTGCAACATTCATGATGAGTTATATTATGATTCATGACTGGCCGCAGGATATCGGTGGAAAACCAAGTTTTAGTTACATTCAAAATATGCCGTCTTTTGTACCGATTATGTTTGAGTTAACTGTGTTTTTTGCTGCCCACTTAATGGTAATCACTTTTTATATGAGAAGTAGATTATGGCCTTTTAAAGATGCTGAAAATCCTGATGTAAGAACAACAGATGACCATTTTTTAATGGAAGTTGCTGTAAATAACAACGAAGCAGAACTAGTTTCTTTTTTCGAAGGTACAGGAGCTGTTGAAGTTAAAGTAATTGAAAAGAATTAATTGTAGCTATGAAAAGGATATATAAAATAACACTTTTAGTTGGTATAACTATTTTAGTTTCATCATGCCACAATACTTCGGCACCAAACTATCAGTATTTCCCTAATATGTATGAGTCTTTGGCATATGAGCCATATTCAGAGGCAAAGATATTTAAAGGAGGAAAAGAAGGACAACTTCCTGCAGAAGGAAGTATCAATAGAGGTTTTGAGCCTTATGAATATGAAAATTCAACTGCTGGTTATGAATTGGCTAAAGCTAATTTAAAATCACCTTTGGATTCTATCGAAAGAAATTCCGGAAAGGGAAAAGAACTTTTCGAAATTTACTGTATCAGTTGTCATGGTGCAACTGGAAACGGTAAAGGTAAATTGGTTGAAAGAGAAAAATTTCTTGGAGTACCTAGCTATAAAGACAGAGAAATCACTGAAGGAAGTATCTTTCACGTTGAAACTTATGGTTTAAATGCAATGGGTTCACATGCAAATCAATTAAGTGCCCACGAACGTTGGTTAGTTGCTGACTATGTTCTAAAACTAAAAAGCCAATTATAATTGTTGAACAAACTGATCGTAATAGATATGTATACATTTTCAAGTAAATTAAAAACTTTTTCTATCATCCTAATGGCCCTTGGCGTATTAGGAATTGGGTATGGTTTTTTAAGTGCGCCTAAAGATATTCAAGAAGTTGAAAAAATACTAGCTGCAGATGCTCATGGTTCTCATGGTGCTGCACACGAAGAAGCTGCAGAAGTTTCTCATAAAGATGCTGCGCATCACGAAGCGGCTGAAGCTTCGCATGATTCACACCAAGGTGGAGAGCATGCTAAAGTTAATGGTGCTGATGAACATGGAAAGCATTTAGAACACGTATTGCACCAATTGCAAAATAAGCCTTGGTCTGCGTTATATGTTGCTTGTATTTTCTTTTTACTGCTTTCGATGGGAGTTTTAGCATTTTATGCTATTCAACAAGTGGCTCAGGCAGGATGGTCTCCTGTTTTGTTTAGAGTTATGCAGGGAATAACAGCTTATTTACCTGTTGGTTCTGTAATTTTCTTTATTATTTTGGTTCTTTGCGGACTACACTTTAATCATATATTTGTATGGTTAGGAGAGCATGTTACAGATCCAAAACATGCTGATTATGATGCAATAATTGCTGGTAAATCTGGCTATTTAAACTTTCCTTTTTGGATTATCAGAGCAGCTATTTTCTTATTAGGATGGAATTTATACCGTCATTATTCAAGAAAGAATTGTTTAGCTCAGGATGACGCTAATGACGATCTATACTACAAAAAGAACTTTAAGATATCTGCGGGATTCTTAGTATTCTTTATCGTTTCTGAGTCTATTATGTCTTGGGATTGGATTATGTCATTTGATCCACATTGGTTTAGTACACTATTTGGATGGTATGTATTTGCTTCATTCTTTGTAAGTGGTATTACATCTATTGCTTTAGTTACTTTATACCTAAAGTCTAAAGGATATTTAGAATATGTAAATACAAGCCATATTCACGATTTAGCTAAATTTATGTTCGGTATCAGTATTTTCTGGACGTACTTATGGTTTTCTCAATTTATGTTGATCTGGTACGCAAATATTCCTGAAGAGGTTACTTATTTTATAACAAGAATTCAATTATATAACTTACCTTTCTTTGGTGCTGTCGTGATGAATTTTGTTTTCCCATTATTAATTTTGGTTAACACTGATTTCAAACGTATTAATTGGGTTATAGTAATGGCTGGTGTTGTTATTTTATTAGGTCACTATGTTGATTTCTTCAATATGATTATGCCTGGTACAGTTGGAGATCAATGGTTCATTGGTGTTTCTGAAATTGCATCTATTCTTTTCTTCCTTGGGTTATTTATCTTTGTTGTATTTACTGCATTGACTAAAGCTCCTCTGTTAGCTAAAAGAAATCCTTTCATAGAAGAAAGTAAACATTTTCATTATTAATATTTAAAGAAGTAAACAGATGACAAGTTTGTTGGTAATTATAGTTTTAGTTTTATTAGCAGTTGCATTGTGGCAATTGACCAAGATATTTGATCTTACTCAAGTAGGATCTTCTTCGGACGATTCTCAAGTTGCATCAGATAATGATAATAATGTTCAGGGATATATCATGTTTGGCTTTTTGGCTTTCATTTATATATTTACTATTTACGGTTTACTAAAATGGGGTGGTTTAGCACTTCATACTCCAGCTTCAGAGCATGGACTTTTAGTAGATAATTTAATGAATATTACTTGGGTTTTAATTTTTGTAGTTCAATTTATTACACAAGGTTTATTATACTGGTTTTCTTTTAAAAATAGAGGGCATAAAGATAGAAAAGCATTATTCTTCGCTGATAGTAACAAATTAGAGGCAATCTGGAGTATCATCCCATCTGTAGTTTTAGCTTGTTTGATTCTTTACGGATTATATGCTTGGAACAACATTATGTTTGTTGATAAAGATGAAGATGTTATCGAAATTGAACTATATGCGCAGCAATTTAAATGGACTGCAAGATATGCTGGTGCTGATAATACTTTAGGAAAAGCGAATGTACGTTTAATTGAAGGTATTAATACATTAGGGGTTGATATGTCAGATCCTAATGCACAGGATGATATTGTAGTTTCTGAATTGCATATTCCAAAAGGAAAAAAAATACATTTCAAGATGCGTTCTCAAGACGTATTACACTCAGCTTACATGCCGCACTTTAGAGCGCAGATGAACTGTGTTCCCGGAATGGTTACCGAATTTGCTTTTATTCCAACTTATACAACTGCGGAATATAGAGAACTTCCTTTTATGATTGAAAAAGTATCAAACATCAATAAACTTAGAGCTGAAAAAAGTACTGAGTTAGTTGCTAAAGGTGGAACAGCATTAGATCCTTATACATTTGATTATTTATTATTATGTAATAAAATTTGTGGAGCTTCTCACTATAACATGCAGATGAAAGTTGTTGTTGATACTCCGGAAGATTATAAAAAATGGTTAAGCGAAAAAACAACTTTAGCGCAGGATATTAAAGCAGCAGCTGCTGCTGAAAAACCGGCAGAAGGAGTTAAAGCTACTACAGATAGCACTGCTAAGGATACAGTTAAAGCAGTTATTGATACTGTTAAGGCGGTTGTAGCTAAAGTGGCTATGAAATAATATTTATTAAGAAAATTTAAAGTATACATATATGTCAGCAGAAGCGCACGATCACGATCACGGACACGATCACGAGCACGAACATCATCATAAAGACACGTTCATTACTAAATACATATTTAGTATTGATCACAAAATGATTGCTAAGCAATACTTAATTACCGGTATTATTATGGGTATAATTGGTATTGCAATGTCCTTGCTTTTCAGAATGCAATTGGCTTGGCCAGAAGAGTCTTTTAAAATTTTTAATGTTTTATTAGGAGATAAATTTGCACCTGATGGTGTAATGGCAAATGATATTTATTTAGCTTTAGTTACAATTCATGGTACCATCATGGTATTCTTTGTACTGACAGCTGGTTTGAGTGGAACTTTTAGTAATTTACTTATTCCGCTTCAAATTGGTGCACGAGATATGGCCTCAGGATTTATGAATATGATTTCATACTGGTTGTTTTTCTTGTCTGCTGTGATAATGTTGTCTTCATTATTTGTTGAAGCTGGACCAGCTTCTGCAGGTTGGACAATTTACCCTCCATTAAGTGCTTTACCACAAGCAATTCCAGGTTCTGGAACAGGTATGACTTTATGGTTAGTTTCGATGGCTATATTTATTGCATCTTCATTAATGGGATCTTTAAATTACATTGTTACTGTTATCAACTTAAGAACAAAAGGAATGTCTATGACTAGACTTCCGCTTACTATCTGGACATTTTTTGTAACAGCTATTATTGGTGTTATTTCGTTTCCGGTATTATTATCCGCTGCTTTATTATTAATTTTTGACAGAAGCTTTGGTACTTCATTCTTCTTGTCTGATATTTATATTGCAGGAGAGGTTTTACATTACCAAGGTGGTTCTCCGGTTTTATTCGAGCACTTGTTTTGGTTCTTAGGACACCCTGAGGTTTATATCGTAATCTTGCCAGCAATGGGACTTGTTTCTGAAATTATGGCTACGAACTCTCGTAAACCAATTTTTGGATACAGAGCGATGATTATGTCAGTTCTGGCAATTGCATTTTTATCGACAATTGTTTGGGGTCACCACATGTTTATTTCAGGTATGAATCCTTTCTTAGGATCTGTGTTTACCTTTACTACTTTATTGATTGCAATTCCATCTGCTGTAAAAGCGTTCAACTGGATTACAACTTTATGGAAAGGTAACCTTCAGTTCAACCCTGCAATGTTATTCTCTATCGGAATGGTTTCTACTTTTATTACTGGAGGTTTAACCGGAATCATTTTAGGAGATAGTACTTTAGATATTAACGTTCACGATACATATTTTGTAATTGCTCACTTTCACTTAGTAATGGGTATCTCTGCACTATACGGAATGTTTGCTGGTATTTACCACTGGTTCCCGAAAATGTACGGAAGAATGCTGAATAAAAACCTGGGTTATATTCACTTTTGGGTAACAGCTGTTTGTGCTTACGGAGTATTCTTCCCAATGCACTTTATTGGATTAGCTGGTTTACCAAGACGTTATTATACAAATACAAACTTTCCATTATTTGATGATTTGCAAAATGTGAATGTTTTAATTACAACATTTGCTCTTATAGGTGGTGCGTTCCAGTTAGTATTCTTATACAACTTCTTTAGCAGTATTTTCTACGGTAAAAAAGCAGTTCAGAATCCATGGAAATCTACAACTTTAGAGTGGACTACTCCTGTAGAACATATTCACGGTAACTGGCCAGGTGAAATTCCTCACGTATACCGTTGGCCTTATGATTATAGTAATCCAAATCATGATGTAGATTTTGTTCCTCAAAATGTACCCATGAAAGAAGGTGAAGAGATTTTACATCACTAAAAATATTCAAAAAGACTGTCATTATTGACAGTCTTTTTTATTTTAGTTAAATTGTTGTGCCACCAATTTTCATGTTTTACAAACTGATTACTTTGCATATCTTTGTAGGATGAATGAAAACTTAGATCCTACCACAAAAGGATATAACCCAGAAGAGATTGATCTTGAAAAAAAATTACGTCCGCTGTCATTTGATGATTTTGCCGGACAAGATCAG
>Ga0247810_10001893_pt1 | contig 12331 bp, 11 predicted proteins | sample UWRJL119311C1_FD_179918 | JGI IMG/M metagenome (GOLD analysis project Ga0247810, IMG submission 179918) | Plant litter microbial communities from Arlington Agricultural Research Station in Wisconsin, United States - UWRJ-L119-311C-1 | ecosystem: Environmental > Terrestrial > Plant litter >...
CGGTGAATTTGCAAACAAGCTTTCCTTTGGATTCAATGCTTCGTATATGAAAACGGACCAAGAAATTGACCCGTTAAAAGTACAAAGAGAAACAAACCAGCGATTGAACATCAACCTTACTGATGACTCTTCAAGCTTTACAGGAGCTTCTGATTTGATCTTAAATGCTGATTTATCATACACGAAAAACTGGAAAAACGATTCTGGAATTATGGCAACTGTTTCTTACGCACACTATTCAGACAAGCTGTATGCCATCGGAAATGAGCAAAAAGGAAATTTGGTTGACAAAGGCATGGGGTCGTTAGATTTCATCTTAAAATCAAAATTGAACAAAAACTTAGGCTTGGACTTTGGCGCAAGAAACATCTTGAATCCAAAATTTGAAAGAGTACAGGAAAATGCCGGAGGCGACGTGCCAATCTTAAATTACAAAAAAGGTGTAACGGTGGGACTTGGCTTGAACTACAATTTCTAAGAAAACAATTTAGAAACGCTGGCGTCTCAATTGCTTAACCTTTCCCTAATTTACATATAACAAATAGATCACAACAGCTTAACGCGCGTTACGACTTAAGTTCCCATTTTTGCATAAACATAACTAATTAAAAAAGTAATGAAAAAATCAATTTCAAAAATTTTCGGTTTAGCGGCTTTATCGCTAGCAACAATTACAACGTCATGCTCAAGCGATGACAGCAATGATTCAAACGGTGGTGGTGGAAATCCAGGTGGAGGTTCTTCCTTCGTAGTTAATAGAGACAACCTTCAAGGTGACATTAATGACGGAGAAGTAGTTCTTGAGTCTGGAACTTATAAATTGACAGGAAAACTTGTAGTTAGAAATACTGCAAAATTAACAATCAGACCAGGAGTTATCATTGAGGCAACTCAATTAGACCCAAACCAATTTGAGTCAGTGAGATACATTGCTGTGGCACAAGGAGCTACAATTGACGTACAAGGAACAGCTTCAAACCCAGTGGTTATGACCGCTGCAGAGCACAAGCCAGGAGCTTGGGGAGGATTAGTAATCTGTGGGAAAGCGCCAATCAACAAAGGAGCAACTGCAACAGCTGAAGTTTCTGAATTGGCTTACGGTGGAACAAACAATAACGACAATTCAGGTTCAATCAAATATTTGAGAATTGAGTACCCTGGATATTCTTACAACTCTGATAAAGAATTCAACGGACTTTCTTTATTTGGTGTTGGAAAAGCAACTACAATTGACTACGTACAAGTTTACGAAAGTTCTGATGACGGATTTGAGTGGTTTGGTGGAACTGTTGATGCAAAACACTTAGTTGTATCTAACAAAAGCCAAGTAAACGTTGGTGATGATTTATTTGACTGGACAGAAGGATGGAACGGAATTGGTGAAAACTGGTACGGTATCAGAACAAACGCTGGTAACAGAGGAATTGAAGCTGATAACAATTCAAACAATCACATGGCTTCTCCAATTTCTTTCCCAACAATCTCTAATTTGACTTTAGTAGGTTTTGGTTCAACTGACACAAGCTCTGAATCTCAGGCATTTAAATTGAGAGTTGGAACAAAAGGAAGATTTGACAACGTGGTATTAAAAGGTTGGAAAACAGGTTTTGACGTTCAACACGACGAGAGCGTTGGATACGTTGGAACTGACTTAAAAGCTACAAACGTAAAATTTGAAGACGTACCTACAAAATCTAAAGGTTCAAACACTGCCGGAACTGCAGTTGACGTAAGCGGAATCTTCACAGAATCTACTACTGCAACAGGAGCTGGAAACGGTTCTGCAGTACCAACATGGACACAAGGATGGACATTGGGACTATAATCCAAAATAAAAAATAATGACAAAATGCCTTTCTTTTCGAAAGGCATTTTTTTTTGGTATGCTATTTGAAATAATTTTTATACATTTATATTATCAAACCTAGCTAATGACAAAAAAATACTTTTATACTATACTTTTTTTCCTATTCTTTTTTTCTGCAAGCCTCTCGGCCCAGGAATTAAAGGGTTCCGGTAACGGAAAAACACAGGAAACCACCATTGAAGGATTGAATTTTTACCCAAATCCTGTAAGCAATGGCAAGATTTTTATTTCTTCCAAATCATCCTTATCAAAAGAAATTGCGATTTATGATGTCTTGGGCAAAAAAGTCCTGCAAGCCACAATCAGCGCAAAAGAACTGAATGTAGCAGCACTTTCTCCAGGCGTTTATATCATCAAAATTAAGGAAGGCGATGCCACTGCCACTAGGAAGCTAATTGTCAAATAGTTGCCTTTTCAAAAATATTTCACATTTAACCTAAAATTTACACTAATTTTTTCAAGGAATATAAATTGTTACTATCTTTGCAGTATATTTTTATAACAAAAAAAACAAAGAAGAATATGAAAAAACTTTACACTTTATTATCATTAGCTCTAATTTCAGTATCTGCGTCTGCTCAGGTAGTTATCAGCCAAGTTTATGGTGGTGGTGGAAATGGTGGAGCGGTATACACGAACGACTTTATTGAATTATACAATAGAGGAACCGTTGCGCAAAGCTTGAATGGATGGTCTGTTCAATATGCTTCAGCTAACGGTACATCTTGGGCGGTTCAATCACTTCCAAATGTTTCAATCCAGCCAGGAAAATACTACCTTATTCAGCAAGCTGCCGGTACAACGCCAGTTTTAGCGTTGCCAACTCCAGATTTAGATGGTAATACTTGTAATTGTACTGTTTCTGGTGGTGCAAGTCCACTTCCACAAGGTGGATTCGCGATGGCAGGTGCTAACGGAAAAGTTATTTTAGTGAACACAACAGTTGCTGAAACTACTGCTAACCCAACTGGTGCTCAGATTATTGACAAAGTTGGATACGGTACTGCAAACGGTTTTGAAGGGTCTGCAGCTACAGATGCGCTTTCAAACTCTACAGCAGCACTTAGAAACAACAATGGATGTACTGACACAAATAATAATGGTGCTGATTTTACAGTTGCAACCCCTACACCTAGAAATTCTGCAACAGCTGCAAACAACTGCGCAACGGCAAGTATTGGCGAAAACCAAATCGCTGGTTTAAGAGTTTATCCAAACCCTGTAACTAACGGAACACTTTTCATCTCAACAGATGCTAACGCTTCGAAATCAGTTGCAATTTTTGATGTATTAGGAAAACAATTAGTTAAGACTACAGCTACTGAATCAGTGAATGTTTCTAACTTAAAAGGTGGTGTTTACATCGTTAAAATCACTGAAGAAGGAAAAACGGCTACAAGAAAATTAGTTATCAAATAATTAGTTTCTTTTTTATATCAAAAGCTCCAATTCACGTTGGAGCTTTTTTTTATACATCTCCCAAAGTTTAAATCTCGGTCAGGGTTGTTTATTTTTATACCTTTGTAAAAAGTAAAAAATTGATTTCACCAGCCGACATCTTCAGTATTTCAAGTAGCAAGCAGTTCGAGAAAATTGCCTTAAAAGTTTTCCGATTTCAATACGATAACAATGTGGTCTATCGTGAATTCTGCCAATACTTGAATGTAGAAAAACACGACGTGAAATCATTAAAGCAGATTCCGTTTCTTCCCATCCAATTCTTCAAAAGCCACGAAGTGTTATCTTCCGAAGAAAAAATCCAGGAAACGTTCACAAGCTCTGGAACCACCGGAATGACAACATCTCGACATTTGGTTACCGACATTACTTTATACGAAGAAAGTTATAGAAAAGCCTTTTCCCAATTCTACGGAAACATTGAAAACTATGCCGTTTTAGCATTGCTTCCTTCCTATTTAGACCGCGAAGGCTCGTCTTTAATTTACATGGTCGATGATTTAATCAAGTTATCAAACCATCCTGAAAGCGGTTTTTACCTCAATAATTATGATGAACTAATTCAAAAATTAGTTGAATTAGACAACGCAGGAGAAAATATTATTTTAATCGGAGTTACATATGCTTTATTAGATTTAATCGAAAAGCAAAATTTTCAATTAAAGAACACAATCATCATGGAAACCGGCGGTATGAAAGGCCGACGAAAAGAAATGATTCGCGAAGAACTCCACGACTTGCTTTGCAAAGGCTTTGGCGTCGATGCCATCCATTCAGAATACGGAATGACAGAATTGCTTTCGCAAGCCTATTCGCTGGGTCACGGTGTCTTTGAATGCCCAAGCTGGATGCAAATCTTAATCCGCGATACTGAAGATGCCTTATCTTACATAGAGAACGGGAAAACCGGTGGCATCAACGTGATTGATTTGGCCAACATCAATTCCTGCTCCTTTATCGCCACCCAAGATTTAGGCAAAAAAAAGCCCAACAATTCTTTCGAAGTATTGGGCCGTTTTGATAATTCTGACATCCGAGGATGTAATTTGATGGTTCTTTAATTTGGTTAAAAGGTTATTGCTTAAAAGTTTAATAGATTTTACGCAAAACCTTTTAAACTCTTAAACTCATCACCTTTTAAACTATTCTAATAACAAAATAATTCTTTTTTCCGCTTTGCAACAACACAAACTGATTATTGATTAAATCATTTGCTGTCAATACAAAATCTTCTTTTATTTTTTCTCTGTTTACAGAAATTGAATTGGCAGTCAACGCACGTCTCGCTTCTCCGTTTGATTTAAAGAAACCTGTTTTCTCGTTTAAAACTGAAATAATATCCAGTCCATTTTCTAAATCTGCTTTTGCAATTTCCGCCTGCGGCACGCCGTCAAAAACTTCCAAGAAAGTCGCTCCGTCCAATTGTTTCAAATCATCAGAAGTTGCATTTCCAAACAAAATATTCGACGCCTGAATCGCTTTTTCCAATTCTTCTTTTGAATGTACAAAAGTCGTAATCTCTTCCGCCAATCTCTTTTGCAAAACTCTCAAATGAGGCGCGGTTTTATGCTCTTCAATCAAAGCATCAATCGTTTCTTTATCCAAAAAAGTAAAGATTTTGATGTATTTTTCAGCATCAACATCCGTCGTGTTTACCCAAAACTGGTAAAATTTATAAACCGAAGTTTTGTCCGCATCCAGCCAAATGTTTCCACCTTCTGATTTGCCAAATTTTGAACCGTCAGCCTTTGTAATCAATGGCGTTGTCAAAGCAAATGCTTTTGACCCCGAACCTTCCGGACCGCCACCCATTCTGCGCACCAACTCCGTTCCAGTCGTGATATTTCCCCACTGGTCAGAACCGCCCATTTGCAAAAGACAGTTGTGATTTTTATACAAATGGTAAAAATCATAACCCTGAATCAATTGGTAGGTAAACTCCGTAAAAGACATTCCCTCGCCTTCACCGCTAAATCTTTTTTTCACAGAATCCTTCGCCATCATATAATTCACCGTGATGCGTTTTCCCACCTCACGCGCAAAATCGATAAACGAAAATTCCTTCATCCAGTCATAGTTATTCACCATCACCGGCGCATTCTTATCCGTCGAATTAAAGTCTAAAAAACGAGAAAGCACACTTTTGATGCCCGCCACATTTTTCGCCAAAGTTTCTTCGTTCAGAAGGTTTCTGTCCTCAGATTTTCCTGAAGGGTCGCCAATCATCCCAGTCGCACCGCCCACCAAGGCAATCGGCTGATGACCAAAATTCTTCAAATGAACCAGCAAAATAATCTGAACCATGCTCCCAATATGCAACGAATCCGCCGTCGGGTCAAAACCAATATACGCCGTCGTCACTTCCTTCAGCAATTGTTCTTCCGTCCCCGGCATACTGTCAGCGTACAGTCCGCGCCACTTTAATTCTTCAACTAGATTCTTCATTTCTTGTAAATAATTTGCGCAAAGATAGTTTTAATTAGAAAATTGGGCAATTTGACAATTAGATAATTTGACAATTCAAGCGACTATCTCCCTAAAAATTATTTGGAGCGAAACATCAGGCATTTTCAGCCATCGCAATTCCCGCTGGAGCCACTCGCTTTTCCCGGCTTGCTCAGCCGTGAAAGAGCTCAAACAATGGCACCATCGGGGCTATCAGAAAAACTTTCCGCATTTTTGGAAACTCCCGAACCATCGGAACGAGCCAATCTACATCCACAAACCTAATCTCCCATCTTGTCATTCCAAGGAACGAGGAATCTCCCCCATAAATTTGGCTAAAGCCACTTTATACCCAAACTTGAATGAATAGGCTAAAGCCCATTCCTATTCATAAAGAAAAATCAGCACCAATCCGTTTTATCCGCAAAAATCCGCGTTCCCAACATATAAAAATTACCGTATCGCGTAACAAGACATTTCACAACGCAAAAATCCGCGTCCCAAAAAAATAAAAATTATCTATTTAACCAATCATCTAATTACCGTATTTTTGTAACTATGATTCTAGTCACAGGCGCCACCGGACTCGTAGGTTCTCACCTGCTTTTACACCTTCTTCAAAACGGAGAAGACGTTCGGGCGCTTTACAGAACGCCAGAAAACATTCAGAAAACCAAAGCACTCTTCAACTGGAAAAACCAATCGGACTTGTTCCAAAAAATAAACTGGATTCAAGGTTGCATCACTGAAATTCCTTCGCTTGAAATTGCCTTTGAAAATATCGATTACGTTTATCATTGCGCAGCCGTAATTTCCTTCAATCCAGACGATGAAGAACAACTCCGAAAAGTAAATATCGAAGGAACCGCAAACATTGTCAATTTCTGCCTGGCTAAAAACGTAAAAAAACTCGGTTACGTCAGCTCCATTGCCGCACTTGGCGATTTACAAGAGCACGAACACATCATCACTGAAGAAACTGACTGGAATCCTGAAAAACCCCACAGCGACTACGGAATCACAAAATACGGCGCTGAAATGGAAGTTTGGCGCGGTCAAGAAGAAGGCTTAAAAACCGTAATCGTAAATCCCGGAATCATTCTCGGACCCGGTTTCTGGAAAAACGGAAGCAGTGAAGTTTTTATTAGGATTAAAAAAGGCCTGAAATATTACACCAAAGGTGCCACCGGTTTTACAACCGTAAACGATGTGGTGAAAATCATGTATTCTTTAATGAAAAGCGACATCGAAAAAGAGCGTTTCACCGTTGTTTCTGAGGTCCTTCCGTTTGAAAAATTATCAAGAACTATTGCAAAAGCATTGGGCAAAACAGAACCTTCAATTTATTTAAATCCGTGGATGACCAGCATCGCCTGGAAATTAGATTGGCTGTTTTCTACCTTATTTTTCCAGAAAAGGAAACTCTCCCGCGCGACCGCGAAAGCCATGCACACGCAATCCAATTTTGATAATTCTAAAATAAAAAATGCCCTCAATTTTAATTTTGAGAGCATTGATAATTATATTTCTGAAGTAAAAAATACCTACTAGTAAATTCTGCTATTTGATGGCGTCGCTTTTGATGGCTCCAACACTATTTTTTTTCAGTTTGTCGTTTTCTCTTTTAAGAAGTGTATCGGCAACCGTTTTTTCCTTCATCAATCGTTCGTTCACTTGCTGGTATAATTTCTCATACTTTTTGATGTTCGAAGCCGCATAAAATTCATTGCTTTTCGCAAACTGAATGCTGTCAATCTTATATTTTTTGTAGACGTAAGTACTCGGATTTATTTTATTAGAATCCAGCACCCCTTGATTAGCGCTTCTCATGGCTTGCAGCACGGACAAATCATAAATGATGTCCACCATCTTATCTTCTGGAATCAGATTTTCAGGCTTTTCAACTGTTGCGTCTTGGCAGCTTGCCAAAAACACCATCGCGACGAAATACAAATAATATTTTTTCATACTGATATCATTAACGGTCAAAGCTTAATCGCTTTCCAGCCCGAACGTCTTTTACCTTAAAATTATTGTAAACCATCTCGCCATTGACAAACGTATGCGTGATTCTTGACTTGAAGGTAAAATTCTCAAACGGAGACCAGCCACATTTGTAAAGTATGTTTTCTTTTTTAACGCTCCAAGGCAATCCCGCATCAACAATAACGACATCGGCATAATAACCTTCTTTGATAAATCCACGCTTTTCGATTTTAAAAATCTTCGCTGGATTGTGCGCCATCTTTTCTACGATTTTCTCCACGGTAATCTTGCCCTGGTGAAAAGCTTCAAACATCGCCACGACAGCGTGTTGCACAAGCGGTCCGCCTGAAGGCGCAGACGTATATGGATTTTTCTTTTCTTCTAAGGTATGAGGCGCATGGTCGGTAGCAATAACATCAATTCTTCCGTCATTGACTGCTTCCCATAATGCGTCTTTATCCGCTTGGGTTTTAACCGCAGGATTCCATTTAATTAGCGTGCCTTTTTTATCATAATCTTCGTTGGTGAACCAAAGATGGTGAATGCAGGCCTCAGCGGTGATTTTTTTCTCCTCCAATGGAATTTTATTGGTAAAAAGGCTCATTTCTTTTGCCGTTGAAAGATGAAAAACGTGCAGTCTTGCTCCCGTTTTCTTAGCCAATTCAATGGCTTTTGAAGAAGAAATATAACAAGCTTCCTCACTCCTGATCAAGTGGTGAAACTTCATCGGGATGTCATCTCCGTATTCTTCCTTATATTTCGCTAAATTCGTTCTGATGGTTTCTTCGTCTTCGCAGTGAACGGCAATCAACAGCGGCGTGCTTGAGAAAATTTTCTCGAGAACTTGTTCATTATCCACCAACATATTTCCTGTGGAAGAACCTAAAAACAATTTTAGTCCGGCTACCGTTTTTGGGTCCACTTTTAGAATTTCTTCCAGATTGTCATTGGTTCCGCCAAACATAAACGAATAATTTGCCATGGATTTTTCTGCTGCAATAGCAAATTTTTCTTCCAGCAATTCAATTGTTGTGGTTTGCGGATTTGTATTTGGCATTTCGATGAACGAGGTGATTCCTCCGGCAACGGCCGCACGAGATTCTGAAGCAATATCTCCTTTGTGCGTTAATCCTGGCTCGCGAAAATGCACTTGGTCATCAATAGCACCTGGAATCAGGTAGTTTCCCTCGGCGTTGATGATTTTTGTTGCTGAAGATTTGGCACTGATAGTTTCAGCAATTTCTACGATAAATTCGTTTTCAATTAAAACGTCTCCTTCAAAAATAGTCCCTTCGTTTACTATTTTGGCATTCTTAATTAAAACACTTTTCATTTTCTTCTACTTAATTATTTTGTATGGGGAATTTCTATGGGGTACTGTCGGCAAAGTTAGTTACAAACTGCCAAACATTTTTTTAATTCTTAAAACAATTACACCAAAAATTGCCTCTTTTATGATGGAGTTGCTCATTTTTGACTGTCCTTTTGTCCTATCTGTAAATATAATAGGCACTTCCACGATTTTAAATTTTTTGGCGTAAGCCCTATATTTCATCTCAATCTGAAAAGCGTAACCGATGAATTTTATTTTATCAAGATTTATTTCTTGTAGCACTTTTCGCTTGTAACAAACAAATCCTGCAGTGGTGTCTTGGATTTCCATTCCGGTAATCATTCTCACGTATACCGAAGCAAAATACGAAAGCAGCACGCGGCTCAAGGGCCAGTTTACCACATTCACGCCCGTGACATAACGCGACCCGATGGACACGTCATAAATCCCGAAACGGCAGGCATCATACAATTTCTCGAGGTCGTTTGGGTTATGCGAAAAATCCGCGTCCATTTCAAAAATGTATTCGTAGTGGCGCGCCAGGGCCCATTTGAACCCGTGCACGTACGCAGTGCCCAATCCCGATTTTTTTTCGCGATTTTCCATAAAAAGTCGGTCGGGAAATTCTTCCTGAAGCCTTCTGACTTTGTCTGCGGTATGGTCTGGGGAATTATCGTCAACAATCAGTATGTGAAACGGCTTTTGTAAAGAAAAAACAGTTCTGATGATGCTTTCGATATTTTCAATTTCGTTATAAGTAGGGATTATAACAACGCCGTCGTTCATATTTGCATAATTTCAAGACAAAAGTAAACTTTTTACAGTTGTTGTTTCCTAATAAAATTATAATAATGGATGGGATTGTTAAAAAAGTGAGGATGACTATTTCCGTTGGAACCGCTAACCCTTAGCCCAGACATCATGGGAAGCCTTTCTTTTCAAAAATCTATTTTGTCACGGCGCAAAGAGCGACCAGCGGATCCCAAAGTTTCGGGACCGTTTGTAGCAATGAAAAAAAGATTTTTAAAAGAAAGCTTATAGCGAATGGCTGGATTGGCTCCTTAAAAAAAAGAAAATGAAAGCAATAAAATTTTACTAATTTTGCAAGATGTTAGAAATCGTTTTAGAGCCGAGAATTATTGGAAGCAAAGATTGGGCAACCGTTCTTTTTGTGCTTTCTTTTGTGCTTATCGCTGCTACTCGCGGTGTGTTTGAAACGCGTTTTGCTGATTTTTCAAAGCTGGTTTACAGTGACAAATACATCAAGATTTACAGGGATAGCGCCAACTTGATGAACTGGTTTACGATTGCGCTATTCATAGTCCAAGTCATCTCTTTTGCATTTTTTATTCAGATTCTGCTCAGCTATTTTGGGTATATTTCAAAAACGGATTGGGTGCATTACATTCAGATTGTGACGTTGCTTGGCGTTTTTATCCTTTCTAAATACTTGATTGAAAAGATTATAGCCACTTCCTTTAACGTGGAAGAGTTTAACGAGCAGTTCAATATGCAGAAGGTGAGTTATCGAACGTATCTGGGTTTGTGCATTTTGCCAATAAACGTGATTTTGTTTTATAACGATACGCCAATAGATTTCTTAATATATTTCCTTATTGTTGCTGTTTTGTTAATAAATCTACTTACTTACTTTATTTCATTAAAAATTTATCAAAATTTGATTTTGGGTAAGTTGTTTTATTTTATTTTGTATCTTTGCGCTCTCGAAATAGCACCTTATTATTTCTTGTATTACTGGTTTACAAAAAGATAGCACAATAGAAAAGTCAGATATGAAAGTGAAAACAATTTTGGTTTCGCAACCAGAGCCTAAAGTAGAAAATTCTCCCTATTTTGAGTTGCAGCAAAAGCATAAAGTTAAAATTGATTTCAGGCCTTTTATCCACGTTGAAGGCGTGAGTGCAAAGGAAGTTAGAGCGCAAAAAATTGATTTAAATAATTTTACAGCCATCATTTTAACGAGCAAGAACTCTGTGGATCATTTCTTTAGAGTAGCGGAAGAGATGCGGTATAAAATTCCTGAAGATTTAAAATATTTCTGCCAGTCAGAAGCCGTTGCTTTTTACTTGCAAAAATATGTAGTATATAGGAAAAGAAAGATTTATGTGGGGCAAAAAGATTTTGCTGACATGTCTGCCTTGATTAAAAAATACAAAGACGAGAAGTTTTTATTGCCCGCTTCAGACCAATTAAATGCCGATGCTCCTCAGGTTTTAAACAACTTAAAAGTAAATTGGACAGAGGGAACTTTTTACAGAACCGTAATGAGCGACTTGTCTGATTTGGCAGATGTTTATTATGATGTTCTGGCGTTTTTTAGCCCAACGGGAATCAAGTCATTGTTCATGAACTTTCCTAGTTTTGAACAAAACAATACAAGAATTGCTGTTTTTGGAAGCACTACACAAAAAGAAGCTTTGGAACACGGCTTGAGAGTTGACATCATGGCACCTTCACCGGAAGCTCCTTCAATGACAATGGCTTTAGAGAAATACATTGCCAAAGCAAACAAAGAGAAATAGAATATTTACAAAATATCTTAAAAAAGCCCAAACTTATTAAAGTTTGGGCTTTTTATTTTAAGAAAAATAATATTTAATTTTCTATTTTTGTCGCCCAACCCCCATACCAAAAATACCACCCCCATGTTCAGAATATTACGCTTAACTTCGTTACTCTGTTTATTGTTTTTTACATCGTTCAATGCTTATGGCCAAGACAAAATTCTTGACAGCTTGCAGAATGTATTAAACGCCTATTCTAAAAAAGATACGACCAGAGTTTATTTATTAAATTCTATTGCCACCAGAATCAACTCCACCGATGCGGAAAAAGCATTAAAACTGCTCAAGGAATCCGAAACACTTTCTAGCGATTTAAATTTTAAGAGCGGCAAGGCCTATAGTCTGCTTCACACAGGCAGAACTTTAATCAACAAGCAAGATTACAAGCAGGCTTTAACCTATTTTAAAGATGCTTTAAAAATCTACGAAGACATCAACGACGACGAAGGAATTGCAAATTCTTACCTGAATACAGGAAGAGGCTATTATTACCTCACGGATTTTTCAAAAGCTTTGGAGAACTTCAAACAGTCGGCTACTATAAGCGAAAAAGCCGGAAAACCAAAAATACTGTCAAATTCGTTGATGGTTATGGGCATGATTCACCAGACACAAGGGAATTACGACAAGAGCATTGAAAATTATAAAAGAGCGCTG
>Ga0247810_10001894_pt1 | contig 12323 bp, 10 predicted proteins | sample UWRJL119311C1_FD_179918 | JGI IMG/M metagenome (GOLD analysis project Ga0247810, IMG submission 179918) | Plant litter microbial communities from Arlington Agricultural Research Station in Wisconsin, United States - UWRJ-L119-311C-1 | ecosystem: Environmental > Terrestrial > Plant litter >...
AATACTTGTTATTGGAGTAATCTTATATTTTTTATACGAAATACAAACCGTAATTGTATATCTGTGTATCTCCCTGATATTATGTTTGATTGCAAATCCATTGGTCCAGTTTTTAAAAAATAAATTAAAATTCAGTAATTCATTGGCTGCTACAACTGCTATCCTGTTTTTTATTTTAATGATCGTTGGTTTTATATTTTTGTTTGTTCCGTTAATCATTTCCCAGGCTAACAATTTAGCATTATTAGACACCAATAAGCTGCAATTGCAATTTATGGAAACAGAAAAAAGTATAGAAACTTATTTTAATATCCAACATATAGATTTAAATCAAGTGCTTAAAGAATCAAAAATAACTTCAATTTTTGATTTTAGTTATTTTACCCGTTTCATAAACTCCATTTTGGGATTTGTAGCCGATATGGGAATGGGTTTAGTCTCTGTATTTTTTATTACTTTTTTCTTTGTAAAAGATCAGGATGATTTTAAGTCAGGTGTAAGAAGGATTTTGCCTGATAATAATGAGGATAAAATTATAAACTCAATTATTAAAATAAACCACTTTTTAACTCGCTACTTCATCGGTTTATTACTTCAATTAACAGTTGTATTTGTTTTATATTTTATTGTTTTAATCATTTTTGGAAATGAAAATGCTTTTGTCATTGCTTTTTTATGTGCTATTTTGAATATTATTCCTTATCTGGGACCAATTATTGGAACCGTTTTAGCAGGAATTCTAACTATGATCAGTATGATTGGAAGCGATTTTCAATCAGAGATTTTACCTAAAACAATCTATATCATTATTGGTTTTCTGGTTGTTCAGGCAATAGACAATAATGTAAGCCAGCCTATAATTTCATCAAAAAGTGTAAATTCGCACCCATTAGAAATATTTCTGATTATATTAATCAGCGGAATTACTTTTGGAATTGTCGGGATGATTATTGCGATTCCTATTTTTACCATGATTAAGGTAATTTTGAAAGAATTTTTCCCAGACAACAAAATTGTCTCCGTATTAACCGAAAGAATTTAGCATTGAATAATTCGATTTTAAACAAAAACATTCAGGACTTTATATCTCAAAATAGTGGTGTTTCCACTACTAAATTAGCCCTTCATAAAAATCCTTTTCCAGAAGTTAACTGGATTCTGATTTTAAATCAAATTGAAGCAAAGGGAAAAGCAAAAGACAAATTACCAACGTGGTTTTCTACAGAAAACATTATTTATCCGAGTAAAATCTCTGTAGAACAAACTTCATCAGAAAAAACGGCAGCTTATAAAGCTTCATTAATTTCAGGAAAAAGATTAATAGATTTAACTGGTGGTTTTGGTGTTGATGATTATTATTTCTCTAAAAAATTTAATGCTGTTGCGCATTGCGAAATAAATGAGGAATTATCTGCAATTGTAAAACACAATTTCGAACAGCTTCAAATTACAAATTGTTCTTTTTATGCTGAGGATTCTTCAAACGTTTTAAGTGATTTAAATCAAAAATGGGATTGGATTTACATTGATCCTTCCCGTAGAAATGATGCTAAGGGCAAAGTTTTTATGCTGAAAGACTGCCTCCCAAATGTTCCTGAATCATTGGATTTTTACTTCGAAAAAAGCGATTCCATTCTAATTAAAACAGCCCCATTATTAGATATTTCAGCTGGTTTATCTGAATTGACATTTGTAAAAAACATTCATATTATTGCTTTGGAAAACGAAGTAAAAGAATTGCTTTTTGAAATTCACAATCATTATTCAGGAGTTATAACCATAAAAACAGCAAACATTTTAAAAGATAAAACAGAGAATTTCGAATTTATTTTGGGCGAATCTGAATATCCATCATACCATTTACCACAAAATTTTCTCTACGAACCTAATTCGGCAATTATGAAATCGGGTGGTTTTGATGAAGTTAGTACGTCATTTAAAATAAATAAACTTCACAAACATTCACATTTATATACTTCGGATGAATTAATTGATTTTCCGGGAAGAATATTTGAAATCGAAAAAGTAATTTCATACAGTAAAAATGATATGAAAATGGAACTTTTAAATAAACAGGCAAATATTACCACACGAAATTTTCCTGACACGGTAGAAAGCATTCGAAAAAAGTGGAAAATAAAAAATGGAGGGAATTTATATTGTTTTTTTACGACTGATAAAAATGATAACAAAATAGTTTTAATTTGCAGAAAAATAACTTAAAAATGAAACACCTAATTACACTAACTTTTTTTCTATTAACTTTTACCGCATTTGCCCAAAAACCATGTGAATACAGTGCTAATGTAACTGACTCTATTGGTACTTACAAAGTTACCAATGAATATTTAATCAGCGAGAAAAACTTTGGCGGAACATCTAATTATATCTTTTTTTCTTTGGCACAAACTGATGGTTTACCAACTTTAAATCTTCAATTAATTCAAAAAAGTAAAGATTTTATAAAAGCAGATTGCTTTGACAAAAACTCAAAAGTATTTTTACAATTGCAAAACGGTAAAGTTGTAACTTTATTACACATCAATCAGGAAAACTGTGGCACTCTTATTCGTGATAAAGAGTTCAACAACAGAATAAATACCGGGATTTTTATGTTCATGAAAGATAATTATGAAGAATTAAAAAAATCGCCTGTTACCATTATGCGAATCAAGTATTTAACTGATACGCAAGATCATATTGTAAGAAGTCAAATAACTTCAGAAATGAATGGAAAAGTATACCATCCTGATACTTATTTTATGGAAAACATCAGATGTGTTGAATAATTATTCGCAATTCCATTTTTGATTGGAGACCTTATCTTTTAGACCTACTTTTAAATTATAATGCCACCATTCTGATTCAAAAAAATTAAAGCCATTTTTAACCATTACTTTTTTAAGAAATTTTCTATTTGATAATACTTTCTTTGAAAGTTTAGTATAGTTATGACTGGCCTGAATTCCAAAAAAATCAAAAGGAGTTCCCATATCAACTTCTTTTCCTTTGGCATCCACTATAGAAATATCAACGGCTCCTCCTCTATTATGGATGGAGCCTTTTTTTGGATCTGCCACATACTCCGGATTTGAAACTATCTTCCACATTTTTTCCTGAATAAATAAAGGTCTGTAACAATCGTATATTTTTATTTTATAACCTTTCTCCATAAAATCTCTATTAGCATTTAGTAAAGCCTGAACTGTCTTTAAACGTAAAAAACATTCGGCACAATCATAAACTTTAGCTTTTAAAAAGTTATCCTCAGTAGCATATTTCATATCATAGATAAAATCTTTACTGTAATCTTTTAAATTTACAAAAGTAGTATCTGCTAAAACTACATCAGAAGTATATACTTCATTTTGAGCTTTGGAAGAAATCATCCAAAAAAAAGAAACTAGTAAAAATAAAAAATTTGAATGTGAAATTGCCTGTGTTTTTGCTCTCATAATAAAGATTAACGGTATTTAAGTAAATATAAACAAAACAATTTTCTATATCTCACCCGTGATCATAATATTTTCTTTTACACCATGATTTTTAAGCATTCTGAAATGGGATCTAACAGCATGATAAAACGGATAAAAAGTGTAAGGAAGATCATATTCTTCTGCATAACGCTTTATAATAGGAGTGATAACTACACCTATTATACTTCCGCACATGTGCATAGTAATCCAGGCCAATAAAACCATATACCAATGCTGATTTAATAATAGCATCGGAATAAAAGTAAATAAAAAAGATTAAATGCCTTTGCAGCAAACAGTTTATAGACTTCCTTAATCGGATTTTATCTACTACTTTTTTACGTAATTATCTTTTTTGCCAAAAAAGTCTTTAAAATCTCTGATATAAATCCAATTGAGACTGTATAATGGATAAATAAGCCACATGTAAATATGCTGATATTTATGATAATCAAACAACGGACTCTTAGGAAAAATTCTGATGATATCACTTTGTTTTATATCGACATCCCAATCCGGTATGTTTGGATAAGCATGATGAAGATTAATATGACGGCGTGTCCAAAGCCAATGGTTGCTTCCAAAAAGTTCCAGGATATTCATAATTTTGCTTTTTTAAAAAATGCCCCGTGAGCTGCATCATGAAATGCATTTATAAAAAGTACAATCATTGTGATTCCACAAAAAATATAAAATAAAAATAATAATGGGGTACTATTTCCAAACAGCAAAATACAGGCATAAAATAAAAAGAAGATAATAACAAGTCCTAAAGACTTAATAATATTGGATAAGTATAAGGATGAATTTTGCAAAACAGTTTCATTAACTTCTTTGCGAATCTTTTTAAAAAAATCATCAGTCTCTGGTTTTAGGCAAACCGGTCGTTTTAATTTTTCCATAATAATTGGATATAAATTCTTATACCAAATTTAATAAAAAAAGTTAAAACACACATAAACAATACTTTATAATAAGCATTCACTCTGTTTTAAAAATATTTTTAAAACAGAGTGAATTGATGAAGAAATATAACAACGTTATTTCATGTAGTACTAAAAATTCGCCAAATTAATCCCTTCCATTTTGCAAATGCCTTATTATTTTTTCTATTATAACGTTAGATTTTTATAGAGAATGTTCCTGAGAATGTTCTTCCGTCTGATGGCCAAATACCTGGCCCAGGGTAAAATTGTGGACGTTTTGTAAAATAGCTTTCATCGAACACATTATTAATGTTTAACTGAAATTTTATTTTTTCAGTGAATCGGATTGCAAGATTGAAGTCAAGCAGCTGATACGCAGGGACCAGACCTACCGCACCGCTTGCAGAAGGTGTAATAGTGTTAAGAGCATCAGCGAAACTATCGGAAGTGTAACTATATAATGCAGAGAAACTAACAAGTGAATAATTAATTGTAATTCCGTTTCGTGTAATCCATGTTGGGACACTCTCAACTTCGTTTCCGCTAACGCTTACATTCTCGTTACCTGATCTTATAATAGCATCCTGATAATGTGCATCCATATAAGAAGTTGATGTAAAAAGAGATAAACTAGTTTTCTTTCCTAAAGAAAAATCTCCTTGTAAAAAGAACTCAAGTCCTGCAGTTCTTGAGTCGCCGATATTAGTCTTAAAAATAATCAAATTATCTTCTGTATCTGTTTGTGCTAGTGTTCCCATACGATTGTTGTATTGCAGGTAGAAGCCCGTCACATCCCATTTTAGGAATTTATATTTCCCTCTAAAACCAACCTCGGTATTATATCCGTGAGCATCTTTTAAGTTTTTGTCACTTATCTCATAAACAGATTGAGGAATGATATCTTTGAAAATAACAGGTCGATATGCTTGCGACCATCCTGCATAAATATTTATTTCATTTGTTACATCATATTGCGTGCTTACACCTAACAAAGGAAAGTTATGTTTGATTTTGTTTGGCAGTTCTTCTTCGGAATAATAAGTTGTAACACCGGTCATGTTGGTTTCGCCAATTTCAATTCTGACTCCTGGGTTGATTGAAAATCTTCTTGTTAACAGAAATCGATTTTCGGCAAACAATGCAATATTACTTGTTTTGTAATGCAGGTCTCTGCCCCATCCGGGTGTTACAAGCGATAAATCAAAATCTGTTCCTGTTGTTCCTTTACCTTGCTGTTGGCGGTGCAGGCTGTTATTCATATACTGAACACCTCCCGCAAGTGTACTTGTTTGATTGAGAAGTTTGTAAGATTGAAGTACTCTTAATTCAGTTGTGTAGCTATTAAAATGGTCCATATCCACTTGTCGATTATTATATTGAAGTGTAGCCGGTACTATTTCGTCTGGAATGTTTGCGGGTTTGTCAAACATTACACTGTTTCTTTCTCCAATAACAGCAGAAGTCGTAAGCCGTAATTTTGTTAAAGGAGTAATATTCCAATCAGCTGTTAAGGATGGAATATGAATATTTGGCTGATAATAATTCCGTGAACGTGTTGACATTTTAGGATCCTCATGAAACATATCATCAGTTAGCGGTCCTGGTATATGAGTAATATAATTAGAATGTGTCCATTCTATTTTAAAGCTTAGATCTTTTGTAGCATCATAATAAAGAGAAATACCTTCAGCATCAAAACTTGAATCGCTGTTTTCTCTGTAACCTGATATCCATCTTCCATTTATCCAGGCTGAATAACGAAACTTGCCTATTTTACCAGATATACTATTGTAAGTACTTACCAAGCCGTATGAACCCAATGTGTTGATGGTTTCAAAAGTAATTTTCTTAGTTGTGTCAGGCTGTTTACTAATATAGTTGAGCATACCTCCAAACTGTGCTCCGTATTGCAGAGAACCCGTACCCCGAACTAATTCAATACGTTCAACTGCTTCCATTGGAATATTGTAGTGACTGGCTGGATAACCATACATGTCAGAGTTGGTAATAATTCCATCTTTACGCATATTGAATTCCCACGCACGATGTGGATCAAGTCCGCGGGTAGAAATGTTTATCTGATTTCCTGTTCCGTCCATGTCATAAACAAATACACCAGGTACTTTTGCAAAAATCTGTCTGCCATATTTCTCAGTTATGGCTGCATTTTTTTGCGTCATATCAATTACCTCTGTCTTTTTTCCCGAAAAAATGTATGTTCCCTGTATGGGTTCAAGTCGTAAAATATCTTGTTGTATGCGGCTTCCTTCAACTGTTACGGGAGAAAGCCTGTGGGTTTTTATTGTGTCTGTTGTAATTTGTCCAAACGCAGTCATTACATTCATTATAACTGCTGTGATGAATAAAAGTCTGTTCATATTGAGTGATCTGGATTTTCGTATTCTTTATTAATTAGTTGACTGCTGGAAGTTTATAATTTTTATCTTTTTTATTCTAATATTTACTCAAAATCAAACTTCTTACAAACTATTTCTTATTTTATTGACTGCAACGACTACATCCTTTTCAGGCATTTTACAAGCTTTATTTACGCAAACATAGATATAGGTCTCATTGTTTATAAAACGATTTTCTAAAATTGGAAGTTTACTTTCTTTTGTCGCTCCCGCAATAAGAATGTTAGGCAAATAATAACTTTGAAGCTGGCTTGTTTTAGTGATGGCTTCTTTGCCTGAAATGGCAACTTCAAAATAATTATCGGTATAATTGAGCATTAAATCCAGCCAATTGTAATATTCTGCTGGTGATTGCAAAACATCGCCTTTTATATTATTCAACATTTGTTGCGCCGTTTTTGAATAAATATCATTCGAATAATAATGCCCTAACAGAAATAAATTATGAGCCAGAATAGAATTGGAGCCGGGAATAACATTATCTGCAATTTCCATTTTTCTGGCAATTAAATTTGTTGAAGCATTCGATGTGAAATAAAACATACTTGATTTTTTATCCCAAAAATGAGTTATTGTATAATCTGTTAACTGCCTGGCTTTATTCAGCCATTTTTCGTCAAGTGTAATTTGATACACCGCTATAAATGCATCTATAACAGCAGCGTAATCTTCTGAAAAACCATCAATACTACTTCTGCCTTCTTTATAACTGTGATTTAAACTTCCGTCTTTTTTAAGCTGATTATTTAAAATAAAACTGGCATTTTTTATAGCGATTGCTTTGTAATGTGGATTTTTGAATGCACGATAAGCACTAACATAACCTTTTATCATTAATGCATTCCATGAAGTCAGGGTTTTATTGTCCAAATGAGGCCGCGACCTTTTGTTTCTGGCTGTTAAAAGTATTTGTTTCCAGCTTTTTACTTTTGAATCCAACTCTGTCTGAGTCAATTTATTTTTAAGGGCAAAGCCTTTATCCGATTGGTTTTTAAATAAAACATAGTTTTCGTTTTCCCATAAACCGTTTTTATTTATATTAAAATACTCTTGAAAAAGTGGAAAATCAGATTTTAATAGGGATTGTAATTCCTCTTTTTCCCACACATAATAAGCACCCTCTTCCAGTTTTTGTGCCTTGTTTTTGCTGTCTGCATCTAAGGAAGAATAAAAAGCGCCGTTAGTGGCCATAAGTTCCATTTCTACAAAATTTAGCGTTTCAAATACCGTTTTTTTATACAATTCATCTTTCGTTACCAGATAAGCATCCGAATAAAGACTTACTATTTGTGCATTATCGTACAGCATTTTTTCAAAATGAGGAATATGCCATTTTGCATCTGTCGAATATCTGGAAAAACCACCACCAATGGCGTCGTAAATTCCGCCATTAGCCATTTTTGTTAGTGTCGTTTTTACATACTTTTGAATCGATTTATCATTATTTTGGATACTGTAACGAAGCAGAAAATGTAAAGAACCCGGCATTGGGAATTTGTTCTCGCCAACTAAACCTCCTTCTTTATAATCTAAATCTTTTTGCCATGATTTTACAGCAGTAAAGACCTCTAAATTTTTAAAATTAGCCTCATCATTATTTATTGTAATTAATTGCGATTTCTTAATTCCTTTGATTAGATTATCTGCATATTCACTGGCTTTTTTTGGATTATTTTTATACAAATCAGAAAGTTCGGTTAAGGCTTTTGTCCATTCTTCTTTGGTAAAATAGGTTCCTCCAAAAATCGGACGCCCATCAGGAAGTGCTATACAGTTTAAGGGCCATCCGCCTTTACCAGTCATTAATTGTACTGCATTCATATAGATTTGGTCAATATCGGGACGCTCTTCCCTATCTACTTTTATACTTATAAAATTATCATTCATTAATTTTGCCACAGTTTCGTTTTCAAAGCTTTCTTCTTCCATAACATGACACCAATGACAGGCAGAATATCCTACGGATATAATAATCAATTTATTTTCTGCTTTTGCCTGGTCCAAAGTTTCTTGATTCCATGCTTTCCAGTTTACAGGATTATGCGCATGCTGCAAAAGATATGGGCTCGTTTCGTTGATTAAATCATTGTTGAATTTGTGATTCCCTTCATTATTCTGTTTTTTGTTACAGCTAATAAAAAAACAGGAAATGATTAATAAAAGAGGTAGAATGCGCATATAAATAAAATGAAAAGAGTGAATAATGAGGTTGATTTTCAGTATGTTTTTTTAATCAAAAGCTAAAATAGCAATTTATATTTAACAGATTTACTCTAACGAAATTATGCTTCAAAAGTGTTATTAAACGCTTCAAAAGTGATAATCTTATTTCAACTTTCAAACTATTTTTACGTTTAGCATTTTATCAAAAAGTTATAAAAAGAAGCATTCATTACTCGATAAAAATCGCCCTGAAAATAATTCCAATCAACATCCTTGAACAATGAAAGGAAAAATAACCCGCCTATTTTATGAGTAATACATCACAAAAACTTTCTATATTAGAAAAAATAGGATATGGTTTAGGTGATTTTGCAGCGAATTTGATCTTTCAGACTTTGCTGACTTTTTTGGCTTTCTTTTATACCGATGTTTATAAAATTCCTGCCGGAACGGCCAGCATTATCATTTTTATGGGTGGTTTTATCGGTGCTTTTTTTAACATCATTATAGGTATTATTGCTGATCGTACTAAAACCCGATGGGGGAAATTCAGACCCTGGATATTGTGGACCGCTTTGCCTTTTGGAATTGCTGCCGTTCTTTCTTTTTTAACTCCGGATTTTAGCGAAAACGGCAAGATAATTTACACATTACTGACTTACTTTTTTTTGGTATTAATTTATGCAGCAAACAACTTGCCTTACGTTGCTTTAAGCGGTGTTCTAACTGGTGACATGAAAGAAAGAAACAGTCTCTCCTCCTATCGCTTTGTAGCCGTAATGATTGCTCAATTTATAATACAATCGCTTTTATTACCATTGGTTTTAATTTTAGGGCATGGTGACAAAGCAGTTGGTTTTAAAAATACAATGATGCTATTTGCTCTTATAGGAGTAATTTGTCTTCTTATTACTTTTTTTACTACTAAAGAAAGAATCGTACCTGCAAAAAACCAGGAGTCTTCAGTTAAACAAGATTTTATTGATTTGTCTAAAAACGGACCCTGGCTGGTTTTGTTACTTGTTACGATTTTGGTATTTATAACATTGTCTTTAAAAGGCGGAATGTATGTATTCTACTTTAAATATTATTTAGATCCGGCTGCACAAACCGCTTTTTTGAATGATATTGGTTTTACTGCATTTATTGGCAGACTGAATAATTCATTAACAGCAATGGGATTTGTAGATTTTCAGTGGCCAAAAGATGTTCCTACTTCAGCATTCAGTCTTTTTAATGCGGGAGGAATTCTTTTTATGATTTTTGGCATTATGTTTTCAAAATCGCTCGCAGATTCCTTTGGAAAAAGAAATATCTACATCGCTTTCATTTTTTTATCTGCTGTAAGCTTATTGTTTTTTAATTTTTATAGCAGAACAGCTATTACAATTGTTTTCCTGACCCAATTAGCTCACGGATTTATTTATGGAGTAACAATTCCTTTATTGTGGGCTATGATTGCAGATGTAGCTGATTACAGCGAATGGAAAAACAATCGAAGAGCAACTGCTACAGTTTTTTCGGCAATGATTTTTGGTCTAAAAATAGGGATAAGTATTGGTGGCGCATTAGGTGCTGCCTTTTTATCTAAATATGGTTATGTCGCCGGAGAAGTTAATCAGATTCCCGCGGCGGTCGAAGGAATTAAGCTTTCTGTAAGTATCTATCCTGGCTTTATATTTATTATAAGTGCAGTACTGTTGTTCTGCTACTTGATAGACAAAGAAATGGAAATTCAGATTGAAAAAGATTTAAAGGAAAGAAGAGAAAACTAAAATATACTGTTTCATAAATTAAATAGATGAAACACGGCTATTCTTCAAAGTATTACTATCATTATTCAAAATTTAAAATGCTTTTCATGTTAAAAAAAGTAACTAATTTAGTATTAATTTTAAAAACAATAATTGGTTTTCAATTAAATAGTATATATTTAATTTTAATTTACAAATCATTTTATAATGTCCCAAAAAAAATGTTTTAGATTTATTATCATCTTCCTCTTTACCATAAACAACTTATTTTCTCAAAATACATTTGAAAACTATCAATTTCGTTTAGTAAATAAAGAATCTTCAAAAAGTGGCATTTATACCATCACGCAGGATCAATCCGGGAACATGTGGATGGGGACAAATGGTGCAGGGCTATATAAATTCGATGGTGTCAACTATGTCGCTTATGAGCAAAATTCCAACGTAAATAATTCTATCAACAGCAATTTAATTTATGTAGCTTATGTAGATACACGCAACCGATTGTGGATTGGCACTGATGAAGGATTGTGCCTCTATAACCGGGATTTAAATACTTTTGAAAATATCGATATCCAGAAAAAAGCAAAAAAACAAACCGTAATTTCTGTCAAGAGTATTATCGAGGACAATAACGGCAGCCTTTTTCTGGGAACTTTTAATGGCGGATTGCTGAAATTAAATAGCAGGACAAGGGAAATAACTCCGGTAAACCTGGATGCTGCTAATCCGTCAAATTACCTTATCAATAGTTTGGTAAAAGATAAAAAAGGCACTATTTATTTAGGCACTAATCTTGGCTTAAAGGTAGTTGATCCAATAAAAAATGAGGTTAAAAAGCTAAACATAGGCAAGGAGAATCAAACATTCTCCGGAAATATTGTCTCTATGTTTGTGGACAGCAGGCAAAACTTATGGATCGGTAATGGCTACAAAGGCCTGGTTAAGGTAGATTTAAATTCTAAAGTTAAACAGATTGTTTCTTACCCTATCACCCAAAAAAGAATTATGTCGATACTGGCAACAGATGCTAAAACAATTCTTTGTGCAACGGAAAATGATGGACTGATCATCGTAAACGATCAAGGTGTTGTTCAAAAAAAATATGTGAACAGCAAATTCAATATTCGCAGTTTAAGTTCAAATTCTGTATGGTCCTTATTTCTGGATAAAGAGCGTAGAATTTGGCTTGGTTATTACAACAAGGGTCTGGGCGTTTTTGACAGAATAAACAGCAAGGTAAATAGTATAGAAAGCCTGCCCGGGAATTCCCAATCCTTACAAACCAATTGTGTTACTGATATTGCCAAGGATAATGAAGGCCAGTTATGGATTTCTATGGAAGGCGGAGGAGTTGATCTTTATAATCCTAAAACCAAAAATTTTAAGCATATAACCAAATCTGACAACAGCTTTTATTCCGGCCTAACCAATGATAATGTTACAAATGTGTTTATTGATAAAAAGCAGAATATTTGGTTATCCAGCTGGAATGAGGGGATTTTTCTTTTAAAGAAAGGAAGCAGGAACTTTATTAATTACAATACAAAAAACACTAATCTGGCCTCGGATAATATCATGAGTATT
>Ga0247810_10001898_pt1 | contig 12303 bp, 7 predicted proteins | sample UWRJL119311C1_FD_179918 | JGI IMG/M metagenome (GOLD analysis project Ga0247810, IMG submission 179918) | Plant litter microbial communities from Arlington Agricultural Research Station in Wisconsin, United States - UWRJ-L119-311C-1 | ecosystem: Environmental > Terrestrial > Plant litter >...
TTAACGATACAACAGCTGTCTCAATGATTGGCTCAGTGAAATTGGAATAACTGTGCAGATACAGTTTACCTCTAGTTAGACGAGAAGACCCTATGCAGCTTTACTGTTGCTAGTTATTGGATATGATATTACGAATTTTAGTGTATAAGGTAGTCTCCGAAAGGAAGCATAGACAACATTGAAACACCTTTATTAAGTATATCATATTGGTAGAAAAAATCTACGTAAAAGTATTTTACAAATTTAAAAATCTTTTTTATATTTGTTTTATATGATTATTAACCCTCTACATTGCAAGAGGGGACAATTGCTAGGAGGCAGTTTATGCGGGGCACAGATCCCATAAAAAGTACCTGGGTGTATCCAAAGTTAATTTTGTAAAATTGCTATAACTATGTTATGGTAATTAAACACACTTAGTGTGTTTATATTTCTTTAGTTTGTAATTTTGTATAGCTTAAGCTATAACTAATCCAGCTATATATCTATTGAGTTAGAACTAATTTTTTTAAACAAGTAAGATTTTAACTATATGGAAAATAGTTGTAATTAAAACATTAAAGGATATTTAAAATATACCAGATCTAATGTTTTTAGTTATATTACTAGTATGTTTTAATTACATATTAAAGCATGCGTAAATTCACTAGTAATATAATTATGTTTAATACTTGTCAAGTTTAATGGCTTAATCTTGCTTTACTGTTTGACTTACACGTCTATCAGTCGCGTAAGCGGGGCATATGATCACAAGATGCAGAAAGGAAAGGTCTTGGGTTTTTGAAAAAGCTACGCTAGGGATGTCTGTCCCTCTTTGTTTTACAAAAATAAAACTAAAGAAACAAAAAATGGGTCAATTTCAAAAACGACTATTATAGTATAGTTAATTTGAAGCGAAGTTTACTTTAGCATGCATATATATATATGTTAAACAAGTGAAAACGTTCAACGACTAGAAGGTGAGTTATGCTAACAATATTCCTTCCTCTAATGAGAAGCCCTACTTATTTATAATTTATATATATTAATTTAATTTAATTCGAGAATAATTAATGATAATTCATTAATGAAATAGTCTTAGTCTATAAAAATATTTGTTATTAGATTATGTATCTAGTATAAAAGTAACAAATAAACTAAGCTTATGGTAGTTAAATACCATTTAGACTTTTATAATATGCAAATACAAAAAAACACACAAATAAAGGATCACGAAAATAATATTTCTGTTATTTTTGAAAAGAAAGAAAAAAAAATTTCTAATAAAGATTTAACGCATATTACTAGTGATACGGGGGAAAGTAGACATTATACACCCGCAGCTCAAGAGTGACATAATAGTATATATAGTTATAATGTTAATTATACAAAAACATTACCTGTAGCAGATACTAATTTAATGAGATTACTAAAAACTTATTTTAATCTGGAGATGAATCATAAAATATTAAAAACTAAACGTATGGCTACTAGATACAAACGGTTAACAACTAAAAAAGTGTATATTGGTAAAGGAGACTTAAAACATACTAGTTCTAAAACAATAATTACATTTTATGTATATAATACACCTAAAATGTCTTTATCTAGAGCTGTATATTTAACTAAAAAAGCTTTGTTTTTCCCTAAAAAACGTCTACAAAAGTATGTTAATAAAGATATTAATAATAATATAATAACAAGATATAATAGACCTTTAAACTTAAAGGAATTTATAAATTTACCTGAACATAATTATAAAGCATATATCGATTACGTAATACCTTATATAGATATTAATAATATGTATTTAACCAATCTAGAACTACAACGTAATATACTGATTAAACTAGTTAATTTGGATTTAATATCAGAAAAAGATAAAAATATAACTATGCTTAACTTATATGAAGATGTTTCTTTTTTTAATAATACTAATTATGCAACATACATGGAAAACACTGAAGAATACTATTTAAAAAATTTAAAAAGATTTAGATACCTATTAGGGTTTAACAAAATGAAATTTAGCCAACCTTTTATATCTAAATTAATAAGTTTAGTTCAAGATATTTATAATAAAAACGTAGAGTTTAATATTGTTAATTTAAAAAAAATGCATCTAAGTAGTGATATTTATACACAAGCTGTTGCTTTAAAATTAAAAAATAGAGAAAACAGATTGTATAAAGTATTAAAATCATCTTTACGTAAAGTTAAATTACCAGAAATAAGCAGAATAGCTGAAAAATCTCATAACATTAATAAGGATGAACTGCTTATTAATTTAATAAGAAATAAAAATATTCGTTCTATGTTTACTCTTAACAATGGTAATGACTCTTTAAACAGTTTATTGTTAAATTTCTTTCCAGCCGCTAATAATTTAAAAATCAAACATGTAAAAAACACATTCCTTAAGGAAGAAGATATTTCTTTAAAAAATTACATTCTTAAAGCATTGAAACATTTAGATATGAGAGGTATTAGAGTGGAAGCTAAAGGAAGAATAACAAGAAGATTTACTGCATCTAGATCAGTATTCAAAATGAAATGAAAAGGAGGTTTAAAAAATGTAGATTCATCTTTTAAAGGTTTATCTACTATTATGTTAAGAGGCCATGCTAAATCCAATGTACAATATTCTTTTGTTAGTTCTAAAAACCGTAATGGAGCTTACGGTGTTAAAGGTTGAATAAGTAGTAAATAATAAGATATGTACCTTAAAGTGTAGTTATACATTGTTAGCTTTCGCGTTGCTTTAAACCATAAACTTACACAATATAGGGTAAACACCCTTTTATATTTCGGGTTGCAAAAATTAATTATATGAATATAAAAAAGATGACATAGTCTTAACCATTTTGAAAAAAATGGAGATTACTTTATTAAAAATAAAGAAAAGAATAATAAAACATTTATTTGAACAGGCTAATTGCGCCAGAGAGTACAAATTGAGTGCGCAGTTTGGCACCTCGATGTCGGCTTAACTTATCCACATGAATGCAGGAAACATGAAGGGTTCGACTGTTCGTCGATTAATAAGTTACACGAGCTGGGTTAAATACGTCGTGAGACAGTATGGTTTCTATCTTCTAGAGGAAATTAGAATAAAATAAAGATAGCCCCCTCGTACGAAAGGAGCTGGGTATATTAACCCCTGGTTTACCTGTTGTTTATGTGCCCAATATTAATTAAGTTTAACTTAAATATTAAGCTCTATAAGAGTTTATAAGGGATGTTACTTTCACTTAAGTAAATTTATAGCATAGGCACGGCAGGAACGCTATGTTAGTCAAAGATAAGCGCTGAATGCATCTAGGCACGAAACTTACTTTAAGATATTCTTAAATATACGTAGTAGAACACTACGATTTTTTTAGTAAAGACAAATAATATTAAACTTTATTATCGATTAATGATGATTGAAGATAAGAGTGTGTTACACCTCACGGATTTCATCAGGATATTTTTACGTACAGGATGAGAAAACAGAGGTAACGGCTCACCAATCCCTGTTATACATTAATATCCGCTAATTTATAGAGTTAGTATAATTGCTTTTTACTACAATTAATAGGCTTTACCTGAAAGAATTTAAATGTTTTTAGGGATAGAGTACTAATTACATATATAACTAAATATATAAGATATCATATCATATTATTTTTAAACATACTTTTACTAGACAATAATTTAATTAATTACCCTATACAAGTCTGGTTAGCATAAAAGTAATGTAGCTGTTTTGTAACCAGCTGAAGCAAGTGCGATACTTGCACTGGACTTTTAATATAAAAATGATATTAATATCATTATGCAAAAAACTACTATTATCATTTTTATAAGGCCTTATCGTCAAGCGGTTAAGACATAATGTTTTCATCATTACATACGGGGGTTCGAACCCCCCTGAGGCTAATAAAATAATATTTAGCGTTTGGTTTAACTTAATAAATGCGGATTGATGTAATAGTAACATAACTGGCTCATGTCCAGTATATATTGGTGCAAATCCTTTGTCCGCACATTTAATTAATTATTAAGGCTATAGCTTAATTGGTAAAGCAAGCTGCTCATGACAGCTGAGATGAGTGTTCAAATCACCCTGGCCTTAGCTAATCTAGATGTATTTAAGTATTTGGTTATTTAATTGTTAAATAATACACCTAAAGTCCGAGTGTTGAAATTGGTAAACAAGATAAACTTAAGCTTTATTGGCTAACGCTTTGGAGGTTCAAGTCCTCCCTTGGATATACTAAATAATTAAGAATTACTAATCCACTTAATTAGTGGATTATATAATTATATAGTTTAATTATACTTATATATAGTACTATTATTAGGGGACATAGTTTAATTGGTAAAACTGCGATTTTGCATATCGTTATTTCAGGATCGAGTCCTGATGTCTCCAAATATAATTTATATCATTATATGAGCAGAGCTACTTGGGTTTATAACTAGTTAAATTAATTATAATATGTATTTTAGCCCAAAAGCTCTAATATATATGCTTATTAATACAGAATAAATATAAGCATATTTATATTAAAAGTAGGATTAGTATTTACTATACTAGGTTATAAAATAAAAACAAACTTAAATTAATAAGCTCGGATAGCTCAATTGGTAGAGCGAAACTCTGAAGATGTTTAGGTTATAAGTTCAAATCTTATTTCGAGCACAAAGGTAGTGATGGAATTGGTAGACATGAATAGCTTAGGACTATTTGATTTTTAATTTTATCCGTTCAAGTCGGATTTACCTTACTTTTAAGTTTAATCTTATCTTGTATTTGTTATACATTATATATGTTGTAGACTAATCGGCAAGTCATAAATTTTTGGTATTTATTATTGAGTGTTCGAATCACTCCAACATAATCTATACTTATAGCAACATATTTATTTATGTAAATATTTTTGAATAAAAGGCATAATGTATGGTACTTTTATGGTGAATATAGTTCAATCGGTAGAGCGTCTGTATGTGGCACAGGTTGTTCCCTGTTCGAGCCAGGGTATTCACCCTAGTATATATACATTATAATACATTTACATTACTGATTTTTATTATAATTAACATAGATTTAATATAAAGCCAGGATAGTTCAATAGGTTAGAACATTAATTTCATGCATTAAGAATGGGAATTCAACTTTCCCTCCCGGCTAATCCAGGAATAATATTCTATGTTTGTAAAAAGGGACTTAAAGATCATTATTTGATCTTTAGCCCGGTAGCAAATATATTCGTAACAAAGGAATTAACTTTATTTTATATAAAGGTTTTTTATCAAGTAGTTTACAAGCTAGCAAAGTAAAAAAAAATATTTAGCTTAAGAGGTAAAGCAGCTCTTGTATTGAGCAGTTAAAAGTTCGACTCTTTTAATTTTTTTATGATTATATTTTCAATTTTATTTTTACTATTATCTAATGCCGTCACTTTAAGACGAGACAAATCTATACTTTTTAGTAGAGTAGCTATTATAGTTTTACTTTACTCTTCGTTACTTGCTATGCTCAGTTTATACGTTACATCTTTGGACACGGGTATAGGTTTATATGGAGGATTATTTCATGCAACCAGTACAACACATGTTTTCCAAATATTCATTTTTTTAGTTAGTGCGGCTATATTACAACTTACTGGATTTTACCCTAGAAAAGTCTGAATAGCTGAATACTCTTCTATAACTAAGTTATTTTTATATAATTTTCTTTATTATAGAACAAAAATAATAAATAAAATGGGGGAGCAGTTTAAAATAATAGAATATCCACTTATTCTATTGTTCATAATTACAGGGGCGGTATTTTTAGTATCTACTAGTGACTTAGTTTCTATATTTTTATCTATAGAATTACAAAGTTATGGATTATATTTACTTAGTACATTATATAGAAACTCAGAACAGGCGACGTCAGGTGGTTTGACATATTTCCTGTTGGGGGGACTAAGTTCTTGTTTCATATTATTAGGTACAAGTTTATTGTACGCAAATTCAGGTACAACAAATTTAGATGGTATTTATGTTATAACTAGTCTAAGCGATTTAGCTAATGATAACAGCAATAATCTTTTATATTGATATAAATCTTACTATATAAATTTCTCATTACTTATATTAAGTGTAGGTTTTTTATTTAAAGTAAGTGCCGCACCTTTTCATTTTTGATCTCCGGATGTCTATGACGCTATACCTACGATTGTTACAACTTTTGTAGCTATAATAGCTAAAATATCTATATTTATATTCTTACTAGAGTTAGTACATTATACAAGTAATACTTTATTTAACTTCCAATTCACTTGAACTTCTAGTTTATTAGTTAGTTCTTTATTTTCATTAATTATAGGAACAGTAGTAGGATTGACGCAATTTAGAATAAAAAGACTATTTGCTTATAGTACTATATCGCATGTAGGATTTATATTATTGGCTTTAAGTATTAATAGTATTGAGTCTATACAGGCCTTTATTTTTTACTTAATGCAGTATTCTATAAGTAATCTTAATGCATTTATTATACTTATAAGTATAGGTTTTTCTCTTTACTGTTATATTAATGATGATAAAGAATTCAAACAATTAGCAGATAAAAACAATTCTCCTATACAATTAATAAGTCAATTAAAGGGTTACTTCTATATAAACCCTGTTTTAGCTTTAAGTTTAGCTATTACAATCTTTTCGTTTGTAGGTATACCACCTCTTATAGGATTTTTTGCTAAACAGATGGTATTAAGCGCTGCATTAGACAGCGGATACATTTTCCTTACTTTAGTAGCAATATTAACTAGTGTTATAAGTGCTGTATACTACTTAAATATAATTAAACAAGTGTTTTTCGATAAGCCCGATTATAAAATTAACCCCGAGTTAATTAATCTTAACTTACACGGTAATATAATGAAGAATAATGTTTTAGTTAAAAAGGTAACTTTTAATACAGGTAACATAGTACTATCTAGTTCTTTAACTATTACGATATCTATATTAACTTTAGTAGTTCTTTTATTTATCTTTGTACCTCAGGAATGATTAAGCATGGCCAATATATTAGCATTAATAATGTTTAACCCTTAAATGACAAGTACTACTTTCTTTTTTATTTTTATACCATTATTAGCCATTATATTATTAGCTGTTAATTTAATATTTGCTCCACATAACCCGTATCAGGAAAAAGATAGTGCTTTCGAATGTGGTTTTCACTCCTTTTTGGGTCAAAATAGAACACAATTCAGTATTTCTTTTTTCATTTTTGCATTACTTTTCTTACTGTTTGATTTAGAAATTCTTTTAGTGTACCCTTATGTTGTAAGTGCTTACACAAACGGTATATATGGTTTAGTTGTTATGCTAATATTCTTTTTAGCATTAACATTAGGTTTTGCATTCGAATTAGGTAAAAATGCCTTGAAAATTGATAGTAGACAAATGTTAACATTGGATAACAATAAAACAAATACAGTAGTTTATATTTCATCTATGTATAAAAAATAAACTCAGTGTTATTAAACCACTGAATTTTTAGTTTGGTTATAGTGTTATACACTATAACCATATTAAACTCGTATTAGTAGTGCGAAAAAAACATAGATACGATTTTATGTTTTTTATCCACATGCGAAAAAGCTGTTCTAAGGTTTCTATTAACAACAATAACAATAAAGCCAATAGCTGTAAAAATATTAACTTTTTAAGTATATAATATAATTAGGTTATTAGACGTTAATAGAAAAAAGTAATAAAAAATACATGTTTAATTTAGTTTTAAATAATTTTAATATTTGTGATACTCCTAGACCTTGAGGTCTTTATTTTCAAGATAGCGCTACTCCTCAAATGGAAGGTTTAGTTGAATTACATGATAATATTATGTTCTATTTGGTTATTATTTTATTTGGTGTAACTTGAATAATGATATCTATAGTTAGAAATTATACTAGTGTTAAATCACCTATATCTCATAAATATTTAAATCATGGTACATTAATAGAATTAATATGAACAATCACACCTGCTCTTATATTAATATTAATAGCTTTTCCTTCATTTAAATTACTATATTTAATGGATGAAGTTAGTGATCCAGCAATGTCTGTATTAGCAGAAGGTCACCAGTGATATTGAAGTTATCAATACCCTGACTTTTTAAACACAGATGATGAATTTATAGAGTTTGATTCATATCTAGTTCCAGAGTCAGATTTAGAAGATGGAGGGTTAAGAATGTTAGAAGTAGATAACAGAGTTATACTTCCAGAATTAACACACGTTAGATTCATCGTAACTGCAGCAGATGTTATACACTCTTTTGCCTGTCCTGCCCTAGGTATAAAATGTGATGCATACCCAGGTAGATTAAACCAAGTATCTGTTCTTATTAACAGAGAAGGGACATTCTATGGACAATGTTCAGAAATTTGCGGTATATTACACAGCTCTATGCCTATCGTTATAGAATCAGTTTCTATAGAAAAATTCCTTACATGGTTAGAGGAACAGTAATTAGTTGCATCCAATTTATTAATAGGAAGTAAGATTTTATACTTTAAAATATTAAATAATTATTTAGTGTATTTAATATACACCCTCCGGTAGCTTAAAGGTCAAAGCGAAACACTAACTATGTTTATATCTAAGTTCGAAACTTAGCAGGGGGCAGCCGCGGTTAAGCGGCTAAGTATACCGCTTAACCGCGGGTCGTGCTTCACACAATATACTTAGCCAAACTGAAATACTTGTAAAAAAAAACATACAAATATGGAATACTTAAAAGGAATATATATAATGTCATTAATACTTTATTTTTTCACTTCAGACACTTTAGGGTTAAACAGTCATGTATTCTTGTTGGAAATGGCTAAGCTAATGATTATATCAATAAATATAATTATATTTATATTCTTATGTAAGGTAAATTCATTTAGTTTTAGTTATACGCGGATCTTTCTGTTTTTACTCGGAATAGTGGGAGCATTTTTTATAGTCCCTTTAGGTGATATTGGGGGTATTCAAGCGTCTATTTATTTATTTTTTATTTTCTTAACCGACTATTTATTAGATATTATTGATATGGTTCTTAATACTGATGAGTTATCAGAAGTAGATACAAATCTAGATGATGTCGAGCCTGAAGAAGATTCAGACAAGGTTAAGGATAAGAAACGTAATAGAGATGCAGAATCCAGCGACGATAGTGAGGAAGAAAATCGAACCCGTAAAAAAGGTAAACAAAAAGCGGAACCTGAAGATTTAACTTCAGGTGAAGAAAAAGCTAACCTGGATGAACGTGAAGATTTTGATCCAGATCGAAGTAATTTTGAAGGAGACGACGATGAGACCAGAAGACGTAAAAAAGGTAAACAAAAAGCAGAACCCGAAGACTTATCTTCATCCGAAGATGAGTCTTGATACGTCGATAATTCCGAAGAGGAAGATGATGACGAAACTTATCTGGCTGAATCTGAAAAAAGAAAAGAGGAGCTAATAAATAGTTTATATGGGGCTAGTAATGCTGAAAAACAAAAAATTTTAAGTGAAATAAACGCTCTTAACAATTTGATTAAGGATATAAATATTAATCGGTAATAAATTATTATTATTTTTGTTTATGTTTATTTAAATTTTACTTCTTTTATTCTTCCTTCTTACTCGTTTTTATATGTATTAGACTCAGCTAAACATATTTTCCCTTTACACATATTATCTTGTAAGGTGAATATAATATAGCTTTCACACAAGTTAACTATAATTTATTATATGTACATATTATTTTCAATTTTTTTATCTTTCATTCGTTTATCTCCTCCAATGTAAATTTCAATTTATATATATAAATTGAAATACTTGGTAAGAATAAACATACAAATGAACTTGTCATTAATACTTTTTTTAATAGGAATCCTGGGTTTTGTACTAAATAGAAAAAACATAATATTGATGCTTATTTCAATCGAAATAATGCTATTGGCTATAACATTTTTAATCCTGGTAAGTTCAATTGGCTTTGATGATATATTAGGCCAAACATATGCTATATACATTATAGCAATAGCTGGTGCCGAGTCAGCAATTGGTTTAGGTATTTTAGTAGCTTTTTACAGATTAAGAGGGAGTATTGCTATAGAATATAAATAATGTATTTAGCCATAATTACTTTACCATTATTAGGGTCAGTAGTCTCCGGCTTTTTTGGTAGAAAAGTCGGTACGAGCGGGGCACAAATAATTACATGTACTAGTGTAATCGTAACAACATTGTTAGCAATAGTGGCCTTTTTTGAAGTAGGTTTAAATAACATACCTGTATCTATACATCTTTTTAGATGAATAGATAGTGAATCGCTTAATGTATTATGAGCTTTCAATTTTGACAGTTTAACAGTATCTATGTTAATACCCGTTCTAATAGTTAGTTCATTAGTACACATCTATTCTATAGGATATATGAGTCACGATCCCCATAATCAAAGATTCTTCAGCTATTTAAGCTTATTCACTTTTATGATGATTATATTAGTTACAGCTAATAATTTTCTATTAATGTTTGTAGGTTGAGAAGGGGTAGGTGTTTGTTCATATTTATTAGTAAGCTTCTGGTTCACTAGAATAGCAGCAAATCAAAGTTCTATGTCCGCTTTTTTAACTAATAGAGTGGGTGATTGTTTTTTAACTATAGGTATGTTTGCCATACTATGATCATTTGGTAATATTGACTATAGTACAGTATTTTCATTAGCTCCCTTTGTTAATGAAAATATTGTTACGATTATAGGTATATGTTTATTAATTGGAGCTATGGCTAAAAGTTCTCAGGTAGGATTACACGTTTGGTTACCTATGGCTATGGAAGGGCCTACGCCTGTTAGTGCTTTAATACATGCAGCTACAATGGTTACAGCGGGTGTGTATTTATTAATGCGTACGAGTCCTTTGATAGAGTATAGCTCAACTGTTTTAATTTTATGTTTATGGTTAGGTGCAATTACTACTGTATTTAGTTCTCTTATTGGTTTATTTCAACAAGATATTAAGAAAGTTATTGCTTATTCTACTATGAGTCAGCTAGGTATGATGGTTATAGCCGTAGGTTTGTCATCGTACAATATTGCTTTATTTCATCTAGTTAACCATGCTTTTTATAAAGGATTATTATTCTTAGGTGCGGGTGCTGTTATTCATGCAGTTGCAGACAACCAAGACTTTAGAAAATATGGAGGTTTGAGACCGTTTTTACCTTTAACATACTCTGTAATGTTAATTGCAAGTCTTAGTTTAGTGGCATTCCCTTTTATGACTGGTTTCTATAGTAAAGATTTTATATTAGAATCTGCTTACGGACAATTTTTCTTTAGTGGTACGGTAGTATACTTTATAGCTACTATTGGTGCTATGTTTACTACTTTATATTCTGTTAAAGTCTTATATTTAACTTTCTTAACTAACCCTAATGGGCCTCTTGTTAACTATAAACATGCTCATGAAGGTGATTTATTTATGAGTATGCCACTTATTATATTAGCGATTTTCTCTATATTTTTTGGTTACATAACTAAAGATATCTTTATAGGGTTAGGTTCAGGTTTCTTCGCTGACAATAGTTTATTTATTCACCCTACACATGAAATAATGTTAGATACTGAATTTGCTGTATCTACTCTATTTAAGTTATTACCCTTAATATTCACTATCTCTCTTAGTGCCTTGGCTATCATCCTTTCAGAGTTTTTACCTAAAGTACTTATTAGTTTTAAATCATCTAGAATAGGTTATAATATATTTGGGTTTTTTAACCAACGTTTTTTAATAGAACTTTTCTATAACAAATATATAACAGGATTAGTTTTAAGATTGGGAGGTCAAACTACTAAAGTTATAGATAAAGGAAGTGTTGAGTTATTAGGACCATATGGGTTAGAAAAAGGTTTAATCGTTTTAAGTAGAAATATAGTAAATTTAGATACAGGAGTTATAACAAGTTATGCCCTTTACATACTAATAGGTCTTATATTTTATATATTAATACCTTATTTATCTCTAGCCGATAATAGTTTAATAATATTAATTATAGTATCTCTTTTCAGTATTTTAAACACTAAAGTTATTTAATATTTTTACATTAACAAATAGGTTAGTTTTCACACAAAAGAGCTTATTTATGTTTTTTTTATCTATTTTTAGTCCGCTTATCACCTATTTATTTTCCTATGCGATAATATATAACTATATAACAGTTTAGACAAACTAAGCTATTTTAATAAAAAGTTAACTAACTTAGTTAACTTTTTATAGTAATGTGATATTACTATAA
>Ga0247810_10001900_pt1 | contig 12288 bp, 9 predicted proteins | sample UWRJL119311C1_FD_179918 | JGI IMG/M metagenome (GOLD analysis project Ga0247810, IMG submission 179918) | Plant litter microbial communities from Arlington Agricultural Research Station in Wisconsin, United States - UWRJ-L119-311C-1 | ecosystem: Environmental > Terrestrial > Plant litter >...
ATTAGTTCTTTATTAATAAATTTAATATAATAGTCAAAAACTAATTATCCTTTGTTACTCATTGCAGAAAGCATACCACCATAAACACTGTTTAATGAAGCAATGTTTGCAGTCATAGATTGCATTTGTTCTTTTAATTTAGAAGCATTTTCAGCAATTTCGCTGTTAGCTTGTGCGTTTCTTGAAGCACTTTCTAATTGTACTTTATATAAACTGTTCAATGATTCCATTTGTGCAGCAGCCATAGACATTTCTTCAGCATATTTCTTTTGTCCTGCAATAGAGTCTACTGTTGGAGAAATTGCTTTAGCAGCTCCTTCGAAATTTTTGATGCTGTTTCCTAAACTTGCCATTAACTCACCGTCAATTTTAGCTTCTTTCAACATTACATCTAATTTTTGTGACAATAATCCTTGAGCATCAGCTGGAGCCTCAACTTTGTCAGCTTTTTTTCTAGCCTGACCGTTAGCTAATTCTGGGTAAACAAGAGTCCAGTCTAATTCATCATCAACAGGATCAAAAGCAGACAATGCAAAAATAAACGCTTCTACACCAAGACCAACAATCAACATGATACTAGCACCTTGCCAGTGTTGCAACTTGAAAAGCGCACCGATGATTACTACTGCCGCTCCCATACCATAAGCGAAATTCATTGTTTTTTTACTTAATAATGCCATAATACTTTTTTTTAGGTTTTAATTTTAAAATAGATTTGATTTGGTTATTTGAATTTAATTATAATTTACTTTTTTTTCCGCTTCCTGTTGTTTGAGTTCCCATGTAATCTTGTACAGTTCTGAAACCAATATAACTTCTTGCTGAATCTGCGTATTCATGGTCACGAGTACTTACCTGTAGGAAATAAGCAACATCTTTCCAAGAACCTCCACGAACCACTTTTCTTTGGTTGTTTCCGTCGATTACGTTTGGATTCATTGTAGAAACATATTCGTAAGCATTTGGATTATAAGCTGAATCTGTCCACTCTGAAACGTTTCCTGCCATGTTATATAATCCGTAACCGTTTACATCATATGATTTAGCTTCAACTGTATATAAAGCCTCATCTGCAGCATAATCTCCTCTACTTGGTTTAAAGTTTGCTAAGAAACAACCTCTGTCACTTTTAGTATAAGGACCACCCCAAGGGTAAGTTGCAGATTCCAGACCTCCTCTTGCAGCATACTCCCATTCTGCCTCTGTTGGCAATCTGAATGCATTTACTAAATCACGTCCTTTTTTCTTAGATTTGATATAGCTATTTTTGTTCAAAGTTCTCCATGCACAAAATGCTTTTGCTTGTTTCCATGTTACACCAACTACAGGATAATCTCCGTAAGCTTTGTGCCAGAAATAGTCATTGTGCATTGGCTCATTATAAGAGTATGCAAAATCTTTAATCCAAACTGTTGTATCAGGATAAACACTTACTTGTTCTGTTTTAACGAAGTCTTTTCTTTTTCCAACTTTGGCTTTTGCAGCAGCCTGAATATCCATCCAAGAATAACGGAATTTCAATTTATTTACATCAATTGTTCTTAAACCATTATATGATTCTTCAATTGGCAAATACATAGAATCCATTACCTCAGCATAATACTCATCTGGGTAAGCTTTAGTATCTTTAATTAACTTAACTTTTTTGTTTAATTTTCTACCAGCATACGGATCATCTTTTGTTCCTACACTATAGTAGTTATCATACATATATTTATCATACGCCGTCATTTTATCCGGCTCTGAATCATTAAATGCATAATCTGCAATACTTCCACCTTTTTTACCTTTATCACCAGTAGATTTTTGTCCTGTTTCGTCAGCTAAGATTGCTAAACGAACTCTCATTGTAGAATCTTTTACCCATTCTACAAACTGACGGTACTCGCTGTTAGTAATTTCTGTTTCATCCATATAAAATGAACGAACCGTTACTGTTTTAGTCGGAGCATCTTCAACATTAGCTAAATCAGCATCTGATTTACCCATAATAAAAGATCCACCTGGAACTAACGTCATTCCATAAGGCTTTTCAGGATGCCATTTCCCTCCTGTAACACCAACTAACTCACCTTTGTCTCCTGACTTACCACAGCCAATTACCAGTGTTAACATTGCTGCAAATGCAATAAACTTCTTCATATAAATTTGGGATTATCTATTCATTATTATAAGTCCGTAAACGTATTTATTATTTATCTAAAAAACAATACTAGTTGCGAAATTTATTTTACCGTTCAAAAATAATGTTAAATAAAATAAAAAAAAAATATTTCATCGATAAACTAACAGAAAAAATCGACGTAAAACGTTAAATTTTATACTTTATATTTATTTTCTTACTAATATATTTTAACATTTTTTTAAAACTCAAAAAAAACCGCAATTTTCTTTAAAATTTTACTTTACAAAGCGTTTTTTCGCTGCGCTTTCCACCATCTTTCCGGCAATTCTTGGTTACAAGCGCTCAAATATTCGTCGTATGAACACGGTAATAACGTATTTCTTTTCAATTTATTGTGCCCATTTGATTCGAACGGAATTTCTATCCACCAACGATCTGTTTTATCACTTTTATAAAAGACCAATTCTTCATCTTCAAGCGGCACAATATATTTTAAGTACGTTGCCCGACTACCAAACGGATATTCTTTCGATCGATAATGATATCCTTCTATAAAATACCAAACAATTTGTGCAATAATACCCGCTTCCGGCGCGGTACTATGATGATTAAAAACTCCAAAACAGGAAACTTTATCACTAATTCCGGCATATCTGGCCAATGAACATATTTCTTTTCCGTTGAATCCGTTTGGCTCAAAAGAAACCATATTCGCTGAAGCTGATGATTTTACCGAATTAAGATCTATGCTTACCAAATCAGCATCTCTAAAAACCGGCTCTGCCAATGCTATTTTATTCGAAATTTCTCCTAAACGATACGCATCAAAAAACAACTTTTCGATCAAATCAATTTCTTCCTGAGAATTGTAATAGGTTTGATATCCTATATTACAGTAGTTAAAAAGATTATTGGGTTCATCGATAATAATCTTGGTTAGATAAGAATTAGCCGAAACGGTTTCGTTTTCTTTACCAAAATCAAATTTATTATCTACAGCAACCATGTTTACCATTTGCTCTAAATCATCGTACGCACGGTATAATGCATAGGTCAAATCCTGCGAACCTCCTATAACTATAGGAATCACTTTATTCTTAATTAAAGTAGAAGTTACCTTTTTTAGTGCAAAATAGGTATCCTCTACAGAATCCCCTGCAAGGATATCTCCTAAGTCAGCAATCGATGCATCCCAATTACCGGGAAACATATTATACAGTTTCTTACGAACTGCATTCAAATTAACCTCATTAATTACATTACTATTACGACGGTCTTCTAAAACACCAACGATTGCAATTGTAATTTTACTAATGTCAGGAAACTGATCCTGTGTATGCAAAACAATTTTGCTTCCCAATTCTTGTGAAGACAACGAACTAATGAATTTTAAAATTCCGTCATTAACTGGTTCTAGAAAATCAAATTCCATTTATTTATTTCTTTTTAGCAGCTGTTTTTTTAGCTGGAGCTTTCTTAGCGGTTGTTGCTTTTTTTGCTGGTGTCTTTTTTGCCGGTGTTTTAGCTGCAATCATTTCCTGAACCTGAGCCAATGTCAATTTTGTTGCATCAACATCTTTACTTAATTCAATTTTGATTTTACCTTTTGTAATTACCGAGCGGCCCCAACGAGCTTTTTCAACCAAAATTCCTTCGTCTTCCCAATTGTGGAGCACTTTATCTATATTTTTCTTTAATTTATCTTCAATCAATTCTTCGATTTCTTGTTGTGATAAATTATCGAAATTGTATTTTTTACTTACGTTGATAAAAATACTGTTCCATTTGATGAACGGACCAAAACGTCCCACACCTTTCTGAACTCCTTCGCCTTTGTAAACTGCGATTGGCGCATCTGCAATTGCTTTTTCATCAATTAATTCCTGCGCTCTTTCTTTTGAAAGGCTTAACGGATCTTCTCCCTTTGGTAAAGAAATAAATACACTTCCGTGACGTACATAAGGACCGTAACGACCATTACTTACTTCTACTTCTTCTCCTTTATATTCTCCTAAGTTTTTAGGTAATAAAAATAAATTCAATGCTTCTTCAAGCGTAATGTTTCCGATATTTTGATCAGACATTAAACTGGCGAATTTTTTATCTTCATCATCTGCTTCTCCAATTTGAGCCATTGGTCCAAATTTTCCTAAACGAACAGAAACTTGTCTTCCGTCAGCATCTTTTCCCAGGATTCTTTCTCCGCTTTCACGTTCTGCATTCGCTTCAACCTCTTTTACATTTGGGTGAAACTTATTGTAGAATTCCTGCATCATGATCGCCCAGTCGATATTTCCTTCGGCAATTTCATCAAAATCCTGTTCTACTTTTGCAGTAAAATTATAATCTAAGATGTTGCCGAAATTCTTCACTAAGAAATCTGTTACGATTGTCCCGATATCTGTTGGAACTAATTTTCCTTTATCTGAACCTGTATTTTCTTTTAACAGCTTTTCATCAACTTTATCTGCTTGCAAAGTAAGTTGAGTATAATTACGCTGCTGACCTTCAAGAGTTCCTTTTTCGACATAATTTCTGTTGATGATAGTAGAAATAGTTGGCGCGTACGTAGACGGACGACCAATTCCTAGCTCTTCTAATTTTTTTACCAAAGAAGCTTCTGTATAACGAGCCGGAGGTCTTGAATATCTTTCGGTTGCTGTAATATAATTGTTAACTAATTTTTCGTTTACTTTTAATGCAGGCAACATTCCTTCTTGTTCTTCCTCATCGTCATCATGCCCTTCTAAGTACACTTTCAGAAATCCTTCAAAAAGTAAAACTTCTCCTGAAGCTGTAAAAATTTCGCTGTGATTATTGGCTTCAATTTTTACGTTTGTTCTTTCCAATTGTGCATCACTCATTTGTGAAGCCAATGTTCTTTTCCAGATCAAATCATATAAACGAGCTTGGTCACGGTCAATATTTACTGTGTGACGTGACATATCAGTCGGACGAATTGCTTCGTGTGCTTCCTGTGCTCCTTTGCTTTTGTTGGCAAAAACTCTCGGTTTCGAAAATTCTTTTCCGTATGATTTTATGATTTCAGCTTCGGCCGCATCCATTGCATCTTTAGAAAGGTTTACACTATCGGTTCTCATATAAGTAATAAGTCCGGCCTCGTATAAACGCTGTGCAAGCTGCATGGTGATTCCAACTGGCAAATACAATTTTCTCGCTGCTTCTTGTTGCAATGTAGAAGTTGTAAAAGGTGCTGTTGGTGATTTTTTGGTAGGTTTAGTTTCTAAATCGGCTACCTTATATTTTGATCCGATGTTTTGTTTTAAAAAATCTTCGGCTTCTTTTTTTGTATTGAAGTTCTTTGGCAATTTGGCTTTGAAAGATTTTCCAGCCTCGTTTACAAATTCTGCCACGATAGAATAACTCGCAACAGCATTAAAGTTTTGAATCTCGCGTTCTCTCTCTACTATCAAACGTACTGAAACTGATTGTACACGTCCTGCTGATAATCCTCCTTTAATTTTTCTCCATAAAACAGGAGATAATTCGTAACCTACTAAACGGTCTAATACGCGACGTGCTTGTTGTGCGTTTACTAAATTATAATCTATTTCTCTTGGATTTTCGATTGCTTTAAGAATCGCAGACTTTGTAATCTCATGAAAAACAATTCGTTTGGTTTTTTTAATATCCAGTTTTAATTCTTCCGCCAAGTGCCATGAAATAGCCTCACCCTCGCGGTCCTCATCGCTCGCTAACCAAACCATTTCGGCATTCTTAGATAGTGTCTTTAATTTACTTACCAGGGCTTTTTTATCCGGAGAAACTTCGTATTTAGGTTTAAAACCATTCTCTACATCTACACCAATTTCCTTTGATGGCAAGTCGGCTATGTGACCATAACTTGACTCCACCTGAAAATCACTTCCTAAAAATTTCTCTATCGTTTTCGCCTTTGCAGGTGACTCCACTATTACTAAATTCTTTGCCATTGCTCTATTTTTCTGCAACAAAAGTATCTATTTTTTTTAAATATCAGCCTCGCGAATTGATTTTTGAGTTATTTTAATATTATGTTTCTTAAAATTACAGATTTATCTGTATTGCTACCTATTATATATATAGGTATAACTTTTATAGGTTGATAACCACTAAATGTTCTTTTTTACTCGAAATTTATTAGCCCGGATTGAAGTGAAAAGCCCGGAGTAAAAAATGCAAAAGTTTCTTGTTTTAAAAAAGCGACCAGCGGAAGCTCTTTTTAAAACATTAGAAACTTTGCTTTTTTTATGTCCCGATAGCTATCGGGATGTAGCGGAAAGCTGGAAATAGCTACAAAATATTTTAGATATTAGATTGTTGATTTTAGATTCCCCTTGATCAGTTCCAACAATCTAAAATCTGAATTCTAAAATCTAAAATTGTAATCTTTAAAATCTAAAAATCTTTTCTCTGCCATCTTGTCATCTTTATACCTTTTACGTTATCTTTGCACTTTGAAATTATACAATGGAAAAGATTATTGAGGAAAGCAAACAGGGCGAAAGTCTTGTTTTGGAGAATAAACCTGAGAATACTAAAAAACTTTTTATAGAAAGTTACGGTTGTGCGATGAATTTTTCGGACAGTGAAGTGGTAGCTTCTATTTTATCGATAAACGGATATAATACTACACAAACTCTTGAAGATGCTGATTTAGTTCTTGTAAATACCTGCTCGATTCGGGACAAGGCAGAACAGACTATTCGTAAGCGTTTGGAGAAATATAATGCGGTAAAACGTATTAACCCGAAAATGAAAGTGGGCGTTTTGGGCTGTATGGCCGAGCGTTTGAAAAGTCAGTTTCTGGAAGAAGAAAAAATTGTTGACCTTGTTGTTGGCCCTGATGCTTACAAAGATTTGCCGAATTTATTGGCAGAGGTTGAGGAAGGCCGCGATGCTATTAATGTAATTTTATCGAAAGAGGAAACGTACGGTGATATTTCGCCGGTTCGTTTGATGAGCAACGGAATCACAGCTTTGGTTTCGATTACTCGTGGTTGCGATAATATGTGTACGTTTTGTGTTGTGCCTTTTACACGCGGACGTGAACGCAGTCGTGAACCTCAGAGTATCATGAAGGAAATTCAGGATTTATGGGATAAAGGTTTCAAAGAAATTACACTTTTAGGTCAAAACGTTGACAGTTACCTTTGGTACGGTGGAGGTTTGAAGAAAGATTTCGTAAACGCATCGGATATGCAAAAAGCGACAGCGGTTGATTTTGATCAATTGCTTGAAATGGTTGCTGTTGGTTTTCCTAAAATGCGTATTCGTTTTTCGACTTCTAATCCGCAGGATATGCATGAGAGTATTTTGCATGTTATTGCGAAATATCCAAATATTTGTAAGCACATTCACTTACCGGTTCAGTCCGGAAGTGACCGAATTCTAAAAGAAATGAATCGTTTGCATACTCGTGAAGAATACATGACTTTGATTGATAAAATCAAGGCGATTATTCCGGATGCGTCGATTTCGCAAGATATGATCGCTGGTTTCCCAACAGAAACTGAACAAGATCATCAGGACACGATGAGTTTGATGGAATATGTAAAATATAATTTTGGTTATATGTATTCGTATTCTGAACGTCCGGGAACTTTGGCCGGAAGAAAAATGGAAGATGATGTTCCGGAAGAAACTAAAGCAAGAAGATTGCAGGAAATTGTAGATCTACAACAAAAACATGCCTGGTTTAGAAGTGAAGAATTCGTTGGACAAGTTGTAGAAGTTTTAGTTGAAAAAGTATCTAAAAAATCAACCGAAGAATTCTCAGGAAGAAATTCTCAAAGTATTACGGTTGTTTTCCCTAAGGAGAATTATAAGATTGGAGATTTCGTAAACGTAAAAATCACAAGCTGCACTTCTGGAACACTTAAGGGTGAAGCGGTTGGACTTAGCAGCATGAATTAATTTTTTTTGCCACAGATTAAATGATTAAAATGATTTTTTTTGTATTATTTTTCTTGTTTAAAGTCTGATAGTAAAAATTAATTAGTTTATGCAATATTATAGAGAAAAAGAGACTTATAAGATTATTGGAATATGCATGGAAGTCCATAATAATCTTGGACCAGGATTATTAGAAATAGTTTATAAAGATGCTTTAGAAATAGAATTTAGAGAAAATAACATTCCTTTCGAAAGAGAAAAAGAATATTCAATTGAATATAAAGGTAAAATCTTACCTCATAAATTTTACGCTGACTTCATTATTAATGAAGATATTGTATTGGAGGTAAAAGCAATAAAAGAATTTTCGAGTGAACATATTGCTCAGATTTTAAACTATATAAAATTGTCAGGTTCAGAATTGGGATTACTTATCAACTTTCAAACAAAATCTCTTCAGCATAAAAGATTTATTTTATAATTTAGAGAATCTGAGTTAATCATTTAATCTGTGGCAAAAGAAAAAAAACATACATGGAAACAGTTCAAGCAATAAAACAACGATTTGAGATTATAGGAAATGATCCTAAATTAAATCGTGCCATCGAAAAAGCTATTCAGGTTGCTCCTACTGATATTTCGGTAATGGTAACTGGGGAAAGTGGTGTTGGTAAAGAAAATATTCCAAGAATAATCCATTCGCTTTCGCACAGAAAGCATGGTAAATATATTGCGGTAAACTGTGGTGCAATTCCGGAAGGAACTATCGACAGTGAACTTTTTGGTCACGAAAAAGGCGCTTTTACAGGAGCTACAAGCACCCGTGAAGGTTATTTTGAAGTGGCAGATGGCGGAACTATTTTTCTGGATGAAGTGGGTGAATTACCACTGACAACTCAGGTTCGTTTGCTTCGTGTGCTTGAAAATGGTGAGTTTATAAAAGTAGGTTCGTCACAAGTTCAAAAAACAAATGTTAGAATCGTTGCTGCTACAAACGTAAACTTATTTAATGCAATCGAAAAGGGAAAATTCCGTGAGGATTTGTACTATCGTTTGACCACTGTCGAAATTACTTTGCCGCCTTTGCGTGAAAGAAACGAAGACATTCATTTATTATTCAGAAAATTTGTTGCCGATTTTGCACATAAATACAAAATGCCACCGTTGAAATTAGACGATGATGCGGTTCAGCTTTTGCAAAAATTCAGATGGAACGGAAACATTCGTCAGCTTCGAAATGTAGCCGAACAAATATCTGTTTTAGAAACGAATCGTGATATTACTTTAGCGACTTTACAATCGTATTTGCCAACTGAAGGCACCAATTTACCTTCTGTAATTAGTGATAAGAAAAAAGAAAGTGATTTTAGTACCGAAAGAGACATTTTATACAAAGTGCTTTTTGATATGAAAAGCGATCTGAATGACCTAAAAAAGCTGACTCTGGAATTGATGAAAAACGGTACAAAAGTGCAGGACATCAACCCTAATTTGATTCAGAAGATATACGGCTCACAGGAAAACGAAAGTGAAATAGATTTTGAAGAAGAACCCAGAACCGCCGTTATGACTCCTGCAACCCGCGAAGATAACTACCAGATGCAGGAGGACAATTATTTGTTTGCCGAAACCATCGAAGAAGAAGAGGTTTTGCGTTTAGAACAAAAAGAAATTGAAATGATCAAAAAATCATTAGAAAAAAACAAAGGAAAACGAAAAGCTGCCGCTGATGAATTAGGTATCTCTGAACGTACTTTGTATAGAAAAATTAAACAATTCGATTTATAAAAATAAATAAATCCTAAATTTTTCAAATCGCAAATTCCAACTTTGAAAAAGTTAAATATTAAGAAATAAATCCCAAATTGCTTTGCCGTTCGCTAGCGCTCGGGTCCAAATTGTTATATTTGGAAAAAATTGGAATTTTACACCTACATAGATTTTATGAAAAAAATATATTCTTTATTAGCTTTAATGAGCCTTTTTATGCTAAGCGGCTGTGGGCCTTACAATTTTACGGGAACAGGAAAAATTGATGCCAAAACATTTCAGGTCAACTTTTTTCAAAATAATGCTGATTTGATTGAACCTGGAATTGACAGAACGTTTACACTGGCTTTGCAGGATTTAATTCAAAATCAGACGAATTTAAACTTAGTGAGCAATAGTGGTGACTTAGTTTACGAAGGAGAAATTGTAGATTACAGAACGACTCCAATGACAGCAACTGCTGATCAGCAAGCGGCTCAAAACCGTTTGACGATTCGTATAAATGTCAGGTTTACCAATAAAAATAAAGAAACAGATGATTTCGAGAAACCATTCGAATTCTATTATGATTTCCCTGGAACCGGTTTACCAACAGGCGCCACTTTAAATACGGCGCTTCAGGCCATTTTTGAAAGAATCACGCAGGATATCTTTAATGAATCTTTAGCCAAATGGTAAAATTGTTTATTTGTTGAAATCGGTTAACTGTTTAATCGATTCTTTTAAACACTTAAACAATAAAACAAACAACGATTAAACAAAAGAATAAAAAATGAATGTAACTGATTATACCTACTTAATGAACAAACCCGATGCTATCACAGAAAAGCAAGCGGAAGCATTAGGAAGTGTTTTGAATGAATTTCCGTATTTTCAAAGTGCGAGAGCATTACGATTAAAAGGACTTTACAATCAAAACAGCTTTAAGTATAATTATGCATTAAAAGTTACGGCCGCTCACACAACTGATCGCGCTGTTTTGTTTGATTTTATTACTTCAGAAAGTTTTACCTCTATTCAGAATGATTTTTATGATCAAAAATTAAGAGATCTTTTAGAAATCAAAGTATTTGACAGCGAGATTGTTTCTTTTGAAGAAATTAAAAAAGCAACCGAAGTTCGAATTGACCCAATTGAGCAATCGATTCTGAATTCTATTAAAGGAGCAACAAATGCTACTTTTACAGAGCCGACAGCAACAGAGGAAAAAACAATTGAAATAATTGACGAGCAAGCTATTCTAAATTCTTTTAAAGAAGTAACACCAGATACTGTTGAAGAAGAAGTAAAAAGTGAAGAAAAGCCAATTGAAATAATCGATGAGCAAGCGATTCTAAATTCATTTAAAGAAGTAATACCTGCTACTGAAGAACCAGTAAAAACCGAAGAGGTTAAAGTAGAGCCAATTACAGAACCAATTACGATTACTGAGCAATCAATTCTCGATACTTTTAAAGAAGTACCACCAAACACTTTTGAGGAACCGGTAAAAATTGAAGAAGACACAATTGAGCCTATTACAGAACAATCTATTTTAGACACTTTTAAAGAAGTAACACCAACCTCTTTTGAAGAACCTGCAAAAATTGAAGAAAAAACAATTGATCCGGTTTTTGAGCAGACTATCTTAGAATCTATAAAAGAAGTAGCTAATATAACTTTTGAAGAAGCTCCAAAAATTGAGGAACCAAAAGAGGAGTCAATTACTGAGCAACCTATTTTAACTTCGATTAAAGAACATACGCCAACCTTTTTTGAAGAAATAGTAGACGAAGAAGAAACAACAGAACCAGAAATTCCTGCAGTAAGAATTGATCCTATCGAACAATCGATATTGAATTCTATCAAAGAAGCAAATGCAGTAGTTTTTGAAGAACCAAAAATAGCAGAAGAACCAAAAGAAATTGAAGTTCCGGAAACTGTAAAAATCGCAGAGGAAAATCTGGAAATAGGAAAACCACTTGATTTTTCTGTTAATGAAAAACACTCTTTTCAGGAATGGCTTCAACTAGCAAGAACAGAACCAATTGACAGAACAGAAGAAGGTCCTCAAGATCAAAAAGAAATCGAGAAAACAGCTGAGCCAAAAGTTAAAGCAGAAATAATTGATCTGGAGAAAAAGAAAAAGGCAGAAATAATCGATAAATTCATCGAGACAAATCCAAAAATATCTCCTATAAAACAGACTGCAATAACCCCTGCAGTACAATTTGACCTAAATAAGGACGATAATTCTTATTTAATGACAGAGACTTTGGCCAGGGTATATTTGGAACAAAAGAAATATACAAAAGCAATACAAGCATATGAAATATTAATTTTGAAATATCCAGAAAAAATTAGTTTCTTTGCAGACCGTATTTCGGATATAAAGATTTTACAACAAAATAACAATAATAATTAAGCAATGAGCACATTTTCAATTTTTTTAGTTTTAATCACAATAGTTTGTTTTCTATTGATCGTAGTAATCATGGTTCAAAACCCTAAAGGAGGCG
>Ga0247810_10001904_pt1 | contig 12285 bp, 9 predicted proteins | sample UWRJL119311C1_FD_179918 | JGI IMG/M metagenome (GOLD analysis project Ga0247810, IMG submission 179918) | Plant litter microbial communities from Arlington Agricultural Research Station in Wisconsin, United States - UWRJ-L119-311C-1 | ecosystem: Environmental > Terrestrial > Plant litter >...
GATGGCTGAGCTTTATGAATTGTTAGCACATATACATGACCATGAGACAAAGGAAGATGCCGCTGATATTGTAAATGAAATTGAGGAACCCTCAAAAGCAGGAATATCGATTTTAGTAGCTGATGATAATCTGATCAACCTGATTCTGGCGAGAACAATTATCAGAAGGACATTTGAAAATGCGCGGGTTATAGAGGTGAATAACGGACTGGAAGCTTTACGGTATTGTGAAAAAAATATGCCTGACTTGATTTTGATGGATATTCAGATGCCGGTTTTAAATGGCTATGAAGCCACACAACAGATCAGGCACCTGAATGGCGAACAACATATACCAATTATTGCACTTACGGCTGGTAATGTTAAAGATGAATTGGAGAGATGTATCGCTGCCGGCATGGATGATTTGATTACCAAACCATTTGTAGAAGAAACAATAGCCGCTGTTTTGCAAAAGTGGCTATTGTATACAGAAACAGCTGTAAAAAATTTATGATAACAAGAGTTCCATCTGGATATTCGCACGTTCATAGGGTGTAGCCCTGCCTGCAACTTTATTAAAGCCCAATTTATGATATAAATTGATAGCCGGCTTTAATGAGGTGTTACTCTCCAGGTATAATTTTGCGGCACCTATGGCTCTTGCTTTATCGATCACAGCCTGTGCTAATAAAAAGCCCACACTTTTTCCTTGTGCTATTGGTGAAACAGCCATTTTAGCCAGTTCATATTCATATTCAGGATCGTCTCTTTTAATCAGGGCACATACGCCAATTGGCTGGTTATTATAGAGCGCTACGTAAATATAACCTCCGTTATTCAATATATATTCCTCAGGATTGTCCAGCGCCTTATAGTCCGCCTCCTCCATTTTAAAATACTTTGAAATCCATTCTTCATTAAGTGCTTTATAGGCAACGCGATATTGCGGCTGATAATCTACGATCTGAACTTTTTTACTTTCACGAATCTTTAGCTGGTCCTTTACACGGTTCAACAGCGATTGTTGTTCAAGGATGAATTCCCACTCCTCTATCGCTTTCCAAAGATCGTGCGTTGCCTGTTTAGTAATTCCCCCTATTGCACTTTCTATATCAGCATACTGATCCTGGATCCTGACCGTAATTTCCTTCCCTTTTTTAGAAAGGCTGATCATATTTCGCCTGCCATCTGTTTTGTCTTTTTTTTCAGCAACAAGACCTTTGGCAACCATTTCACTGATAATCTTGCTCACTGAAGGATGGGAGTGACCAATTTCTTTTGCAATCTCTGTAACAGTTTTTTCTTCTCCCTGGGAAATTACATAGAAAACAGGAAACCATTTAGGCTGCATGTTTATATTATAAAGTTCATAAATGTGGGATGCATCTTCAGTTATTTTTTCCGTTAACATGCGAAGTCTGCTTCCTATGGCTACTGTGCCTACTTTATCAAAGAAGTTCATATTTGTAATGTTATTATATTGTAATCGATTATGTAACTGGTTACGCAATATAATAAATATGTTTGGATATATAAAATAATAGTATCTTTATGCACAAGTCGTGCCAAAGCTTGAATATTTTATTTTAAAGCGTATAGGACTTTTTAAATAATTTATTGTCATAAGGCAAGAAATGCCCTCAAATGGGGCAAAAGCAATTTTATGGAACCAATTGAAATTGAAGTGATGAGTTTGCACTATACAGGTACTTTATCTGTAGTGCCTGTAAAAGAAGACAACTCTGTTTTTGCAGTGTATATAAATGGCGAACCTTTAGGTACGGCTCATCCTGTTAAGGTGAGAACTGAGGTGCGCTGGTATTCTCATCAAATCAAAGACAAGGAATTGCTGAACCAAATAGGTGAGTGGATAGAATTCCACTTTCCGCTGACTGACGACAGTTTCAAAAATGTTTATACATTTAATATTCCTTTCTGGATGAAACTACAGTTCTGGAGGGCGAAGCCGAAAAATTTTAGTTTTGTACTTGATACAAACTCTTAGCAATTCATTTCTAAGGGTGTTCTGTAAAGAGTACACAAATCCATTTCTCCATTAAATTCATTAGCGGAGATAATTCTGTTTTGCAATAACAATTTTATTGCAATTTAAAGTCCAGTAGATGAACGGGCTATAAATCTGCCGTTTAATTATGGATCTGGCGGCTTAGTTTTTGATAAAATGAATAAAAACATTATTTATTCACAATTTATCTAAAATATTAAGCTTGGAATTTTACAGAAACAAGAAAAAATCAGGAACCATATTACTGGCATGTGTCGGTATACTCATTTTAATGGTACTTATTCTTTTATACAGTTCGGGAGTATTCTCTGACGTGTATGCACCCAAGGGAATCGCACTTTCTGCTATCTTTATCGTGATACTAGGAATAGTGATTATAAGATCCTTACTGTCCTTTAATGATAAAACCCCACTCATTTCTCTCCAGCCGGAGGGGATTATTGCCAGAGTTACACCAGTGAGTAAAGCTGCCGGCTTGATTCGCTGGTCGGATATTGTGGATTATGAGCTGATCAAACAAGGATGGGATACGCTGATTACACTGCATATCCGCAATTCGGAAAGTTATCGTGCCCTGATCGCTAAAAAATTATCAGCAATGGTAATGGAGGGTACAACAGACGAGCATGGAAATCTGATGGTTTATCTGACGGCTTCAGAAACCGATTGTGATGCCGATGTTTTGCTTGAAAAGATTCTTGCTTATAAGAATGCATTGAAGGTATAACATTTATTTCTTAAAACTTCGTATAAACCGCCAGCTGTATTATATTGTTGGCGGTATTATAAGTGATTCCCTTTGAAGACTGATTCATGTAGCCCGCTTCTATGTCTAATTTTTTGCTAAAGCGATAGCCTGCTGCGGCATATGCCCGGTTCTGGTCGAACAGCTGTCCATTGAGCTGATCCTTATGTTGAATGTTTAAGAATATTTCATTCTGAATAGCCAGAAATAGTCCTTTTTCAAATTTGATTACCCCTTTCTCCAGAGGTATAAGAAATCTGAAGAAATACCTGAAACGTTGTGCGAAGAGGTCATCCGTATTATTCCTTTCGATAAAGCGTTGCTCCAACCGGAACCGGTGACTCGCACTGATTGCTTTTATTTTATGTTTAAATACATATTGCTCCCATATCCTGTGTTCGGTAAGGGAGTAATCTGATGTTTCTGGCAGACGGATAAAAGTTTCATTCAGCAGGTAGCCTAGAGTAATTTCATGTTTATCACTGGCGTAATAAGTAATACCGGGTCTGAACAACAGGTTTCTTACATGATCATATTTATCCGCTGACCTTACCTGTATATCCATGTATGCACCCCATTTCTCACTTATTTTCGTGTTATTCAACAGGAACAGCCATCCGCTGTTCTGCTGGTCGGTTTGGGCAGTGACATGGGTACATAAAACGGAAAGGAAGGCCAGAAGGAAGAAATAAAGACGCATGCGTATATTTGTTTTGCCGGAAAGATAATAATAATGGAACGGCTATCTAAACTTCTGAAGTATTCTCTCCAGTAATATTTTTGTTCTCCTGATTCCTTCCTCTTCTGATAAAGTGGATCCCTCGTACTCTATTCCAACTATACCCGACCATTTTGCGTCTTTGATAATCTTAAACATACGGTCGTAATCAATTGTACTTTCATTTCCTTTTTCATCGAATTCGAAAGTTTTGGCACTGATACCTTTTGCAAAAGGCACGAGCTCTGTTACACCCTGATATTTATCATATTCACGATCCGCACTTACTTTGAAATTTCCGAAGTCGGGCAAAGTTCCACAGAACGGGCTGTTTACCTGCTTCATGATCTCAGCTAACCATTTTCCATCTGAAGAATAGCCGCCATGATTTTCTACAATAATATTGATTTGGTGTTCCCTGCCGTATGCTGATAATTTTCCTAATCCATCTATGGCTGCACTTTTTACCTCTTCAGCTGTTCCTGTTCCTGCAGCGTTTACACGAATCGTTTTACAGCCTATAAACTTTGCTGCATCCACCCATTTATAGTGGTTTTCTATTGCTTTTAGTCTGGCTTTTTCATCTGTATCACCTAGCTGACCTTCACCATCTACCATAATCAGGTGATTCTGTATACCTTCATTTAAGGTCAGCGTTTTTAGTTCTTTCAGATAAGCCATGTCTGTCTCCTTCTTATTGAAAAAGGGACTCACATATTCAACAATATTAATTCCGAAATCCTTTTTAGCCTTTGTGGGAAACTCCAGGTTTGTCATCTTGCCAGCAAACAGTGCCTTATGAAATGACCATTCAGCTAATGAGATTGTGAAAAATTCCTTTTTGGCGAAGGCCAGTGTATCAAATGGAACCAAAGAAGAGAGTCCTGCCGCAGCAGAAAGTATACTTAAATCTTTGATGAAACTTCTGCGATCTTTTGTATTCATAATATTTGGTTGGGACATTTAAGTAAGATGTAAACGCTTAATTACCTTAAATATAAGAATTATATAATTATCATGCAGCAGCTTTGAGTTTGTTAGGCTGAAAGCTATTTTAACGATTATTTAAAGGGGATAAAATGGGAATGGCGGTTTACATTTCTTCGATTATTTGTTGGATTCACATAATATTTAATTAATATTAGGAACCTAAATTCCTGAATTTTGGCGTGTTTATGTGTAAGTAATTGTAATTAACTAATAACAAAACCGTAGCTACGATATCATAATTTCCGCTATATGGCCGATAACCTGAGTAAGTATGTAACAATTGTGGATACTGAACTATGGGCTTCTTTTAAGGAGGGGGATTGGCATGCCTATACTGAAATTTATAACCGGCATTTTAAATTGTTGAATAACTACGGCTATAAGTTCACTAAAGACGTAGAACTGATTGAAGACTCTGTTCATGATCTGTTTGTGAAACTGTGGACGAATAAGTCAAGCCTTTCTGTACCGGTTTCGGTGAAAAATTATTTGTACAAGTCGCTCAGGGGCGACCTTTTAAGAAAGCTGGCCACACATGTCAAGTTTGTAAATATAGATGAGGATCACCATGACTTTATGTTTGAATTGTCTTTTGATCATCAGATCGTAGCCAATGAAGAAGAGCTGGCCTTACAGAAAAATGTTAAACAGGTGATACAAACCCTGCCTGCCCGACAGCAGGAAATTATATACCTGCGCTTTTATGAGGGACTTAGCTATGAAGAAATCTCTGAAATTATGGGGATTACTGTGAGTTCTACCTATAAATTGCTTTATAAAGGTATCGGAAATATGCAAGATGTTTTGGATGTTTCAAAATTATCTGTGATCTGGGTGCTTTCTATGATGATTAAAGGTGCTTTGTAGATTTATTTATAAATAATTTAAAAATGAAGGGATAATTTGAGGTGTTTAAACGTATTAGTATTATACAACAATAATATTAGATACGATAAATGGATTTTTCTAGATATATAACCTTTACTTATGATGATTTTTTAAATGATGACTTCTTCGTTAGTCATATTGTAAATCCTTCTGCAGATAAAACTAAATTCTGGGAATTATACCTGGAACATCATCCAGAGAAAAAGTTAGCAATAACTGCAGCACGTCAATTTATAATTGCTTATCGCAAACAAGATGTTCACACCAATGATGTCCATATGGATCGTGTATGGGAAAAAATTAACCACACGATTCAAATGGAAGAACAGCCTGCAAAAAAGAACTTTAAACTATTTTCATTTTTGCGAATTGCAGCCGTATTATTTATTGCGACGAGTGTGGGGCTGGGGTATTGGCTGACCCGTAAAGATATGGAGATCACTACTGCTTTTGGGGAGATCAGGACTGTTATCCTTCCTGATCATTCGACATTAATCCTGAATGGTAACTCTTCCGTAACCTACGCCAGGAACTGGGATGGTGTAAAGAGGGAAGTGTGGATCAAAGGCGAAGGTTTTTTTAAGGTACAGCATCTCAACAGAGATACCCTCCATATTTTACAAAATGAAAAGTTTGTTGTCCATACCGATGAACTGGATATCGAAGTTCTGGGAACTTCCTTTAATGTAAGGAACAGGCATCACCAGAGCAAAGTCGGCCTCCTCACGGGTAAAATCAAAATCAGTTATGCCGGTGATATAAAAAAACAGCGTCCTTCTTTGATTATGGCTCCGGGTGATTATGCTGTTCAGCATTCCGATCAGCAGGTGAAAGTAAATAAGCTGGCTAACCCAGAGCTATTAATTACCTGGACCAAACATCAGTTGGTTTTCAAAGACGCTACACTAGAAGAAATTGCGCAGATCTTGCAGGATGACTTTGGCTACAAAGTAGAATTTGACCAAAATATTAGTGCTAAACTGAAAATCGAAGGTGAAATCAATGTAACTACAGTTGATGAACTGCTGCGTATAATTTCTAACACACTCCATATAGACATCACAAAAAATGATAAAACTATAAAGATAACACCCCAATAGAACCAACAATCAACAAAAAACAACCGACCAACCTTAAACTAACCATTATGAAGAAATTTTACGCTGAAAAGGCGATTAAATGTTGCTGTCTTATGTTGCTGTTTGGCAGCAGTATATTTCCTGGCTATGCACAGGTGATAGCCAGCAATACTGTTCACCTGAAAAAATCTAACAGAATTCAATTGCCCTCCGAAAACAGGACGGGTTTGAAAATGGCTGTGGAAGCAATAAAGAAACAATTCAAGATCAGTATTGCGTATAAAGAGGGGATTTTAGAGAATAAATCTATTCCTACGGCTCAGGTTGAAAACCTGGTATTCACAGATCCGTATGAGGCATTAAAACAAACACTGAATGGTACGACACTGGATTTTAGTAAAATAAGTGAATCGCAGTACATCATTACAGAAATCACCTCTGGGAACCTGTTTGCTGATGTGATCAAAGGTAAAATTACTTCAGGTACAGATAATCTGCCATTAATAGGTGCAACGGTATATATTAAAGGAACCAAAATAGGGAGCTCGACAGATGCAAACGGCATGTTTGCACTTACCGTGCCTGAGAATATGAAGGGCAAGCCTTTGACGCTGACCATCGCGTCTGTAGGTTTTACCGCCCAGGAAAGAGTGATTACTGATTTCTCTGCACCATTAAATATAAAGTTGGAAGAAAGCAGTAATAAACTCAGTGAAGTTGTGGTAACCGCACTCGGGATTAAGCGTGACACCAAATCGCTGGGTTATGCACTTACAGAAGTTAAAGGTTCAGAATTTACACAGGCGAGAGAAAACAATCTTGCCAATGCGCTGACTGGTAAAGTAGCCGGAGTAAATGCATCTGGACTTTCTACAGGACCCGGTGGTTCAAGTCGCGTTATTATTCGTGGTAATGGTTCATTTAACGGAAATAACCAGCCTCTATATGTAGTAAATGGAATGCCTATTGATAATTCCGTTCCGGGTGGATCGGCTACGACGACTGGCTTAGGTAATAATGTGGACAGGGGAGATGGGATCAGTAGTATCAATCCAGACGATATTGAATCAATCACGGTTTTAAAAGGTGGTACAGCTGCGGCATTGTATGGCTCCAGGGCCAGTAATGGAGTGATTCTGATCACTACAAAAAAAGGTAAGATGCAAAAGGGCGTGGGAATAGAATATAATACCACTTTTACGCTGGAAAAAGCAATTAATGATAATGATTACCAGTACGAATATGGTCAGGGTTTAAATGGGATAAAACCAATGACCCAGGCAGATGCAATTGCTACAGGCCGACTTTCTTTCGGAGCTAAAATTGATGGGTCTGATTATGTGGCAGCTGATGGTTTAACGCATTCCTACTCTGCTCAGAAAGATAATATCAAAAACTTTTATTCTACGGGTACAAACTTTACGAACACGATTGCTTTCACTGGTGGGAATGAGGGGACAACTTATCGTCTTTCCATTTCTGATCTGGATAGTAAAGGTATTATCGAAACTACAAAATTTAAACGTCAGACGGCTAACTTGAATATCAATTCAAAAATAAGTGATAAGCTCAGGGTTGAAGGTTTGGCTCAGTACAATCTTGAAAGAGGCTTTAACAGAACATTGGCGGGTGATGCATTAGGAAATCCCAACTGGACACCTTATGAAGTAGCTAATACAGTAGATGTAAGATGGTTATCGCCCGGCTTTGATGCCAATGGTAACCAGACGCCCTGGAATGATGCGTCAATTGCCACTAATGGTTATTTCGTGAAAAATAAATATCAGGAAAATGATACGAAAAATCGCTTTATAGGGCAGGGATCAATTACTTATGATGTAGTCAAGAATTTTAGCCTGAAAGGTGTACTCAGCAGAGACTTTTATAATTACAATTATACTTTTGTGCTGCCAACGGGAGATTTATATATTCCCAACGGGCAGTATTCCGGGATCAAATCAGATGTATCAGAAACAAATGCACTACTGACCGGAAACTATAAAACCAGAATAAAAGATAAGTTTGGTATTTCTGTTTTGGGTGGTGTAAATAGTCGCCGTTTCGAGAACAAACAGCTCAATATGGATGGGTTGACCTTTACTATCCCTTACTTTTATAGTTACAGCAATCTCGCTACTTCAACGACCACTCCAAGAACTGAGCGGATCCGCACAAATTCAATTTTTGGTTCAGCAGATTTTGATTATAATAACCTGTTATTCTTAACCTATACGGCAAGGAATGACTGGTTCTCGACTTTGAGTCCTGAAGACAACAGTATTTTATACCAGAGTGTTGGTGGTAGTTTTGTCCTGTCAGATGCTGTTAAACTGCCTTCTTCGATTGACATGTTAAGACTAAGAGGCTCCTGGGCACAAGTTGGCGGTGGCGCAGCAGATCCATACAAGATCAATCTGACTTACAGCAATGTTCCCAGCTCTGGTCAGCCGCTCCAGAACGTTACCTTAAATCCTGCTACTTTAACCAATGATATTACAAACAGGCTACTGAAACCTTATACTTCTACGACTTATGAAGGTGGTATGGAGCTGAAAATGTTAAAAGGTCGTTTAGGATTAGACCTGACTTACTATAACCGTAAAACCACAAATGATATCCTGAATGCGGCGATTTCTCCTACATCAGGTTATAACAATGTCATCCTGAATGTTGGCGAACTTAGTAATAAAGGGGTGGAAGCTTTATTCACCGGAACTCCGGTAAGTACCTCTGCATTTAGCTGGAATGTAAGCTATAATGTATCCTATAATAAAAGTGAAGTAATCAAACTGGTTGAGGGTACGAATACTTTCCAGGTGGCGAACAGTGTGGGTAACTGGGGTTATATCAACCAGACGGTGGGCAGCTCGTATGGCACTATTGTGGGTACAAGAATGCTGCGCAATGCGCAGGGACAGATCGTTTATGATGCGGCGACAAAGCGACCAGTTAAAACCGGACTGGAAGAGCTGGGTGACGGTGTGCCACCATTGACTATGGGATTGAGCAATGATTTCAGGTACAAAAACTTTAACCTGAACTTGTTAGTAGATGGTAAGTTTGGTAATAAAGTGTTTTCTGTGAAAGAAGTTTACGCTACCCGTCTTGGATTACTTAAAAGTACCTTGCCAGGCAGAGAAAGTGGATTAGCCTTATCAGGCGTTGACCAGGCAGGCAATGCATTTAATGCAACAATTCCTGTAAATGAACTACGTGCTTATTATAACGATATGAGAAATTATTCTGAGTTGTTTGTTCATGATGGGAGTTTTATCAAACTACGTCAGATTATTCTTTCTTATAATATTCCTGTAAACGATATCAAGATGTTAAAGCTGCAGTCGGCCAGCATTTCATTTGTAGCCAGGAATCTTTTAACACTTTATAAGAAAACAGACAATTTCGATCCGGAGTCAAGCTTTACCAACGGTAATGCACAGGGATTTGAGTCGATTGGATTACCGCGGACCAGGACTTTTGGTCTTAATTTAATGGTTAAATTTTAATAGTATAAGCCTACAATATGAGAACTCATCAACAAAAATATATAGCCATCTTTTTTCTGATCCTTACTGTAATCGGAGCAGCATCATGTACTAAAGATTTTGATCAGATTAATACTAATCCTGAAGCTTCGGCTCAGATACAGCCATCATTCGTTTTCACGAAGGCGCAATACGATGGTGCTAAAAATAACCTTAACCTGTTATTAGGCACTATGCAGTATACCACCAGCTTTAACGATGTTGCCGGTTTTGGTTCCAAATATATCTCGAGCCAGAGTGAACAATCAAGTGCCGTTTTCAATGCCGGATATTATCAGGAAATAAATGAACTGGCCCTGGTAATTACTGCTGTTGCTCCGAATCCTGAGCAGGTCAACATGCTTGCAGCTGCCAGAATATGGAAAGCATATTGTTATAGCAGGATTACTGATCTTTATGGTGATATACCTTATTTTCAGGCGGCAAAAGGGTATACGGATGCGAGTTACAAACCTGCTTATGATGCACAACAGGCCATTTATGCCGATTTGCTGAAAGAATTGGAAGAAGCAACACTGAGCTTTAATACAACGAAGCCAACATTTGGTGCGGCAGATCTGATCTACAGCGGGAATATTGTTCAGTGGAAAAAGTTTGCCTACTCGCTGATGTTGCGTCTGGGGATGCGTATGACTAAAGTTGATGCCGGCCTGGCTGAAACATGGGTTAAAAAAGCAATCGCTGGTGGAGTAATTACCGCTGATGCTGATATTGCCAAAATCAATTACCTGAGTGCCGGACAGGATATCAACAAAAATCCGATTTCACTAAAGTTATATAACGATGATTATATCAAAGCTGATGGAACGAGCAATACTGAAGGTGGTAAGTATCAGGAATATTTTATTACGCAGTTAAAAACAAACAAGGATCCGAGACTGGGTATATTTTCGGTGATTTACGTGAACAAAGTTCCGGATACGACTGCAGCACTTCAAAAAGGAATGCCTGCTACATTTGGCTCAAGGCCGGCCGACTTTGCCACTTATTCCGAGCCTAACCTTAAAACGGTAGTGGCATTAGGTGCTGCAAAAATCATCATCGGTGCTGCGGAAACTAATTTTCTACTTGCAGAAGCAGTATTAAGAGGCTGGTACAGTGGCGCTACGACCTCTGTTTTATATGAAAACGGACTTCGTTCTGCCTTCAAACAATGGGCTATTATCTCCCCGACAGATGGTATTATCTCAGATCTGCAGATTAATACCTACATCAAATATCATCCGCTGGTGATTACAGGGACTGTAGAAGATCAGAAAAAACAGATATTTACAGAGTTCTGGAAAGCTGTTTTCCCTGATGCGCAGGAAGCTTTTTCGAGTTACAGGAGAACTGGTTATCCTGCCTTAGTACCTAATAACTATGTGGGAAACGCAACAAACGGACAGATTTTTCGCAGAATGTTGTATCCGCTTTCTGAGCAGAATTTAAATAAAGAAGGTTTGGCGGCAGCAGTTGCAAGACAGGGGCCTGATACATTTTTAACCAGAATCTGGTGGGATAAATTATAATTCTGATCGCTTCAAAACCTTTAATAAAAAGAATATTACGATGAAAAAGATATATATAGGTGTATTGTTATGTTTGTTCAATCTGGCTGTGTCTGCACAGCATGATGTAGTGAATGATGATGAGCAAAGTAGCTTTAACTTAAATAAACCTGAGCGCGAAGAGTGGTTAAGGAATACAGGAGCAGGGTTATTTATTCATTTTAATATAGATGCACAGTTAGGAGTAGTCATCAGCCATTCTTTGGTTGGTGCCTCCTCCGACTATGTAGATCGTTATTTCAAGGAGCTTCCGAAGACCTTTGACCCTTCGAAATTCAATCCTAAAGAGATTGCTGTACTGGCAAAAATGGCAGGAATGAAATATATCTGTTTCACCACAAAACACCATTCCGGCTTTTGTATGTGGGACACCAAAACAACAGGTTTTAAGATCACAAAGACACCTTATAAAAAGGATTTGCTGAAGGAATTTGTCAATGCTACACGGGAGGCAGGTTTGGATGTCGGGTTTTATTTTTCACCAGAAGATTTCAGTTTTTTGCATGATCACGGGATTCAGATCAGCCGGACTGATGTGAAGATGGATGAAAAAACAAAAAAGGAGTACAGCGATTATAATAAAACGCAGTGCGAAGAACTGATGACTAATTATGGCAAAATCGATGTATTATTTATTGATGGGGAGCCGAAAGAAGTAGTGAAGGAAACTTGCTGGAGATTACAGCCCGACCTGCTGATTACACGCGGTGCGATTAAAACGCCGGAGCAGGCATTACCCGGTGGCAGAATTACACAGCCCTG
>Ga0247810_10001906_pt1 | contig 12279 bp, 9 predicted proteins | sample UWRJL119311C1_FD_179918 | JGI IMG/M metagenome (GOLD analysis project Ga0247810, IMG submission 179918) | Plant litter microbial communities from Arlington Agricultural Research Station in Wisconsin, United States - UWRJ-L119-311C-1 | ecosystem: Environmental > Terrestrial > Plant litter >...
ATTGTTTTGGTTGTAAATGTATGTGTACCTGTTAGCCACTTACTTATCTCAGAAGGTTTTTTATCAAGTAAACGTGCTAAATCAGCGGGTTTTAAACCTCTGTCTTTGAGTAATTCCTGAATTTTGTTAGCAATAGCAAGATTCTTTTCTACAAGTTTAGCTATTTCTGGACTTCCATTTTCATTAAGCCAGGTATCAATAATATTATTTTTTGGGAATTTCATAATTTTTTAGAATTGTAATTTAAAATCATCTTCACAATCGATTTCTGTACAATCATCGTTCCAAACGATATCTTTGCTTATAAAAGCATTGTCTATAGCTTTGGTAAGTTGGTTTGCTTTTTTAAAATAATCTTTTACATTGGGACAATCTTGAGCGTATTTCGTAGTTTTAATATCGCCATCAAATAAAAATACAACATACTGATTTGCTCTTAAACAATATAAACGAAGATTATTTGCTTTAACTTTTCCATACTCGCTATAGTTAGGTTCTCTTCCCATCCCTATTGGAGGAAGCGCTGATGCATCAGCAATTTCTGCTTCGGATCTAAATAAATGCTGTTGTGCACCATATTTATTACCTATTTGTTTTAACCATTCTAAAATATGATTTAGCTTTTCCTTATTTTGTTCAGTATGATATTGGACAAAATCGTCGAAAAGAGAATTTTCTGATCCATCTATACAAACAGAATAATAAGAAACCTTATCATATTGTTTAATTGGTATTATACGGGCAAATGTATTCACTTATAAGTTATTTTCCAAATTATTGTTCATTTTTAAGTTAACTTTATAAAATTTATCTTATAAATATATTCATTATTTTTGATTATTTTCTTTTAAATTTTATTAATTGAAAATATTTTCTATCACTTCGGTTTATCAATATACTTCCCCAACCATCAGGAATTATTCTTTCGTCTTTCATTCAAAAAAGCCATCTATGAAATACATTTTTGATATTTTTTTTATTTATCCCAAGCCATAAGATGAAAACGCTTACGACTTAGAAACCTTTGAACATCCAAGACGCTGTGTGTATTTATTAGGTGCAGAAGATCATGGCTTATCCACAAAAGCAATGGAAAAATGCCATCATTTAGTAAAATTCAAATCCGAAAAAAGCTTAAACGTGGCAGTGGCAGGAACTATTGTGATGTATGACAGGAATTTGCCTAAACCGAGATCTTAAGTTACAAATTTTAAAAATTGCTAATTACTCTGCCTTTCACATTTATTTGCTTAAAATTCTGCCGGCTATTTTTGTTTTTTAGGTTTTACCGATAACCCTTTTTGGGTTCTGTTGATTTTTTGAATGGTTCCATCTTCATTGAAGTAAAGATATTCCGCACAGGTTTCACGCTGTTTGCCACAAGAAGGATTGGAGTCTATCCATTTGTGATAAAATAAAATCCATTGTCCTTTGAATTCCACAATCGAATGATGGTTGTTGCTGTTGTTTTCTTCGTCCATGATTTCGCCTTTATACTTCCAGGGCCCAACAGGTGAATCCGACATATAATAAGCAAGCGTTTTATTATTTTCGGGCATCGTAAAATAGTATTTGTCTTTTCTTTTAAAAATCCACGGACCTTCCATTTTAGGTTCATGTCCTCCCATGTTCATTTTTATAAAATCGCCTTTAATGCTTAACATATCATCAGCCATTTCAGCAACATGATAATCTTTTCCACTAGAGTGAAAGTAGAGGTAGGCTTTATTGTTGTCGTCCACAAAAAGGCAGGGATCATTGGCATACGGTTTTGTCCATAACGGAGCGCCAATAGCGTCAACAAAAGGGCCTGTTGGTGAATCACTTACTGCAATTCCTATTCCCATCCATTTGGTACTTTTGCTGGGATCAACACGGTCTTTGGTGCCTTTGCCTACCGGAAAACAGAAATAATATTTCCCGTTTTTGTAAGCGCAATCAGGTGCCCACGCATAATTATCAGCCCAGGAAAGATCTTTTACTGAAAGGCAGGCGCCATGATCCGTCCAGTTGATCAGGTCTGCAGAAGAAAAAACGTGCCAGTCTTTCATATAAAAATCTTCCTGACATTCTTCATCGTGTGACGTATAAAGATACATTCTTCCGTCTTTCCATACGTGAGCAGAAGGGTCAGCCGTTTTTATCCTGCTCCCAAAATGTAACGGATTTTGCGCCATAGAAAGTAAGGTACAGCACAAGGTTGTCGTGAAGATTAAAATATTTTTCATGGTTATGGAATTTAAAATGGAAAGTAATTAAGTAATATTTAGATGTGAACCCAGAAGGATTCGAAACTTCGACCGCCTGCTTAGAAGGCAGGTGTTTTTTATAATATAGCCTGTTTAACCAAACTCATAATATACTCCAGATTTTCAGTATTGCTAACTATGGTTTCATAGTCACCATTCCCCCAATGTCCTGTTTCTGATACATCTTTCATTAAAGCTTTTGGGTCATCCAAGTTGCCCTTTTTGAGATTGATAAAGATTTTAATCCCTTTTTTCAATATTACAATATCGGCAATATTTTTATTCTTTTTGAAAGCGATGTATAATTTTTTAGGGTCAATCTCAATATCATCCGTTAAGTTTAAAATAGCATTTTTGTATACTTCATACAACTCTATAATTTCCTCTGAAGAACCATTTAAATGATCTTCCTCGGAATACACCTTGATTTCATCTGTAACCGATTTTATCAGGCTATTTTGTTTTGTTAATGGTTTGATACTCTCTGCTGATTTTGTTTTCTTGATTGGATTGATACTGACTAAATCATTCTCATAGCGTTTAACTTCCCATAATTCAATGGCAATATCTTTGAAGTTCGTCGCCAACCGTTGATTTTCTGTAAAACTTGGAGATACAAAAACAACTCTTGTTTGTGACCAATCTATCGAAGTACTATGAATAGCTTTTTTTAATGTTTCATTATAAGTTAAAACAAAATCAGCTTTGTTCTCTAACATTAGGCTTAAATAGGTAAAGCCCTGATCTACCACACTCACGTTTTTATCTCTTTTATACTCAATAATAACAAATGCTTTTGATTGTGCATCATAGCCCAATGTATCAATACGTTTCCCTTTTATAACAAACTCTGAATTGACCATTTCTAACCCCATCAATTCAGAAAGGTTCTTTTCAAATAAGGTTTGGATTTCTTTTTCCAGTTTAAAAGGTTTTTCTTTTAATAGAATTAGGTTCGTAGTGTTTTTGGATTGGTATAGGTTCATTGTTATTTGTTTAGATTAAACCTAATTTGACAATTAAATCAAGTAGGTGTTCAGATTTAAGATTGTTAGCAAGGGATTGGCTATGAGTAATTTCGTATGTTGAACTCCAAATTTTATCGAAACTGTACTTGCTAGCAGTTTTGTGAACAGCCTGAACTGTTTCTCCTCTTGTTCTTGTTGAGCAAATTATCAAATTTGGGTGATATTTTGTAGCGATTTCACTTAGTCTTTTCTCAAGATCTGTTTTTGGATCTCCTTTACTTTCTAGAGCAATTATTTTTTTATTAATCTCTAAAATTAATCTAAAATCAACTGTAAGTTTACTACTGTCTTTATTGCAATATATTACACTGTGGGTATAACTTGACATTAATAAGTTAGCAAGATTTAAGATCGTAGAAGATTTTCCTTTGCTACCTGAATTCCATATTGCAATTATTGTATTCATAAATTTTCTATCTTTTTTAGGTTATATTTTCTAATGAGTTTTAAAACTATTCCATTTTGTTTTTAAGCGACCTGCAATATATATTTCCATAAAATATAGATCATAATCATTCAATTCAGGAATAACTATTAATCTGTAATTTTTTATTTTTTCTTGTTGTTCTTTGAGTAAATCGATTGAGAGTAATTCTCTTTTACCCTTATAACCGGAAAAATGTTTAGCTTTTAAATAAGAAAAACTAGTTTCATTATGTTTCTTTCCCCATGTATGTTGATATAATCGTCTGAAAACTGTTCTTGAAATACCAACATAAATAGGATCAATATTTCCTAAGGGATTCATCTCCCCAAAAACATACAATCCTTTTACTTCATCATCTTTTTTGCTTTTATTTCCTAATTTTGAACAATAAGAAACTTGTAATTTTTGAATGAAATCCTTCTGTCTATGTCCTTTTTCAGGGTGGTATAAATCCTTAACGACAAGACATTCAGTATTTGAAAATTTTTGCTGTATTTTTATAATTACATCTTCACATTTTTTAATTAATTCATTAATGTCTTCTGGAAATTTTTCTTCAGCGTAATTCATAAATTAGTTTCTGTATTTATATTTTAATTAATAAATAATCTGAATATTTACCATTAAGCTTTTTGTTTTTATTAAATAGCTTCTAAAAATGGTATTTTTAAAAAATTAGCATCACCAAATTTATTTCTTTCTAACATAGTTATATATTCAATGTGTGATTTTCCATAGTTCATATCGGCAATGTATTGCTCTTCATAAAACATTCGCATTTCATCGGTACAACATTCTGCTTTATAATTTTCTGTTATTCCAAATACTCTTTCCCAAGTTTCAACTTCTTCTTCAAATCCTGCACAAGCTAAATTTAATTGTATATCGTTAGGCTCTATAGTATTGTCAAATGGCTTGCTAAAAACAATATTTATCTGTATATCAGGAATATCATTTCTGAATGGATAGAATGCTTTAACCCTAGTATTAGTATTATATAATGTATCTTCACTTAATTTGTATTTGCTATTGCAAACATCACATATAGGAACTAAATTTTTAAAATTTAATGAATTGAAAGGATAGTGTTTTCTAGGTAGATAATGGTCTAATGCACTTCTGTGTGTATGGAATTGTGTTAGTACTTTGTTGATACCACAACACCTGCAAAAAGATGATTTTTTCACAACTGTTTTATAGTAAGCATTAATGTTCTCATAATTGTTATAAAACGGAGCTTTCTTAACTACTTCATCATATAAATAATTACAAAATTTTTTTAGTGAAGCAGCTAAATCAATATTAATTGCTTCAATTTCAGAATATTTTACCGGCTCAATCGTACCATTACACAGTTGTCTAATTTTATTGTTATTGTGAACTGCTTTTTTTAGAGTTTTTAATTGTTTAGTAGATAATCCTTTGCATATAAGATAAGCATCAGATAATGGATTTAATACATAGTTATTGTTTATACCAGTAATTAACATTCGATATTTTGGTAAAACTAAAGCGGAACTAAATACAGGATTGTAAATTTTTGGTGCTCTGAAAATAACATCTAACATAACGTGATTTACAAAAGATTGTATTTTTTGTATTTTATTGTACGAATACTGGTAGGGTCTAATCATAAATACAAAATTTACTTATTAGTCATTTCTTTAATTAATAATAACTTTTCTATGGAATCTCCAAATTCTGCATTCAATTCATCAATAACTTGTTGTTTATTATTTGAAGATGTAAACTTCTTTTTGTATTCATATAATTTAGATAATGCATATTTTCCAATAGTTTCTTTATTATTGAAAATTCTATTGGTTAATAGATTAACTGAAGTCCCATAAGTGTCTAATCCTAATTCACTTGCTTTTTTCGCAGTAGTAATGCCATTCTCATCTTTTTCGAAAAGAATAACATTGTTAGGCATACAGTCTGAAATAATGAATGGAGAATGAGAGGTTAATAAAACATCTTTTAATAAATGAACATTAAAATCCTTCCCTTTACTTCCTGATGTTATACTGTCATTTAAAATTTTCACAAATTTAGCTCGCCAACTTGGGTTGAAATGTGTCTCAGGCTCATCTAACAACAGTAAGGTTCGACGATCTTTTAATAAAAGACATATCCCCATTGTATGAATGAATTGATGCTCACCATCAGAAAAACTTCGTAGTAATAAATCTTTTATTTCTCCTGTTTTCTTTAATTCTTTGGTAATATAAAAGTCTAAGAAATGGAACACATCTTTTGATGGGCTTGGAGTTGGTAATTTCCCATCAGTATAAACACCTTTGGATCGATAAACATCAGTCTTGATGTCATCTTCAACTAGATAGTTGTTAAGTTCATATAGTAAACGAAATAGTTGAAAGCATTCAAATCCATTATTAAAATGCTGTTTAAAAGCCTCTTTAGTCGCATCATTAACAAAAAAATCTAACCAAAGTGTATCTGTTTTATAATCTAGAAACCAAGCAGTAGCACAATCTTTTAATATATTAATTTGATTGTGATCAATTAATTTTAGAATTGGAATTTTATATTCTTTTTTATCTTTTTCATTTACGAAGGTAAAATCTTGGAGATGAATATTTATTCTAAAACTTTGAATACCTAATATACCGGTGTTATCAACGGTTCGCAACGGTTCTAAAGTATCTTCATCTTCAAATAATAAGCAAGCTAATAAAACGGCTTGGCTCATATAGTTATCTATATAAATTAAGCTGTTTTCAGGTTCATCAAATTGACTATAATTGTCGCGAGTAGCTTGTCTGTATTCGTCTAAATGTATTAAACGGCTTTTTATAAAAGGTAAACTTAAGATTTCATTTTCGCCAGATGAATAACCTACAATATGTGCAGGTAAATATTCTTTGCCTTCTGCTGCAGTATCTCTTGATTTAGGAGGTACTAACGAAACTTCTTCAACTTCTGTTGAAGAATCAAAGGGATAAGGATGTACAAACATTTGTGGTTCTTTGCCTTCTTCCTTTTTAATGATTACTTTATCAAAAAACTCTACTGAATAAAATTCTCTATTATGCTGACCAATTAGATATTCTAATGTAAAAGCATCAGGAGTACATTCATTTCTTCTGAAATTATCTGTATTTTTTATGCTGTCAGGAATGTATTTGGCTACACAAACTTCAAGATGATAGAAAATATTAGCGATTGCTTCCAAAACATTAGATTTACCGCTACCGTTTAAACCTGCAAAGCAAAACGGACGAAAATCACACATTGCATTGATGTCTCTCAATGAATGAAAATTAATTTCAAAACCCTTTTGCAAGCTTCTGAATCCTTCTTCGTTTTCTATTTTGAGTTTTAGTAATTTCATTACATAGTAAGTTTTACTGTATTTGTTTTTTTATCAAATACTTGCTCTATTTCACCTTTCTTTAATAATTCAAAAACAAAACTTTTGGCTTTGTCATACATATTTTGGTCGTGAAATCTATTAAGATTTAATTCGTTTTTATCCAATCTGTCTAGTAACAATTGTATTGCTTTTTTATCTGCATTATCTTTAAAGTAAGCATAATCATTTTCTAAAAAAACTTCTAAATCAACTGCAGTGTTAAACTCTAATTCTCCATTAAATGCACTTTGAGACAATGCATTTAATAAGTTTTCTATTTGGGTTTTAGATTGAATTAAACTTGCTTTATACTTTTCAAATTTCAAATAAATAATTTCAAATTTATTTTGAATCTTAATGTCTGGAACAGGAACTGTTATTTTTCTTAAATCACTTAAATTTAATGTTTTTTGAGCAGCTCCTTTGACTACTTTTTCAATTTGAAAATTAACATAATCACTTTTAAGAGCATTTAATAGATAAACACTATTAATTTTTGATTGATCTGGTTTTATATACGCAATATGTCTTTGAAAAGCAAACTTTGTTATTGTTTTAACCATAGCTGGATTTCCATAAGAACCTACGGATGTTATTAAAATGTCTCCTATTTCAATAGGTGTTCGTTTGTTTAATACTTTATATTCGTCTTCAGAAATATACTTTTTTGTCTTGTAAACTATTTCGTTGTTTATTATATTTGAAACTAATAGAAATGGAACTCCCTTATTTAAAAAAGTTGGGCTTTGATGAGTACCGTCGGTAATTTTTAAAGAAATATTTTCAAGAAAATCGTTATTGCTTTTATTTTTGTTAGGTTGACCAAACATATCTAAAAAAGTAGCTTTTAATAATTCATCAAACATTTTAATTGTTTGTTCTCTTTTATCAATTAAACTTTTGGCTTTATCTAATACGGCTACTATCTTATCTTGTGTTTCAAGGTCAGGAAGAGGTAATTCAATATCTGTTAAATGGTTTAATTTTATGTATTTTATTACTCCACCAATAGCACCGTTTCTTAATTTTTCTATATAGCTATTAATAAAATAATATAAATATTTTGTTGATAATATTTGATGGTCCATACTCTCAATAACATAAGTTCTTTGATAAGCATTAAACTTGCCTTCATAATATTTTACATTCAATTCACCATTCCCGGCAACCAAAACACATTCGCAATTAAAAGCATAGGTATTTATTCTGCTAATTTCTCTAGCACAAGTAAAAAATGGATACTTTCCATTTTCTTCACTAGCATTAGCATCTAATTTACCAGTTTTGATTTTTACATATCCACCTAAAATAACTTTATTCATTATCCAATCAAGTTTTTAAGTTCTTCCATCTCTATTTTGATTTCGTCTTCTAGGACAAATAATGCTTTTAAAATATCTTGAGGAAGTTCGTAGGTTTGCTCTTCGTACTCAAACTCACGGTAGCGGTTGTAGCTTAAATCTAAATTGTTTTTAATAATCTCGGCTATTTCAACAAAGAAATGGTTTTTGCGTTCTATTGGTGTACTTGTTGATCTATTTTGATAGGCATCAACCGCAATTGGCAATGGGTTTTCAGCAAGTTTCCTTCTGTTATCGTCCAAACTATAACCATCGTTTGCTAATTTATAGAACCAAACTTTTTCGGTGTGCCAAGTTGGGCTGTTTTCTTCTACTTTGGTAAATACTAATATAGCGGTTTTTACTCCTGTGTAAGGTTTAAATGCTCCACTCGGTAAAGAAATAACTGCTTCGAGTTGATTGTCTTTTAGCAATATTTCTCTGGTTTTTTTTTGAGATTTACTACTTCCAAACAACACACCTTCGGGAATAATAACTGCTGCTTTACCGCCAGAACGCAACATTTTAGAAATACGTACTAAAAACAACAATTCACTATTTGTTCCCGAAATTTTAAGATTGTCGCTCATTCCACCTTTGTCAATTCTACCTGTAAACGGTGGGTTTGCCATAATTACGGAGTATTCTCCATCAGGATAAAGTTTATCATATTTTTTTGAAAGAGTATCGGTATTTTCAATCTGCGGGATTTTGATGCCGTGTAGCATTAAATTCATTAAACCAATACGAACCATGGTTTGGTCAACGTCATAGCCAAAAAATGCTTTTTCGTGTAATGTGTCCCAAACTTCTTTTCTTGATATGGCATCGCCACCGTATTTTTTAAAACGTTTTAATCCATTCTCATCCACAGTAATTTCGTCTGGACTGCTGTATTTAGTTAAAATATATTGGTAAGCACCAACTAAAAATCCACCTGTACCACAAGCAGGGTCACAAATTTTATCTGTCCAATCTGGGTCAATGATTTCACACATAAATTGAATTAAGTGTCTTGGTGTTCTAAATTGACCGTTCTTTCCTGCTGAACCAATTTCATTAATTAAATACTCGTATACATCTCCTTGTGTATCTTGAAATTGCTGTCCTGCACCTTGTTGGGTTTTTATATCTTCATAAATTTCATCAATCGCTTTTACTGCTTCGTCTAACAAAGCGGAATTGTTGATAATGAAAATTGCATCTTTCATATATCTGGTATAGGGTTGTGACGGGTCGTTGATTTTTTTTATGAAAGGGAATGCTTTTTCTGAAACCAATCCTAACATAGTTTCTGGATCTTTTTGAGAAAAAAACGACCAGCGAGAATCTTCGTAACCTTCGAAAATAGAAGTGTATTCTTGTTCGGAGAAAATTGCTTTAGCTTTCTCTAATGAATCGACATCATCTAATCTTCTCATAAAAAGCAAATAAGAAATTTGCTCAATGGCAGTAATAGGGTTAGAAATACCTCTGCTCCAAAATTTGTCCCAAAGTTTATTGATTTTCGATTTTAAGTCGTTTGATAACATTATTTGTTTTTATTATGAATTAGGATTTTTAGTTTTAAGCTGCAACTTTTTGGATAATGGTAATGATTTCTTCAATTTCATTAGGAGAGAAAACACCCATTATACCTTGTGGGTGTAATTGTGTAAATGGTGGATTGATTAAATCCTTTTTTTCTATTTTGCCTTTGTCAATCAGGAATTTTTTGAGCACTTTCATAAACTCAATTTGATTGTTTGAAAGGTTATTGTGTTCTTTAATAAAACTATCGAATGCCAAAGTTACCGTTTCTTCAAAGGAATTTATTACTTCAACTTGTAGAATGTGTTTTATAAATTGTAAAAACTTGGCGTGTTGATTTCCATAAACTCGTTGTAGTAGTTTTTCCGTTACAAATGGGTCTTTTTCATTCATCATTTGAGCCAATGTTTCTAGCTCTTCTGTAGAAATATTTTGCCCTTTTTTTATCTTTTGTAATATTGGGTTTTGGTCAGCCAATTGTTCTACCATCATTTCTACCATTTCTTTGTAACGGCTTACGCTAACGAGTTCATTTTCTGGACCAAACTCGATCATTTTCTTTTTATAAGTAACATCTTTTAGGTTCAGACTTTCTTGTTCGTCTCCATCATCAAATCGTTGTCGAAAACGCATTAACGGAGCAATTTTATCAATGACTACTTGTAAATCAGCTTCGGTAGTATTTATCCAAAAACTATTTTTTAAAGCTTTGTTTATTGTTGTTTTTTCTTTAGCAACTATTCCAATGTTTAAAGGTAATTCGGCTATTTGGCTAACAATTAATTCTTTTAGGTTTTCAATGTCCTGCGGTTCATTTTTGAGTTGCGCTAATGAAAATTCTACAATATCTTTTTCAAAACGCATAGCTTTAAAATCTACTGAAGACAAAGCTCTCATTATGGGAGCAATGGTTTGGTCTAGAAAATCTAATTTATCCTCGCTTAAATCATTCCAGAAATTTGGAACTAAAACTTTTTCTAAATCGGTTAAATTGTCTTGAACTACTACATTGTTTTTGGGTAAGCTATTTAAAAGTTTTTCTAATTCTAATTTTTCTGTTTCTGCAGTATCTGAATGTTTGTTAATAGCTAAAACTAATTTTTCCAAACGCATTTTAAACAAACGAACTGGCAAAGCTATTTGAGATTTGTTTTCCTTTCCTTTTGGATTTAACTTGAAATATTCGAAATTACCCCAACAATCAATAACAAGGAATTTATTTTTTTCGTGACACCAACTTCTACGTTGATTAGCGTTTAAAACTCTTGTTCCTCTACCAATCATTTGCCAAAATTTGGTATAAGAAAAAACAGGTTTTGCAAAAACTAAATTGACTAATTCAGGCACATCAATACCAGTGTCTAACATATCAACACTTATTGCTATTCGTGGAAAATCGTTGTTTTTGAATTGGTCTAACAAACCACCTTTTCCGTAAACTCTTGGGTCGTCAGAAACAATAACTTTTGCAATTTCGCCTGCACCTTGCGGATAAAATTGGTCAAATACTTCTTTTATTCTTCGAGCGTGTTTCATTGTCATACAAAAGAAAATTGTTTTGCCAGGCAATACACCATTTGGGTCTTTTATACTTTCTTCCCAAAATTCTCGAACAATTAATGCATTTGTACCTTTGTTGGTTACTGCTTTTTCAATTTCTGTACCTTCAAAGTTTATTTCAATTGGGTCTTTGCCTTCTGCAATCAGTTTTTTTTGGTCATCTTCACTTATAGAACTTAAATGAATTCCTTCTTGTTGAAATTTTGTTGTCAACTTCATCACTTCGAAATTAGACAAGTAAGGCGGAATATTATTTACGGCTTCTTCAAATGTATAAGCAAATGTTGGTAAACCATCTTCGCAATCAAATAATTCAAAAGTATTATGGTCAATAGCATCTGTTGGCGTTGCTGTCAATCCAAGAATAATGGTATTGAAATAATTTAATACATTTTGATATACATTATAAATGGAACGGTGGCTTTCGTCAATCATAATTAAATCAAAAAAGTGAGGAGATAAAGGATCCTTTTCGTTTTCAATTACATTAAGCATTGTTGGATAAGTAGAAACATAAACTCTTCTATCAGTAACCATTTTGGTTTCTCCCGTTTGAGGCCAAACTGAATATTGAGGTGCATTTTCTTTGAAAGCTTCAATAGCTTGGTCTCTCAAAGCAATTCTGTCCACTAAAAATAACACTCTTGAAATCCAACCTGCACGCATTAAACCGTCTACCATTGCAATACAAGTTCTTGTTTTTCCTGTACCTGTTGCCATTATTAGAAGAAACTTTCGTTTCCTTTCTTCCATAGCTTCAAAAACTGAC
>Ga0247810_10001908_pt1 | contig 12273 bp, 8 predicted proteins | sample UWRJL119311C1_FD_179918 | JGI IMG/M metagenome (GOLD analysis project Ga0247810, IMG submission 179918) | Plant litter microbial communities from Arlington Agricultural Research Station in Wisconsin, United States - UWRJ-L119-311C-1 | ecosystem: Environmental > Terrestrial > Plant litter >...
CGGCGCACACATAGGTGAAGGATTTCTGTCAGTCATCGATATCTCCGATCGCACCAACCCGGTACTGATCAATACGCAAATCACTCCCAATAGTTTTACGCACAATGTCTGGGTTACTTCCAACGATCAGTATGCGGTAACAACCGATGAGATCCCGGGAGCTTACCTGGCGCTTTACGACGTTTCGAACCCGAACGACATCCGCGAAGTGGACCGTATTCGCAGCAGTCCGGGACAGAATATCATTCCTCACAACGCTTTTATCCGGGCAGATACGCTCATTATCTCCTCGTATTACACCGACGGAATTACCATTCACGATATGAGCCGCCCGCATAACCTGGTCGAAATTGCCAGCTACGATACCAATCCGCTGGAAAGCGGAACCTTTGACGGAAGCTGGGGAGCTTACGCTTTTCTGCCTTCAGGACTCATGCTGGCTTCCGATATCGGGGAAGGATTGTTCATTGTGCAGCCAACCATTGTTCCGGCCTGCTATTACGAAGGACTGATAAGAGACGCTTCCAATCTCAATCCTTTGGCAGATGTAACCGTTACGATGGCCTCCGATCCCCAGACCGACAAATCCGATAACGCGGGATTATTTGCCGTTGGCTCCGTTGTTCCCGGAACGAAGAGCGTTACCTTCTACAAAGTCGCTTACTATCCGCAAACGGTGAATATTCCTTTCGTGAACGGCCAGCTGGTGCTGGATACGATCGATTTGATTCCCATTCCGCCGATTCCGTTGAACATTACCGTTACAGATGCTGCAACGGGAGATCCAATCATTGGAGCGGATATTCGTATCGAAGTTCCGCAAATGATCCAGGATGCACAGACAAATGGCTTCGGGGAGCACAACTTCAACATTTATTATCCCGGAATAACGAGTATTACTGCGGGAAAATGGGGCTACCGCACGCTTTGCAGTGAATTTGCGATAGATCAGACAACCGGTTCGCTCACAATTCAGCTTACCAAAGGGATCTACGATGATTTTTCATTCGATTTCGGCTGGACCACCAGTTTCGACGGTGCAACCTCCGGACTTTGGGAGCGGGGCATTCCGCAGGGGAATAATGGCCCGGCAACTACGCCTTTCGACGGCGATTACGATTGTGGAAAATACGCTTATGTAACGGGAAACGGAACAGTAACAGATGTCAACTACGACGATGTGAACGATGGCCGCGTTACTTTATTTTCTCCACAGTTCGATCTCACCACAGAACCGGATCCATTCATTCATTATTACCGCTGGTTCCATTGTTTCGATGGTCCTCAGCCACCACCCGACGATACGCTTGAGATCTTCCTGAGCAACGGAATAACAACCGTTCTGGTCGATCGTGCGCTTCCGAACTCCATTGATTACGATCGCTGGGTTTCCGTAGCTGTTCATGTGTCCGACTTTCTCACTCCGACAGCAGATATGCAGATGATTATCACCGTTGCAGATGAAAATCCGAGGATCAATGTAACCGAAGCCGGATTGGATTTCTTCTACGTTGCCAACGAGAACCAGGTAGGAGTGAAGGAGGAGAACCAGCAATTGCTGACCGTTTCTCCCAATCCTGTGAAAAACGAGCTGAAAGTTTCCGGCCTTGTTTCCGAACAGCAGTACCGCGTTTCGGATCTTACCGGGAAACTGGTGTCGAACGGTTGGCTTTCCCCGGATTCCGGTAAAGTCGACTGCACGGATCTTCAGCCTGGAATGTACATTCTGCGGGTGAACGGCAGCACAATCCGGTTTATTAAGGATTAAGTGTTGAAGACTGACTTGAAATCCTGCCCCGAATGGAAAGAGAATCGCTATTTTTGCTTCAAATTAACACTCATTGGAAAAGCAGCCTGAAATCTCAATAGTCGTTCCCCTGTTCAACGAAGCCGAGTCGCTTCCTGAGCTGCATGCATGGATCGTTCGTGTGCTTGCAGAGCATCAGCTTTCTTACGAAGTGGTTTTTGTCGATGACGGAAGCAAGGACAATTCCTGGGATGTCATTGAACAGTTGAGAGCAAAAGATCCAAATGTTCACGGCATTAAATTCCAGCGCAATTACGGGAAATCGGCCGCGCTTCACACCGGCTTCGAAGCAGTAGTGGGAAGAGTGGTGATTACCATGGATGCCGATCTGCAGGATTCTCCCGAAGAGCTTCCGGAGCTTTACCGCATGATCACAGAACAGGATTTCGATGTGGTTTCCGGCTGGAAAAAGAAACGCTACGATCCGGTTACGAAGACTATTCCAACCAAATTATACAACTGGACAGCCCGCCGCATGACCGGAATTCACCTCCACGATTTTAATTGCGGACTGAAAGCCTACAAGCTGGTAGTGGTGAAGAGCATAGAGCTTTACGGAGACATGCACCGCTACATTCCTGCTTTGGCCAAGTATGCAGGTTTCTCCCGGATCGGTGAAAAAGTAGTGATCCACCAGGCAAGAAAATACGGAACCACTAAGTTCGGACTGAACCGTTTTCTGAATGGTCCGCTTGATCTCATGTCGGTCGTATTTATGGGAAAATTCGGTAAAAAACCAATGCACTTCTTCGGAGCTATGGGAATGCTGCTGTTCGTTATCGGATTCGGCTTCGCCATTTATTTAGGGATCAGCAAGCTGTTCCTGGATACGACCGCACGCCTGATCACTTCCCGCCCGGAGTTCTACGTTTCGCTGGTAGCAATGATCATGGGAGTGCAATTCTTCCTGGCAGGTTTCCTTGCAGAGCTCGTGGGAAGAAATTCTACCACCAGGAATGTTTACCTCGTAGAAAAAACGATCTGACCGATGAGCTGGAAAACAGATCGGACATGGACGCTATTTCTTGACCGTGACGGTGTGATCAATGAGCGCCTGATCGGAGATTACGTGAAATCCACCGGCGAATTCAAGCTGATAGACGGAGTCGCCGAAGCGATCAGGCTGGCATCGGCTGTTTTCGGACGTATCGTCGTGGTGACCAATCAACAGGGAATAGGCAAGGGCCTGATGACAGAGCGTAACCTTTCCGATATTCACGCTTATTGTCTCAGGATGATCACTGAACAAGGCGGAAGAATAGACGGTTTTTATTTCGCACCTTCACTGGCTGCGGAAGGAAGCCTGTTACGAAAGCCGGCAACGGGAATGGGCCTTCAGGCAAAAGCGGAATTTCCTGAAATCGATTTCTCCCGCTCAGTGATGATAGGAGATTCCGTTTCAGATATGGAATTCGGAAAGAACCTTGGCATGAAAACTGTTTTCATCCCGACCGGAACAACAACTTACGAAAAGGCAGACCTTAAATCGGCTTCTCTTCTGGAAGCAATAAAATACATTACAGCATGAAACTGACTCTTTCAATCCTCACTTTTCTTCTTTGCTGCTTTCAGCTTGCGGCGCAGCCTGTGAATCAAACAGATGCCAACGGCAAGAAGCAGGGGAAATGGCAGAAACTTTACCCGAAGAATTCCACCGTTTACGAATACAAAGGCCAGTTCAAGGATGATAAGCCTGTTGGGATTTTCACTTATTATTACCCGTCTTCCAAAGTGAAAGCAGTTATTACTCACGAGGAAAAAACGGGAAGATCAGTCGCTGTCATGTACCATGAAACAGGAGTTGTCTTCGCCCGGGGTATTTACCGCAACCAGATGAAAGACAGTATCTGGGATTATTACGGACCTTCGGGCAGGCAGAGCATGAAGGAAACGTATACAAAGAACAAGCTCAATGGAAAATCCATTATTTACTACGTTCCGGAAAATCCTGAAAACAAAAGCCTCGTTCCGGCAAAAGTCACCAATTATGTGAATGGAGTGCTGGAAGGAGAAGTGATCGAGTACTTCGATACGGGAGTCATCAAGAACAAAGGAAAATACGTAGCCGGAAAGCTCGAAGGACTTTACACGATGAATCATCCCGATGGTACAAAAATGATCCTGGAGCGCTACAGGGCGGGAGTTCGCCACGGATGGTGCGCCACTTACGATCAGAAAGGTGCTGAAGCAGGTAAAAAATATTTCTATCATGGAAAAGAGGTCAAAGGAGAAGAGCTCGAAGCAAAGCTGAAATACTACAAGGAAAAAGGGATCGATCCGAATAACGCCAAGTGAATTACCAATTGGAAATTATGAATTATAAAAAATTTAGCGGTGTTTAAATTCATAATTGACTCCTTCATAATTGATAATTGTTGTTTATCTTAGCCAAACGAACCCGTTGTCAGTCAGCTATGTCTAAAACATTTATTGCAATTACCGGTTTTCTTCTGCTCTTTGCCGCTTGTAAGAAAAAGAATGAAACTCCGGATTTTCACTACGATTATTTCCCGCTGACAGAAGGTCATTATGTAACCTATCACGTTCGCGAGATCCGCATAGACACAAGCCTGAATCTGAACGATACCAGCGAATTTTACCTCAAAGCTGTTATTGGCGATGACATCATCGATAATGAAGGAAGAACGGCAAAGCGCTACAATCGCTATGTTCGTCAGAACCTGACCGATCCGTGGGTATTACAGGATATCTGGACAACCATTCTCGACGATGGCCGGCTTGAGCTGGTGGAAGAGAATCAACGAACCATCAAGCTGGTATTCGCCCCGTCGAAATACAAGGAGTGGAATGCCAATGCCTACAACATGCTCGGCGACCAGGAATGCTATTATACAGATCTGCACGAGCCGGGATCCATCAATGGCTTTTCGTTCGATTCCACTGTAACGGTCGAGCAGGAAGAATTTTTCAGTCTTATCGATTACCGCAGGAAATATGAGCAGTATGCCAAAGGTGTCGGAATGTACTACAAGCGCTTCACCGATTACAAGATCACCGGATTCGATATCAATCACGTGGTGAAAGGCCGGGAGGTGATCATGCAGCTGATCGATCACGGTATGGAGTGATTTGAATATCAATTATAAAGTGATCAATTATTAAGGCAAATTCTGCTTGCTAATTGATCATTTCTCCATTGATCATTTCACTTTTGTGCTTCGTCTCTGACCTAAACCATTATTTTTGTCTAAAACTAGTTAAGGAATGCCGGGAATAGAATTAAACGACGTACGCCAGGATTGTATTTATTTCAGGGGAGGAATTCCCTGTATCCCGAATAAGACAAAAGGCGTGGTTTGTACCTGTGAAGCTTACCGGCCGATCTCCAAACGCATCCTGATCATTAAGCTCGGAGCACTGGGAGATGTTATCCGTACAACACCGCTGGTTGTGAAATACCGGGAGCTTTATCCCGATTGCCATATTACATGGCTCACGCAGTCGCCCGAAGTACTCCCGAAAGATTCCATCAACGTGATCCTGAAGCCGGATGCTTTTTCGCTCTGGACCATTCAGCAATCCGAATACGATATTGCTATCAATCTCGATAAAGAGAACGAAGCCTGTATGCTGCTCGCAGCTGCGAAAGCTCCCCAGAAATACGGTTATACCTGGACAGACAACAAGCTGGCCCCGGCAACTCCGGCTGCCATTCACAAGCTGATGACCGGTTTCTTCGATAATCTTTCCCAGCAGAATACCAAAAGCTACCTCGAGGAGATCTTCGAGATCTGCCACATGGATTTTGCTTACGAGCCCTACCTCATTAACAAGAACAACGACCTGGCCGGAAAGTGGAGCCATCAACTGCGCGAACTTGCCGGCGATAAAATGATCGTTGGACTGAATACCGGTTGCGGACCAAGATGGAATACGCGTCTGTGGCCTGTGAGCTACTGGGAAGAGCTTGCCGGAACACTGAAGGCGCGCGGATTTTTCCCGGTATTCCTGGGTGGAAGCCTGGAGCATGAGAAAAACACGCTGATGGCTGCCGAAACCGGAACGCATTATCCCGGGCATTATTCCCTGGAAGAGTTCATCGCGCTTACCGACGGCTGCGACCTGATCATTACACAGGTTTCCATGATGATGCACATTGCAACAGCGCTGGCCAAGAAGATGGTGCTGATGAACAATATCTTCAATAAGCACGAATTCGAGCTTTACGGAAAAGGCGAGATCATCGAACCGCGCTCCAATTGTGAATGTTATTACGGGAATACCTGCAAGCGCGGAGAATCCTGTATGCACGACCTTACGGCGCTGGAGGTTGCAGATGCCGTAGTGCGGGTCGCTTCAAAAGAAACCGTATGAAAATCACCTTCCTGTCGACCATGTTTCCCTTTCGCGGAGGAATAGCCCAGTTTAACGCCAATCTTTACCGCGAGCTGGAAAAGCAGCACGAAATGCAGGCTGTAACCTTTACACGCCAGTATCCGAAAGCGCTATTTCCGGGTGAAACGCAGATGGTGACCGAAAAAGATACCGTAGATCCGATACCGACGGTTCGCCTGCTGGATACGCTGAATCCGTTTACTTACCTTTCGACCGCTGGAAAGATCAGGAAGTTCGGGCCCGATCTGCTGATCACCAAATACTGGATGACCTTTTTTGCACCTTCGCTCGGAACGGTTGCCAGACGCATGTTACGCAAAACGATCCGCATCAGCATTCTCGATAATGTTATTCCGCATGAAAAGCGTTTCTTCGATAAAGCCTGTAACCGCTACTTTCTAAAGAACAATGACGGATTCGTCGTTATGTCAGATAGTGTGCTCGCAGACCTGCTTACATTGAAGCCTGACGCGAAATACCTGCGTGCCGATCATCCGCTTTACGATCATTTCGGTGAAAAGCTGAACAGGGAAGAGGCGTGTTCCCGGCTTGGGCTCGATCCCTCGAAGAAGATCGTTCTGTTCTTTGGTTTCATCCGCGACTACAAAGGTCTCGATATTCTCCTGGATGCAGCTGCGAATCTTCCTGAAGATTATACCATCGTTGTTGCCGGGGAAGTGTATGGTTCTTTCGAAAAGTACGAAAAGCAGATCGCAGCTCTCGGAATCGCTTCCAGAGTGAAATTGTTCAACCATTACATTGGCGACAATGAAGTTCCTGCTTATTTTTCTGCTTCGGATGTTTGCGTTCTTCCTTATAAAACTGCTACACAAAGCGGTATTACTTCCATTGCCATGCATTTCAGCCTGCCGGTGATCGCTACGGATGTGGGCGGCTTATCGGAACTGGTTCACCATGAAAAAACAGGACTGATCGTTGAAAAACCGGAAGCAGCTTTGCTGAGCGATTCCCTGGTGCGTTATTTCGATCAAAACCTGAAAGAACAGTTTATCAGCCAACTGGAAATCGAGAAAAAAGAGCATTCCTGGAGTTCATTTGCTGCAAAACTCATTGCTTTTTCGAAAGAATTACGCCGTTAATTCCTTGTTTATCATGGGAGTTTTGTCCTTGATTGCACCACCCGAAACTATTTATTTTCAAAAGCTTTTCCCGCAAGGTTGACATTGATAGTTGTAAATTCTATATTTGCGGGCTTAATTAAGAAAATATAGAAATGCGTAATAAAGGATTTTTCTGGTTTCTGACGATAGTTTTAACCGTAGTTTGCGTTTATCAATTGTCGTTCACCTATGTTGCTACGAATGTTGAAAAGGATGCGGCCAAACTTGCAGCTATCCGTGTTGATGATGAGTTTAACAAAGCCAAAAAGGATGGCCTCGACAGTCTTGTCCTGCCGAATAACACAAAAGTAAGCGTTAAAGATCCCGAATCTTACGATCTTGCCAAAGCTGCTTACCTGAACCAGATCCTGAAGGAAAAATCCCAGGAGAAAGTTTATCCGGTATTGGGTTCTACTTTCCAGGAGACAAAAGGACGAAGCCTTGCTTTAGGTCTTGACCTTGTGGGAGGGATGAGCGTAACGCTTGAGATCTCTGTTCCTGAACTTGTAAAAAGCTATGCGCGTAACCAGCGTGACCTGAATTTCAAGAAACCATACGACGCGGCTCTCAGAGAATACGACCAGGGTTCTGATTTCATCGACGCTTTCAAAAAGCACTACGAGCAAATGAACCCGAACCGCCCGATGGTGCGCGTTCTGGATATCGAAGAGATCTCCGAGCTGAAAGGAACTTCCAGCAATAACGAGGTCGTTGCTTTCTTCAGAAGAAAAGTTGCCAGCTCTATGGACGGTGTTGAGCAGATCATGAACAAACGTATCAACCAGTTTGGTGTGGCTCAGCCTAATATTCAGAAAGACAGCCGTACGAACCGTTTGTACATCGAGCTTCCGGGTGTTCAGGATGAGATCACTGTAACAGAGAAATTGAAATCCACAGCGAATCTTCAGTTCTTCGAAACGTATGAGCCACAGGATATTCAGAAAGAGCTTGCGCAGGCAAACATTCTATCTACGCAGGTGGAAGTGAAAGTTGCTCCTGTACTGGACACGATTCCTGCAGACTCTACACTTGATTCGGCTACGCTTGCGAAAGTAACAGCTGAAAGAGCGAAAGCTGAACAGGCAAAACCATTGACTCCTGCTGCTGGTCTTGGAAAAGGACTGAATTCTTACCTGAAACCAAGCATGGGCGGTGCCGCTGTAATCGGTGCTGTTTCCCCGGCAGATCGTCCGGCAGTGGAGCAGATCCTTGCACGTGCTGACATTCAGCGTGTGTTTGCAGATCTTCCGGAGCAGATCCGTTTCATGTGGTCGGCGAATCTTGAAGACAACGGAGCCAAAGGAAAATCAAAAGAAAAAGTTTACAACCTCTACGCTGTCAGAATTCCGGACGACGGAAAAGCGATGGTTGGTGGAAAAGATATTTCGTTCGCAAGTAAATCACGCGATCAGCAGAAAGGTGTTATTGCAGTTGATCTTTCGATGACTGCAGACGGTGCTGCGAAATGGGCTGAAATGACCGGGAACAACGTTAACAAGTGCATCGCCATTACAATGGACGAAGTTGTTTACAGCGCTCCTAACGTTATGGGTGTTATTCCAAACGGAAACACGCAGATCACAGGTGGATTTACAATTGCCGAGGCGGACGACCTTGCCGGCTTGCTGAATGGTGGTGCTTTACCTGCTCCTTGTGTGATCAAGGACCAGACGAAAGTAGGACCAACGATCGGTGCTGAAAACTCCCGTGCAGGTTTGATCTCTTTCGGGATCGCATTCCTTGCGGTATTTGCTTACATGTATTTCTACTACGGTAAAGGAGGTCTGGTTGCGAACATCGCTTTGACGATCAACGTTATCCTGATCTTCGGATGCCTTGCTTCATTCGGGGCTGTTCTTACACTTGCAGGTATCGCGGGTATCGTACTGACAATCGGTACGGCGGTCGATGCGAACATCCTGATCTTCGAGCGTATCCGTGAGGAACGCGCAAGAGGAGTGGACATGGCTGCTTCGGTAGGAGTCGGATTCTCGAAAGCCCTTCCATCCATTATCGATGCGAACGTTGCCCACTTACTGATTGCGATCATCCTGAAAGTATTCGGAACAGGTGAGATCGAATCATTCGCTACAACACTGATCATCGGTATCTTTACTTCCATGTTCTCCGCGATTGTGATCTCCAAACTGATCATTACTTCACAGGTAGAAAAAGGAAAAGATGTAAGCTTCAATACGAACCTGTCGAAAGGCCTGTTCCAAAACTTCCATTTTGACTGGATCGGGAAAAGAAAGTATTTCTACATCTTCTCAACGCTCATTACAGTTGTTGGTATTGTTGCACTCTTTACACGCGGATTGAAACCAAGTGTTGAGTTTACAGGAGGAAGTACTTACGAAGTGAAGTTTGACAAAAAAGCAGACATTGATGTGCTTTCAAAACAATTGTCGACTGTATTTGTTGAAGAGAACGGCGAGGTGTCATCCCTTGAGATCAAGACCAAATCGAATGACTACAACGTAGAGATCACAACGAACTACCTGCTGTCAAACGACGATTCTTCGAACGTTGTTACGGAAACTCTGAAAGAGGGACTTGACAAGTGCAAGCCTACTCACGGTGAATACATGATCACAGGATCGCGCCGTATCTCCAATACTGTTGCGCAGGAATTGCTCTCATCGGCTTCGATCTCCATTACTCTTGCCATGATCGCGATCTTTGCTTACATCCTGATCCGTTTCGGTCAGTGGCAGTATTCACTCGGAGCAATCATCGGATTAGCGCATGACGTTCTTGTTGTATTATCTGTATTTGCTTTGCTTCACGGTTTCATGCCATTCAGCATGGATGTGAACCAGGCATTTGTTGCAGCGATCCTGACAGTCATCGGATATTCCATGAATGACACGGTGATCGTATTTGACAGGATCAGGGAAAATCTTCATGGAGACAGAGCAGACCTTGACCACGGAGATGTCATCAACAAATCGTTGAACACAACACTGAGCCGTACTTTCAATACGTCAATGATCCTTTTCGTAGTATTGCTGATCATGTTCATCTTCGGTGGGCCGGCGATCAAAGGATTCCTCTTCGCGTTGCTGATCGGTGTAGTGATCGGAACCTACTCTTCATTGTGTGTGGCAACTCCGATCCTGATCGACTTCAACAAGCGATTCACGCTTAAGAAAAAAGAAAAAGAAAGCGGAAACAAAGCGATTGTTACTGAGTAAGCTGCTTTAAACTATATAAAAGACGCCCTGATGATTGTCGGGGCGTTTTTTGTTTATGGAGATTTCTATCTGCAACCGGATATTTCGAATTCCGTTTAATCACCTGTATGGACGGAACGATCAATGCATATGCGTTTCCCGCAATACCAACTCCAACCTTCCGGAGTTAATCGTATCATCGGTATAGGTTCTAACTAAAAAACAATGATTGCTTTTGTAGGATTGGTCGTAGTGGTGGTGATTGGCAACTTGTTTTTTACAAAGATCAAGTAACCAATCTAACCACAAAAGGTTTTACTTGCCGTAAGCAGAAGCGGCTAAAATCGTGTACAATTAAATGGTTGTGCTAATCAGATAACACGTCTTTGCATATCGGGAAATTTCCGCAGGAAGAACCGCAGAATAGTCCTGGCATCGCGGTCTTCAGGACGGAGATCTACGAATTTGGACCAGTTTTTTGGGTTTTCTTTCAGCATGTAGAAAGGAACGAAGCCAAATCCACGGTAAGAGCCGTCTTCGATCCAGATGATCGATTTCTCGCGTTTGTCTCTTCCAGGTTCAACAAGAAAGAAATGCTGCTCGTCAAAAGTGAGCGATTGCTCCAGCTCCTTCACACGGAGATTATACTCTTCCGGGCTCTCAGCCTGAACGCATGCGCCGTGACAATTCCGGACCTGGTAACGGAAACATCCTGCAACCGCTTTCTCTAATCCGCAGAGCTTCTGGCAAAGCTGGTGCTTTTCAACCAGGTGATGAACGAAGTCCGTTCCTTCTTTTTTGGTGATGAAAGTCGTTAAGGGAAGGTCAGAGCTCTTCGCTAATTTTTCGATGTACAGCTGCCGGTATCCGCCTTCGTCTTCAAAAACAAATAATCCGTATGAGAAATTATTCCGGCGAAGCGAGCGGTTGTAAAGCGGCCTGTGTACTTTGATAAGTTCTGATTCGTAAAGCAATGCGATCAGCTCCGAACCGGTAAGCTCGAATTCGATCCTTGCGATCTCGTTCATCATCGTACTTCCCTTGATCGTCTTATTATTTCTCAGGTGCTGATCTACTCGCTTGCGGATGTGCTTGCTTTTTCCGATGTAGATCAGCTGATTGGCGTCGTTGTAAAATTTATAGATTCCGGTTTTATTCGGTATTTCTTCCAGCGCTTCCAGGTCGAGGTTCGGATGCAGCACTTTCGGGTTCACATCTTCCTGTATAAAAGTGTGAAGTCCCTTCACATCCTTCTGAACGAGGATCGTAAACAATTCTGCTGTAGCCAGCGCATCTCCGCCGGCGCGGTGTCTTCCTACGATCTCAATTCCCAGGGCTCTTGAAAGTTTGCCGAGACTGTAGGAATCATGTCCCGGAATAACGTAGCGCGAAGCCCTTACCGTACACAAATGTGGTTTGCGGTAATCGTAGCCGAGCAGTTTGAACTCGTGACGGATAATCCCGTAATCGAAACCGACATTGTGAGCAACGAACACGCAATCTTCGGTAAATTCAATGATGTCTTTAGCGATCTCGAAAAACTTCGGGGAATTGCTAACCATTGAATCCTTGATTCCTGTGAGGCGGGCAATGAATTCGGGGATGGGCATTTCCGGGTTGACAAGCGTTACAAATGAATCGACGACTTTTTCACCGTCGTGTTTGTAAATAGCGATCTCTGTAATTTTGGATGCCTTGGTGCTTCCACCAGTTGTTTCTATGTCAGTTATTGCGTAAAGCATTTTCAGGTTACAAAATAACGAATATTTAGCGGAATTAATGGCGCTTCGGAACAGGGGAAGAGGTTATTTAA
>Ga0247810_10001909_pt1 | contig 12273 bp, 5 predicted proteins | sample UWRJL119311C1_FD_179918 | JGI IMG/M metagenome (GOLD analysis project Ga0247810, IMG submission 179918) | Plant litter microbial communities from Arlington Agricultural Research Station in Wisconsin, United States - UWRJ-L119-311C-1 | ecosystem: Environmental > Terrestrial > Plant litter >...
TCTTTGTTTATTGTATCAGCATCCGCCTCAATTGACTTCACAACCTTGCTTCTGGACTCACGTTCTGCAGAAGAGAAAAACTCATTTGTCGCCTGACTCACATCGTAACCTACCCTAGCAATTTGACGAAGAATACCGTATCCAGTAGCTATAGCTGCACTACGTTGTTGAGCAGTAGAAATATCCCTAACCAGTTTTAATTGCTTATTCAACTCAACTTTATTTTGAGGCTCTTCAATTATCCTTCTCTCCAAGTCCAACTCCAACATGATTGTGATTAATGACCTGTTCTCTACAGACACTGTTTTATCCTCTTGTAGGTAGTTTATCAGTTTATTGGCGTAATCATCACCGAACTCAACCTTAGCTTGTTCTACGACCTCTGAACCATGCTGTATGGCCTCTACACGTTTAGTAGTCTGGTATTCTTTTTCTTTTGCATCCAAAGTCCTTCCTGTCTCCCGCTCTACGTTATTTAGGGTGTTGGCTACCTCTTCGCTTTGAATGTTTTTATGAATAAGATTTTTAAAGTCATCAGTTACTTTTGTTTCTGCTCTGTCGCTTGTTGGTTGTTTTTGAGTTTCGACTCTTTCACTTCCTTTATTTTCGCTTCCATCTGCTCTTGTGTCATTTCCGGTTGGTTGTACAACTTCCGGAACATCTGTAGTTTCTGACTGTACTTTTTCATGTTCTATAAAATCTTTAATTGTTAAATCATCATTGGCTAATTCAGCCTCCATTTGCTTAGTTTCCTCTGCATTTAAATTCTCAGCCTTAATAGTTGGAGCACTATCACCTAATACTTCATCAAATCGCTTCTTAAGCGTGTCAAATTCAGCCTGACTAACCTCACCTTTGTTTTTAGCATCGGTTAATCGCCTCATTGAAGCATCATACTTAGCCACTTTATTAGTTACTTGTTTCAACGCAGCTAAGTCATCCTCAGCTTTCTTTAAGACTTCTTTATTTCTTTCCGGTGATACTGTCTGCGTAACCACATTCTCTTTTTCAGGTAAAGGCTGTTCAATTTCATCTGCTTTTGATTTATGTTTTAGTACTGGTAATTCAATTTCAACGGTATTCCTTCTTAACGTGATGTCTGATTCTTTTATACCCAAGTTTTTAGCTACACCTAACAATGCATTTTTAACTTTTACAAAGTCACCTTCATTCATAACACGAATATTAGAGAAGTCAGGCGTTCTTAAATCTACTCCCAAATCATTCACTTTACTTCCGATATTAAGAGTGACTTTATTAGTTACCGGATTACCTTCGGCATCTTTCAGCACTTCGTATCCCCTAGACAGCTGCTGATCATATATTTTTAATCCATCTGTAGATATACTGGTAGATTCCGTATACTCGTGTCCGGCAGGCAATAACTTCTGAGCCTCACTAAGCATAGTTTTAAATTCTTCCTTAGTGCCGTTTTTATTCTCCATCTTCGAAGTGAAACGATTAGTAGGCTCTCCTTTTTCATATACCCTGATATACCCAACATAATTATCCTGCGACTTACCTGTAAGAACTACATCAACCAATCCATTCTTTTTATTCTTGTATTGAGCTACGCCAATACCGTTAACGTCTTTGTAAGAGGAAATGTCAGCATCAGAACCTGATTTACCTACTACATCACCGAATGGAGTGCTGTCTTCAAATACATCTTTATTTCTATTTTGTGCAACCTCGGACATGCTGCTGTCAGTCTGTGCGCTAACTGGTTTATTTTCTGATTCTACGGTATTATCAGTAGGTTTAAGCCCTTCTAATTCAGCTTTAGCATCATTACTCGTTTGTCTTGCTTTGTTAGCTATATCTTCTAATTCAGCTTTTTCTGCAGGGTCAGTCTCTTGCTCAGCTAAACGCTCATGTTGCTCTCTTACTTCATCAGCCTGTTCGATATATTGCTGCAGCTCTTCAACAGCTCTCTCGCCTTCTGCCACATCACGACTCTCTTGTTCAACCTGTTCTAAATCGAACCTTTCCTTAGTGATTGGCTCCAATTTACCATCACCTCCAAGTTGTTTGAAATATTCACCTGTCTCTTCGTCCTGAGTATACTTAACTTTTTTACCAGTTACGATCTCACGAAGCTTATCGTCACTTTGCTCCAACTTAGCTGTTAACGCTTGCTCTTCCGGCGTGCCTATGTCTGCCAAAGCCGGATCAACGGATTTATTAGCCTCTTTTACTCTCGATAATTGCTCAGTTAAATTCTGCTTACCAACAACAATATCCAAAGCCTCATTGTATTTCTTTTCAGAAAGTGTTTTAGGTATCTTGGTAGAAGCTGTAGCCAGTCTGTCAATCCCGTTAATAGTACCATCAATGTCATCCTGAGTCCACTGCCTCTCTGCTCCCTGCTGAACAACAGCCTCTTTTAAGGCAGCAACAGTTTCAGGAGATGAATCTTGCTTTAGACTCTCCATAACCTCGTTTCTAACAGGAGACTTGTCAAACAGCATTCCTACATTATTTCTGGCTCCCATAGCAGCAAACAATGGAGCATCCACCGTCAGTATGTGAGCTATATTATCTCCAACACTACCATTTTCTACTGTAAAGTTTTCATCTCCACTTACCGCATTACTCGCTTTTTTAAGTAAAGCATCAGAGGCTGATAAAGCAGATAGATCACCTGCCGTTTTCGCATAGCCTTTGGCTAAGTCTTTCAGAAAAGGAACACCCTTGTTTTTGATCTGATCGGACATCTTTAAAGCAGAGTCTTTAAACGCAGAAACTAACGCTTCTGACGTTAGTGGTTCACCTGACTTAGTAAGTGTCTTTAAAGCGTCTATTGATGCCTCCCTTGAAGCTACATTACGTAGTGTTGATGGAAGTGTGGGAAAGAGGCTATGAGCATTAAGCATAGTCATTAGGAAGTAATCGGTCACACCTTTACCTTGGATATATAAATCCTCAGCTCCGTTATCGAATTTCTTTCCTTCTTTTTTTAATTGCTGAACTTCTTTGTAGGCGTTACCTACACCATTCAAATAAAATGAAGCTCCTGCAGTAGACTCAGCAGCAAGCATAGCCGGAACAAACTCCATGAACCCTCCGACAGCACCCATTACTTTGTCGGAACCCCTGTACTCAGGATTTAAACCCAATTCGGCTCCTTTAGTCGTATTGTCAATAACGAAGTTCTTTTCTTCTTCATCTAACAATGGTTGTCCTGTTAAAGCTTTATTAACCCTGTCACTGGCATAAACCATAGCAGGGACAACAGCACTAGCGCCCTTCAATATAGAAGATGTAGCATACTTAAGCCCTAAGCCGACACCACTTAAGTATCCATCCCCATGTTGCGCTTTCCATTCAGTCTCTTGTTTCTTGACGATAGCAGCATTTGTGTCTTCTACTAACTTAGCTTTAGCTCTTTCGCTCTTAGCAACCTCTGTTGGATTTGCATTCCAAATCTGACGCTGAGTCTTTTCATTCGTAGCAAAAGGCAACTTCATATTATCAAAGTCAAATTGTGACTTCTTCTTAGCTGCAGGTTGCTTTATATTTTCGGTGGGCTGTATTGTAAAAGAACCCCCTTGATTAAGGAGGTCGTTTGGTTTAGTAATTTGGGAAGGAGGCAAGCCAAGACTTGAACCTTGTCCACCAGTCTGTAAACCTTGATTTTGACCAGAGTTTTTTTTTTCACCACCGAAATTATCAGTGTAGAAGCTATCAAAATCTTTTGTCGTTAGCTCGTTATCTGAAAAGAACTTATGAAGCTCCCTGACCTTTTCTGGATTTGAATACTCTTTTACAAAAGACTTCTCATCTTTAGTAGTCAGATTATTCTTTTTTAAGAAATCATATATTGGATTCTTGCTCGCCTCAGCGGTAACAGATTCTGGTGTTGCTGTATTAATCTCTTCCATTTTTAAAATCCTCCTTTAGGTATACCTACAAAAGTCGCTTTTTTTGTAACAGTTTCCGGTTTTTTAGTTGATGTTGTTTTTTTAGGAATTTTACCCCCTGCATTACCCGATTTAAATTTAGAATAGCTGACATTCTCTTTAGTCACCTCGCTAACAATAGCGTTCATCGTCGCAGCAGCATTAGGGTCGTTCTTGCTGATGCTTACCGTTCTGCCATTAGTAACCTTCATCTTAACGTCACCCTTCTCATTTGCACTAGCATACTGCTTAGGTGGTATGGCTATCTTAATTACATCACCTTCCACTTTTATTTTTAATGGTTCCGTATAATCACCTCTTGATGCTGCAATTGCTTTGATTTCCTCTCCGCTGCCGGAAACGCCACTTAGCATCCTCCCCACTAAGTCTTGCCTATACAGCTCTGATTCCGACCCATCACCTCTCGCTTTAGCTATATTCAACCTCTGTTGTTCCATCGCCAATCTCTTACGTTGCATATCCTGATCTTCGCTTGTATAGTCAGGAAGAACAGAACTCATTTGATTAACTTTAGGTAAGACCTGATTTAAATCACTCTGAATTTGATTATTCCATTTACTCTTAGCTTCATATAGTCTGTTTGATTCCTTCTGAATAAAATCATCGTAGGCCTTTGTATTTGGTGTTATACCTTGAGTGGCTAACTGTGTTCTTAAATCAGGATTACCATTGTAGTTACTTTTAAGAGACTTTTCTATCTCTTCTTTTGTATTAGGTATTTGTTCTAAAGCCCGAATAGTAAAACCTTGATTCCCTGTTAGCTCATCTACAAATCTAGCCGTACTGGCATCATTATTATAAGCGCTAACAATAGCAGTACGGGTTTCAGCAGGTAAAGCTTTAACTGATTTGATTCTCTTGTTACCCACTACCACCTCAGAACCTACTTGAGCAGGAGTAATTTTAGCCAATAACTCGTTTGGATTGAATCTTTCCTCTAAAGATGGTACAGGCATATTCATAGCCTCAGCATATGGAGTATTAACATATTTGTTCAATCCTTCTATGTCACTTGCATAGTACTTATTGGGGTCTTTACGAACCATATCGAAGGACTTCTTTATCTCTGCTTCTGTAGCTTTACGATTAGCGGTGTCTGATAGAATACCTTGACGTTCTAGTAAGTAATCTTCCGCTATTTTTGATTGGGTAGGATCGTTCGCATTGTAATTAAACGGATTGACACCCATCTGCCTAAGTTTAATACCTTTATCCATGTGCTGTTGGTATCTTTGGTTAAACTCTGGTTGCCAGTACAAACCTCCATCAACCTTTAATGCGTTAGTCTTCCAATCAGTCGCTATTTGTTGCGCTTGCTGTCTTCTGAGTAATTCATTTTGCTGAGCTACCTTACGATTGTAGTCTATATTTTCTACAAGCTGATCTGCAGCCTTACTACGACCTAATACGAATGCTGATCCTGTGCCTGCCTGACCTAATGGTACTGAATTGTAATCTGCCATATTATTTTCCTCCAAGCATTTTTAAGTAAGCCTGTTGAGCTGCTATTTGTTGCGGACTCATTTCTAATCCTGAACTCACTTTGGCTTTAGGAGCAATTAATGATGTGCCTACCTGCGCAGCCTGATCAATCGCTCCGTATACATTTTCATTGGCTGATTGTGTCAATGCAGCCTTCTCACGCAATTGTTGTTGATACCTGTCCCTATCGTAAGCATTCTTATTTTGGTACTCCTGACCTGCCATAGCGTTAGCCTGAGTAGATTGTAATAAGGCCTGATCTGCGCCTTGTGCATTTTGCATGTTTAGCTGATTGAGTTGCTGACCCTGACCATAAGCGATTTTAGTCGCCAAGTCTAATACATCACCAGAAGAACTCGCTCCTTGGACTCCATTACTAAATGCTCCGGCTGCTGAGGCACCTAACTGACTCGCTGCTTGATTATATCCCGGCATAGTATAGTTCGTCGCTCTACGACCTAAAACACTCGCATTATCAATCACACCCTGATTCATGGTATATCCCGGATCAACTGGCTTAATTGCATTAGCTTTTCTCTTCTGACTTGCTCCGGAGAACAATTTAAAGACTGACGGTGCTAAACCAACCGCTGCTGTACCTGCTGCTACATAGCTCATTTTAATTCCTCCATTTTTTTATTTTCAATAACCTTGTTTACGTAAGGTAATAGTATCATTTGTTCAATCTTCGCTACCGCTTTCATTACATCTTCCTCACTATCCGACTCCGGCACTACATCTGTTCGGTGGAAAGTAGTCCAAACAGTATCTTCTATCGTGTGTAAAACCCTTCTTGTGTTAGGATAAGTAACTCCAAAGTAAGGAGCTTCCAATAAATCTACACCTGTGTCCTCCTTAATAACCGCAACCTTACCCATTGAGATTACGTAAGGATGTTCTGTATTATGAACCTTACTCGTGATAACCGTATCAGCAGGCATAAATATCTCTCTGCAGTACAGACCGTTCACGAAATAATGCCTAAGAGGGCAAACTGTTTGTATGCCATCCGCAACCACAGATTCTATCTGATCTACTACATCGTTATAATTTACTTTCTCTTCCATAATTAGTAAGTATACTGGCTGTCGGAAACAAGAATATCAATGCTAAACAGTCTAACTTCCACAATATCATCATTTTGAATGGTAATCTTCATAACACTACCCTGCAATTGTGCGCCATTCATTAACGCATCTAAGGTAGAGGTAAATCTTGAATCTTTCATATCCCTTAAGAAGTCACTGAACCAATCTCCTTGCAATGATTTAAAGTTACCTTTTTTAATCCTTGACAATTGACCATTAGGCTTCCCGTAATAAGGGTAAATAATAGCCTCCGTGACAGCCCAAGGTTTATTCGACTTCTCTCGTAGGCTATGGAATAGTTTTACTTGTGTAGGGTTTAAATTGCAGTAAAAAGTGATGATACTTGGGTAGTCAACGCCATAGAAGCTATTTCTTCTCTCATTTACGTTATGTTCCCACAGTGTCGCTCCTTTAAAAGTAAAATGACTATTGATAAACTTAGTCATAAACTCAGGCACATAGGACAAGTAAGTTACCCATTTATCAGCATCCTCATTGAACGCTAAAGTGAGTCCGTTGTTTTGCAAAGTAGCCGGATAAATCTGAATGGTCTTCACTGCGCTTATACCTGTAGCGTAGAATTGAATCAAGGTATTTGGATTACTTATCGCAAATGTCTCTTCATATATTCCTGCAGAACTTCTTACTATACCTGACACACCGCCTACGACAATATTCACAGTACCACTTGCGATAGATGGTATTTCATATCTAAATGTCCAATTTAGCTGAGAGGACAAATCAAATATCTTTTTGATGTATCCCGGATTACACCCACTATGGTAAGCTGTATCCTGAGATACAGTCCAACCCTGATCAGGAAAGTCATTTGGTAGGTTCACTACCAAAGACTGATTTTTTACTAATGTATAACTTGCCATATTATCCTGTTATTATATTGTGCCCATCTACTACACTTGGATCGTTATTAGATGTTCCTAGATTACTAATGGTTTCCGAATCATCTTCATAAACCCCAACTATAACCGTAGATGTATTGGCTGGTAACTCACTGCTACCTGTAACTACATCTGATGTGCCTCCACCTACTGTTGTTAATGTGTACTGATAATCAAAGGTAATACTTTCACTTACCGTAACATTAACTCCCATATAATCCCTTAATTGGGCTGTTATTTGGTGAGTAACACCAGTTACATTCTCATCAAATAATTCTAGGAAATAATCATCAGTTGGCGTTACCGTACATGTCCCATTTTCATTAGCATAATTCTGTCCATTATCTGCAATATCTTGTAAGGCTCTCGCATTAGCTAACGCAAGAGTAGAACGGTAATATGTATTAGCAGGTACAGTATATGTCACATCCGATCCTTCGCCACTTACGCAATCATTCTTAGTGAATACCTGTTGCTGTATCTCGTTACCAAATGGATTAATAATACAGGTTCCATTTGTATTTGCATAGCCTTGTCCATTGTCGTCAACATCATCCTGAGCTTTCTCGTCTGCATCTGCCTGACTGATATCAGACTTATAAGTTCCAGCAGGTACAGTATACGTGACCGTACTTCCGTAAAAATTATCTCCACACCCTTCTTTCTGGAAATCTCCTGATTTCTGAACATTAGTGAACGGTAAAGGACATACGCTTGTGTCAACTATAGGCGCTACAAAATTAGGATCGGCAGGGTCATTTGGCTTCTCTACACCTGAAGGTGATCCATCATATACTAAATACTCTTCTAATATTGTCCAACCTTTATTACCATTGTTGTATCCATCTGTATCAGGCAAGCAATAGAAAGAACTTGCTTTTTGTCTCCATGCTTTATCCTGCGGTATGTCAACAATGGTTATACATGCTTTTTTAGGTAAGCTCCATTGTCCATTAATAAATGCTCTATAAGTAAAGCTGTCGTTACCTAAGTAGTTCAAATTTGGTTGATACGTAACTTCAAATCCACTAGTCAAAGAAGCTGTACCGTTAGAAGGTGAATTTACAATCTCAAATAAAGTATCGTTCGGAAGAGCATCTTCCTGCAGAACCCATCCATTAAACCCATCAAAATAGATGTACTCGTTATATCCCTCTATGGCGATAATATAAGTTCCATTCTTCCTGTCAAAGCCTCCAAATATCTTAGCCTTGTTATTAATAGCATTTGTAATTAAAGTTCTGATCTCGTTATCTAACCCGTATGTCTTACTGATAGGCTCCTCCCCATTTCCTCCTAAACGAATAATAACCCCTGAGTTGGGGCTTAAGAAATACTTATGAGTACCATTACTAGCATAGCTTTCAGGCACACTACCAATACCACCCTCCCAAGAAAAATACTGGATAGGGTTCAATAGCTTAGCTGACGTAACGTTTAAAGCCAGTCCACTGTTATCTTGTGTAATTCTTGAATCTACTGGCACATATGATGTTCTGAGTTGTTTAAATGTGTAAATCAGGTTTGTATCAAACTTAGTGAGCATGATATCACCGTATTTATCATTATAATCCTCTCTGTCGGTATTATCGAAGTCGTTTAGTCCATTTATCCTAGTGTCTTCAATAAAGTTGTTAGAGAAGCGCATACGGCTCCCAAAATGAACCTCTCCATCTCCCGTGTCCTCTGCATTAACTCTACCGTTATCGTTTATTAAGCTTACGTAAAAATCTGAATAGCTTTGATCTTCTATAGCCTCTACCGTGATCTGCGTTCCCGGAACAGCATTGTTCAACGGTTGCTCTCTATTCCTTACGTAGGCAGTACCTTCTGTGATCTCCACAATAGCAGGGAGCAAGACCGTTTGATTTTGTTTATTGCCACCATGATAAGCAGTAGCTGTGCCTGCATCAATGATGGCGAATTTCTTTTGAAACTCAAAGAATTGCTGAGAAGACAATGGATTACTAATACTAGATGGCTTGTAAATCTCAACCATACTGTTGTCAGCTATTGTGATGTCTGCAGGCTTACGTATCCTAACGGTTCCTCTTCTGTCAATCAAATCATATGATAGGTACGTTTTGGCGGTGCTGTCTCCAAGTGTATTATTTAAGATATAAGTAGTCCCTGTAGGCGCATCAATGATCTCCCTGTCATTACCTTCTACCCTGATGAACTTACCAATGTTACTAACTTTAGCTTCACCTACTGTAACCGTATTGCTCCCATTGGTTGTTAAGTTTGAAGTGATGTTCTCTGTCAGAATATCACTATATGAGATGATCTCTGTTTCAAAAATAGGATAGTAAGTTTGAGTATCTGCATTTTTTAATAGCCTTAATCTATCTCCTTTTTCAAAAGTGTATTTCAGTGGAGTATTTGGATGTATTTTTTGGTAAGTGAATAAACTACCTACTACAAGATCAAGGTAGTCCTGAGCATCATCTTCGTTCACAGTAACCGCTTTCTGAATCAACAACTGAATGTAGCTTCCGTATACTAAATCTGAAGACCTTACAATCTGGTAGTACTTCGCCCACAGAGGAGGCTTATGGTTAATCTGCAACGTGATCTTGCTGATCTTGTACCCTCCTAGTTCGTTGATTGTAGAGATATTAACCACTAAAGCATCAGTTGTGTATATCAAAGATTTACGACCATCAAAATCCTCATATTCTATCCCTAGCTTGATACTGCTACCTAACTTGATATTTTTAATAGACTGTCCTGTGTCCTTTAAGGTGTTGAACTGAACTGGCTGAACGCTTGCGCTACCGCCTATGTAATCGTTATTCTTATTGGCCTTGAAGATATATGAAAAAGTCGTAGTGGTGGGATCGGTAGTGTTATTGTAGATATTATATTCAGGTAGTTCTTCTGTTTTTCTGAATACTTTACCTGTACCAATGAGAAATTGTTTGATCTTGTTAGCTACTGTGATATAAGTGTCCGAATTAATTGCGGTGTACGTAAAATTATAAGTCTCAGCTCCATTGGTAAGAGTCAACTTAAACTCATTTCCTGCTTTCACATCGCTGCCTACTGTAATATTATGAACTATAAACCTAGATGGAGAATCACTTTTTGATAAGAATTGATAATTACCATTCACATCAAGCAAGTCCTCGTGTGTAGTCACGTAATCAGGTGCGCCAGTACTGAAATTAAAGTAAGGCTTGTTAAACTCGTTCTCTATTCCTCCATCAATAAACAGATCAGAGTAACTAACAGATACGCTTGCATCAATATCAACAACTGGTGATCCCTCATAGGCATTAGAATACACCAATGCATTTTTCACGAAAGATTGACATAACGGTCTTTTAGGTAAAAAAGAATAAGGCCTGATAATTTTACTCTGATCAGTAGGCACCGGAGCTATATCATTATAGAAACTATATATGTATTGAGAGTTATCAGCGAGGCCTAATCTTTTTTTATTAATCGTCGTAATTATCTCCCAATTCAATAAACTGATGTCATTAACCTCTCCTGATGTAGACTGAGCTGCTATTTCTATTTTAATCACCGTCCTATCCCCTGTACCAACAGATATATTTATTCCGTTGTTATCTGTAGGGATAGAATTAACTCCCGTAAAAGGCTCAAATGAAGGTAGAGGCACTGCACTGAAATCACTCCAATTACTGATCTCTCCATCGTCATATATAAACCTAGTAGCGAATTTATACAAATTGCCGTATAGCCTATTGAACTTCTTGGTTAAATCAGAAAAGTAAGTAGCTGTAGGTGCAAATGGATCATTCTGTTTGTAAGCATCAATAAAGCTTTGCAGTATATTACCTCCATACCCTGTTGATGATTTATCCAGTAGCTTAGAGATATTCGTTTTACGGGCGTTATTAAGCCCATCAACCCAATACAACCGACCTTTTATCACATCCGCATGCAATATCAAATAATCCCTGTTCAGATTAAGAATGTCAACATTATTTGTGTCTTCAAGATTCTGGAGTAAACTAACTACATTTTTAGTCAATCCATCAAACTGAAAGATGCTGTGGTTCTTGTTCTCATTTTCAACAAAGAAATAGAACTTATTATTCTCTTCATCTACCGCAGTACCTATACATTTGTTTTCTCCCAATGGCATATCAAATTGAATTTGCGTGTTGCCCTTCAAATTAGTTACAATACCAACACTACCCTCACCCTGTGAAAGAATATTACAATTCAATATGTATTCTGCTGTAGTAGGCTTTTTAAGCTCTCTGGCAAGAGAAGTAACTATACCCTCTGAAAAGGTATGTTGGTCAATTTGTTTCTGAGGTGATGGCATATCAAATTATTTTAAATACACCCAAAGATAGTGGATGTATCTTAATAATTAGTAGGCGAGAAACTTTCGTTTAAAGTAGCTGCTGCGTACAGCGCATTTTGGAAGTTGTACAGGCGTTTTAATTTGTTGTAATGCTTCTCGTATTCATTGTTATTCCAAGAGGCTGAGGCGTAGTCTTTACGCTCCTCATAGAACCTAGCTTTAGCCCAATAAGACAAGCATAAGGCTGCTTCTGTAGGAACTAACTTCAAACCGTCAGAAATACCATCTGACTTGTATTCAATAACAATTTCAGCTCCGTCAGGAACCATGCTGCCGATATATATTTCCCCTGTCTTTTTATCAATGTTATAATATCCGGCACAGTGAACACCCCTACCTTGGCCGTACAACTCACCCAAGAAGTTACCATTTCTGAATGCATTGTAGAAAGGATATCTCTCCCCACCGTACTCACCTAAGAATATATCACTGACTCTCTTTTCTGACTGTGTTTGATTTAATTTCTCTGGCTGTACTGTTTTGTCTAAGCTAAGTACTGCTAAGTGACCATTGTGAAGTATACCTACTTTTGTTTC
>Ga0247810_10001911_pt1 | contig 12263 bp, 11 predicted proteins | sample UWRJL119311C1_FD_179918 | JGI IMG/M metagenome (GOLD analysis project Ga0247810, IMG submission 179918) | Plant litter microbial communities from Arlington Agricultural Research Station in Wisconsin, United States - UWRJ-L119-311C-1 | ecosystem: Environmental > Terrestrial > Plant litter >...
GCTGCTTCGAGCCCATGACGATGTACGCGCCGCCGTAGGCCTTGCGCGTGATGACCGTCACGAGCGGCACGGTGGCCTCGGCGTAGGCGTAGAGCAGCTTCGCGCCGCGGCGGATGACCCCTGTCCACTCCTGGTCCGTGCCGGGCAGGTAGCCGGGGACGTCGACGAGGGTGAGGATCGGGATGGAGAAGGCGTCGCAGAAGCGGACGAAGCGGGCGGCCTTCTCACCGGCGTCGATGTTGAGCGTCCCGGCCATCGACTGCGGCTGGTTGGCGATGATGCCGACCGAGCGACCCTCGACCCGGCCGAAGCCGATGACGATGTTGGGGGCGAACAGCGGCTGCACCTCGACGAAGTCGGCGTTGTCGACGATGTGCTCGATGATCGTCGTGACGTCGTAGGGCTGGTTGGGGCTGTCCGGGATGATCGTGTTGAGGCGGCGGTCCTCATCGGTGATCTCGAGCTCCACCTCCGACTCGTAGACGGGCACCTCCGCCAGGTTGTTGTCGGGGAGGAAGCTGACGAGGGTGCGGGCGTAGTCGAGCGCGTCGTCCTCGTCCGGCGCGAGGTAGTGCGCGACTCCGGAGACCGAGTTGTGCGTGAGAGCGCCGCCCAGCTCCTCCATGCCGACGTCCTCGCCGGTGACCGTCTTGATGACGTCCGGGCCGGTGACGAACATCTGCGACGTCTTGTCGACCATGATGACGAAGTCGGTGAGGGCCGGGGAGTACACGGCGCCGCCGGCGGCCGGGCCCATGATGATCGAGATCTGGGGGATCACGCCGGAGGCCTGGGTGTTGCGGCGGAAGATCTCGCCGTACTTGCCGAGGGCGACGACGCCCTCCTGGATGCGCGCTCCACCGGAGTCGAGCATGCCGATGATCGGGACGCCCATCGTGATGGCGTGGTCCATGACCTTGATGATCTTCTCGCCGGCCACTTCGCCGAGCGAGCCGCCGAAGATCGTGAAGTCCTGCGAGTAGACGGCGACCTGGCGGCCGTGGATGGTGCCGAGTCCGGTGACGACGGCGTCGCCGTAGGGACGCTTCTTCTCCATGCCGAAGGCGTGGGTGCGGTGACGGACGAACTCGTCCAGCTCGACGAAGGACCCGTGGTCGAGCAACTGCTCGATGCGCTCGCGGGCCGTCTTCTTGCCCTTGGCGTGCTGCTTCTCGATCGCGGCCTCGCCGCTCGCGGTGACCGCCTCGTGGTAGCGCACCTTGAGATCGGCGAGCTTGCCCGCGGTCGTGTACATGTCCGGGTTGGCGTCAGCAGTCACGGCTTTCACTCTAGTGCGACCCCTTGCGGGGTCTCGGCTGTGGAAACCCCACAAGTGTCGGCGGCCAATGGTCACCGAAACGACAACGGCAGTTCACCGGGCCGCCGCCGGGAGGGCCACCTCCGCTCCGTAACGTCACTCCGACCGGAGGGTGGATCCGCCGGTCGAGGAGGTGACGCCGCATGGGTGCGTCCGTTGCGTGTGCATGGGTCGAGTCCCCGCTGCAGCTCCTCGGTGCCGTCGAGTATGCGGCTGCGACCGGAGCGCCGGTGCGGGTCATTCCGCGGGCCGGTGCCGCCCAGCTCCCCGCGACGATCGACCGCCTCCTGGCCCTCGGGGTGCCGGATGGCGTCACCTTCTCGCTCCCGCGGAGCCTCCCCGTCGACGGCATCGTCGGCCTGGCCTCGCGCCACTGGGTCGTCGGCGACGTCTTCTCCGGGGTCGTGCACAGCCTGCTGGCGATGCGCCTGCCGGCGCGCCTGACCGTGGTCGACGACGGGCTCGCCTCGCTCGACATCCCGGCGGTCCTGGAAGGGCGACGCCCGCTCACGAGGTCCGGCGAGCTCGCGACGGGGATCTCCGCGATCGCCGAGGCCCGTCTCCGTGCGCTGCAGCCGGCGGGCCGACTCGAGCTGTTCTCCGCCTGGTCCCTCGGGGCGATCCCGCCGCGGAACACCTTCGCCTGGCTCCGCTCCCGCCCCACCACCTGCCCGGCCGCCGGGACGATCGTTCTCGGGAGCGCCGCCGTGACCGACGGGCTGGTCCCGCTGGACACCTACCTCGCCTGGGTCGCCGGTCAGCCGCAGGGTGCCGCGTACTTCCCGCACCGGAGGGAGAGCGCCGAGCAGCTCGCCGCCGTCGCCGCGCTCGGCCTCACCGTGCGCGAGACGGGCCTGCCGATCGAACTCGCCCTGGCGGGCGCCCGCGACCTGCGCGTCATCAGCCTTCCCTCCTCCGCCGTCGAGACGCTCGGCATGGTCCTGGCCGACAGCGGCTCGACCATCGAGGTCCAGGGCCTCTCCGATCGGATCGCCGCATGAGTGTCGTCGCCGTCATCCCCGCCCGGGGCGGATCGAAGGGTGTCCCGCGGAAGAACGCGCTGCCCGTCGGGGGCGTCCCCCTCGTCCAGCGCGCGGTCCGCGCCGCCCTGGCCTGCCCGCGCATCGACGTCGTCGCCGTCTCGACCGATGACGAGGAGATCGCCGACCTGGCTCGTGCCGCCGGCGCCCGCGTCGTCGACCGTCCGGCGGCGCTCGCGGGCGACACCGCCTCCTCCGAGACCGCCCTCCTGCACGCCCTCGACGCCATCGGTGCGGATGCCGAGGTGCTCGTCTTCATTCAGGCCACCTCGCCGTTCATCGACGTCGCGGCTCTCGACGACGCCGTGGAGCGCGTGCAGTACGGCACGGAGGACGTCGTCTTCAGCGCGACCGAGACCTACGGCTTCCTCTGGGAGCGCACGCCCGGTGGCGCCGTCGGCATCAACCACGATGCCTCCTACCGTCCCCGTCGCCAGGAGCGCGAGCCGCACTTCCTGGAGAACGGCGCCTTCTACGTCATGGACGCCGCGGGCTTCCGCGAGTCCCGTCATCGTTTCTTCGGTCGCGTCGGGATCGTCGCCACGGACGAGCGCGGTGCGATCGAGATCGACACGATCGAGGAGTTCGAGGTCGCCCAGGCGATCGCCCCCCTCCTCGACCGCCCCGACATCATCGACGTGGACGCCGTGATCACCGATTTCGACGGGGTGCACACGCCCGACACCGCCACGATCTCCGCCGACGGCGAGGAGCGGGTGACCGTGAGCCGCTCCGACGGCATGGGGGTGCGACTGCTCCGCGAGGCGGGCATCCCCGTCCTCATCCTCTCGACCGAGAAGCACCCGGTCGTCCGCGCCCGTGCCGAGAAGCTGCGCGTCGAGGTGCAGCACGGCGTCGACGACAAAGCCGCGGCGCTCCTCGCCTGGGCCCGCGAGAAGCGGATCCCCCTCGAGCGCATCGCCTATGTCGGTAACGACATCAACGACCTCGCCTGTCTCGAGCTGGTCGGCTGGCCGATCGCCGTCCCCGGGTCGCACGCGAGCGTCCTCTCCGCCGCCCGCGTCATCCTCACCCGGCCCGGCGGCGACGGAGCCGTCCGCGAGCTGGCCGAGCGCGTCCTGCGCGCCCGCACCACCGCCCACACCGACCACCCACCGTTCGTCACACAGCAGCACCATCAGAAAGAGGTAGTCCCCCATGGTTGATATCGCAGGAGTCCAGATCGGTGGGGGAGCCCCCGCCTACGTCATCGCCGAGATCGGCCTGAACCACAACGGCGATGTCGAGATCGCGAAGCGTCTCATCGACGTCGCGGCCGACGCGGGCGCGCAGGCCGTCAAGTTCCAGAAGCGCACGCCGGAGATCTCCACGCCCGAGCACATGAAGTCCGTCCAGCGCGAGACGCCGTGGGGCACCATGACCTACCTCGAGTACCGCTACCGCGTCGAGTTCGACCGCGCGCAGTACATCGAGATCGGCGACTACGCGACCATGCGCGGTCTCGCCTGGTTCGCCTCCCCGTGGGACGTGCCGTCGGTCGACTTCCTCGAGGACATCAACGTCGTCGCCTACAAGGTCGCCTCCGCGAGCCTGACCGACACCGAGCTGCTCCAGGCCATGCGTGCCACGGGCAAGCCCGTCATCCTCTCCACCGGCATGTCGACGATGGAGCAGATCGACGCTGCCGTCGCGACGCTCGGCACCGAGAACCTCATCCTGCTGCACGCCACCTCCACCTACCCGATGCCGGCGGAGGAGGCGAACCTGCGCATGATCACGACGCTGCAGGCGCGTTTCCCGGGCGTCCCGGTGGGCTACTCGGGGCACGAGACCGGCCTGCAGATCTCGCTCGCCGCCGTGACCCTCGGCGCAGCGGCGGTCGAGCGCCACATCACGCTCGACCGTGCGATGTGGGGTTCCGACCACGCCGCCTCCCTCGAGCCGACCGGCCTCGAGCACCTCGTGCGCGACATCCGTGTCATCGAGGAGGCGCTCGGTGACGGCGTCAAGCGCATCTTCCCGGGCGAGCAGGCCCCGATGCTCAAGCTGCGCCGCGTCGGCGCCCAGGCCGCGCAGTAGCCTGACGCCATGCGGGTCGTCGCGATCGCGGACTCCGACTCCTACGTGAAGTGGGCCGCCGCCCTTCTGGCGCGGATGCCCACCCACTGGGAGACGGAGCTCCTCGTCGTGCGCACGACCAAGGAGCCGAGCGCGGGCCAGCTCGCTGCTGCCCTCGCCGGCTCCGGCCGGGCGCCGTCCTCGGTCGTCGCCTACGCCCTCGACGAGCTCGTGGTCGAGGTGGCGGAGCGGCGACCGGATGCCGTCGTCATCGCGACCATCGGGCCGCTCGCCGACATCGTCAGCGAGGCGGTGCTGGATGCCGCGCACGCCCGGCCGGTGCTCGTCTCGGGTGTCCCCGGGATCGCGCTGCCCGCGCGCAGCAAGGCGCTCGTCTACCGATCGCAGGTCGACCTCGTGGTCCTGCACAGCGCGCGCGAGGTCCGGGTGTTCCGGTCGCTGGCGGCCGAGCACGGTTTCGACCACGACTTCGGGCTGGCGCGGCTGCCGTTCCTGCCCGAGCCGGGGCGAGCGGGCGTCGGCGGGACCGATGTCATCTTCGCCGCCCAGGCGATCGTGCCGCGCTACCGGGCGGAGCGCGTGCGCCTGCTCGGCTGGCTCGTGCAGCTCGCGGAGCGGAGCCCCGAACGCCGCGTGGTCATCAAGGTGCGCGCGCTCGCGGGCGAGGCCCAGACGCACCCGGAGAAGGACGGCTACGAGCGACTCCTCGCCGAGGAGTTCCCGGCGGCGCCGGCCAACCTCGTCGTCGAGGGCGGGCCGATGCTGGAGCATCTCGATCGGGCGGGCGCCCTCGTCACCGTCAGTTCAACGGCCGCTCTCGAAGCCGCGGCGCTGGGTATCCCGGTCCTCGCGATCGACGCCTTCGGCGTCACCCCCGGCCTCCTCAACGAGGTGTTCCTCGGCAGTGGGCTGCTCGGGTCCGTCGACGACCTGGTCGAGGGGCGGTTCCCCCGGGCGTCGCCCGACTGGCTAGCCGACAACTACCTGCATGCGGAGTCCGAGAGCGACTGGGTCACCCGACTGGAGGCCCTGGTCGCCGAGAACCGCGCCGGCGCGCTGCCGGCCCGGCCTCGGCATGTCCGCGGACCCGGCGGCACGCTTCGTCGGGCCTGGGACCGCCGTAAGGCACTCGGACGGCTCGATACGAATCCCCTCGGCACGATCGCCGTGATGATCGGGACACCGGCGCGCAACCTCCAGCTCGCCTGGCGCGAGCTGCGCACCCTCGTCGCGGACGAGGAGGACACCAGGAACACCGGAGAGCGGGCCCCCGTAGCCTGGGACGGTGCAGCTGCCGATCTCCGCGACCCTCAGCCCGAGCCTCGACGTCCTCGCTGAGGCGGGGTCCACGAACGACGTCCTCGTCGCCCGAGCGGCGGACCTGCCCGACCTCGCGGTCGTCGTCACCGCCAACCAGACGGCGGGGCGTGGCCGCCTCGGTCGCACGTGGGTCGCCCCGGCCGGGCGCTCGCTCGCCATCAGCGTGCTGCTGCGCCCGCGTCTGCCCGCAGGTGAGCCCCTCGCGCTGGAGCACTTCGGCTGGCTCCCGCTGATAGCCGGCCTCGCGATGACGCGCGCGATCACCCCGCACGCCACCGGTCGGGTCGGCCTCAAGTGGCCGAACGACGTCCAGGTCGAGGGGCGCAAGGTGAGCGGGCTGCTCGCCGAACTGTTGCCCACCGGCGATGCCGTCGTCCTCGGCGCCGGCGTGAACCTCGCGCTGACCGCCGACGAGCTGCCGACGCCGGTGTCCACCTCCCTCCTGCTGGAGGGGAGCGAGCTGGTCGGTGACGAGCTGGCGGACGCCGTCCTCTCCGCCTACCTGCGGGAGCTCCGCTCCCTCGTCGACGGGTTCCTCCACCTCGGGGCCGACGCCGACGCGAGCGGCGTGCTCGAGGCCGTGTCGACCGCGTGCACCACCCTCGGCCAAGAGGTGCGGGTCGAACTGCCCGGCGGTGAGCTGCTGCGCGGCACCGCGATCGCCATCGACCGTTCCGGCCGCCTCGTCGTGCGCCGCTCGTCGGACGGGCAGGACACGCCCGTCGCGGCGGGCGATGTGACGCACGTGAGGTATGAATGACCCATGAGCGCTGAGGACCCCTCGACGGCTCCTGTCCGGGAGGTCGTCGTCGCGCGGCTGCGGCCGCACGTGCGAGCCCTCACCCTGCCGACGGTCGCCCTCCTCGCCATCGTCGGGGCGGCCGCCTACTTCACCGGCCGCTTCCCCGAACTCTGGATCAACCTCGCCATCCTCGGTGGCGCCGTCGCCCTGACGATCGCCCTCTGGCTGGTGCCGGTGCTCGCCTGGCTCGGGCAGAACTACACGATCACCACGCGCCGAATCGTGCTGCGGAGCGGCTTCCTCGTCCGGATCCGGCAGGAGCTGCTGCACAGCCGCGGCTATGACGTCACCGTGCGCAAGGGGGCGTTGCAGACCCTCTTCCGGTCCGGCGACGTCGAGATCAACAGCGGGCTGGACCGGCCCGTCGTCCTCCGCGACGTGCCCGACGCCGACCTCGTCCAGGAGGCGCTGCACGACCTCATGGAGCACAGCGCGAACAGTGTCGCCACGCGTCGCCAGCAGGCGCAGTCGGCCCCGGACGAGACCACCATGTGGGGGCGGCGCTAGCGCTCCTGCAGGACCTTCTCCGCAGCGACCGGCTCGGACGGCGCGCGGAACACCCACAACCGGTAGAGCGTGAACCGGAAAGCCGTCCCGAGCGCCAGGCCGATCACGTTCGTGGCGATGTTGTCGGCGATCACGCTCGTGAACCCGAGGACGTAGTGCGAGACCCAGAGGCAGGCCAGGGCGATGGCCATGCCGCCGACGCTGACGAGGGCGAATTCGAGGCCCTCGCGCACCCAGTGGGTGCGGCGTTCGCCACGGAAGGTCCAGTGCCGGTTGCCCATCCAGTTCGCGATGATCGCGAGCGAGGTCGAGATGATCTTCGCGATCACGGGCCCCTCGTGGATGTCGTCCGGGGACAGCACGGTCGCGCGCAGGATGTTGAAGACACCGACGTCGATCACGAGCCCGATGAGGCCGACCAGCCCGAAGCGCGTGAGCTGGGCCACGAGTGCTCGCATGCATTCCTCTGGTCGATATAGGCGAAGATGGACGTGCGGAAGTCTAACCGCCGCCCCCCGAGAGCCCCCCGAGCAAGGAGTCCCATGCCGCTCATCGTCGGAGTCGTCGGAGGCGGGCAGCTGGCCCGCATGATGATCCCCGCCGCCGTCAACCTCGGCATCGACATCCGTGTGCTTGCACAAAACGAAGGAGAATCGGCCGATCTGGCCGTCTCCATGCTCGGTGACCACCGGAACGTGGAGGATGTCCTTCGTTTTGCGCAGGACGTCGACGTGCTGACCTTCGACCACGAGCACGTGCCGCAGGAGGTGCTCGCCGCCGTGGAGGCGCAGGGGACCGCCGTGCACCCGCGCCCCTCGGCCCTGCTCTACGCGCAGGACAAGCTGCTCATGCGCGAGCGGCTCGGCGCACTCGGCGTGCCGATGCCGGGCTGGGCCCGCATCCGGGAGGCCGCCGACCTGGACGCCTTCCTCGCCGACAACGGCGGGCGCGCCGTCGTGAAGACGGCGCGGGGCGGCTACGACGGCAAGGGCGTGCGCGTCGTCACCGACTCCGCCGCGATCGCGGACTGGCTCGCCCTCGGGGACGATCTACTGGCCGAGGAGCTCGTCGAGTTCCGTCGCGAACTGTCTCAGCTCGTTGCCCGCCGGCCGAGCGGCCAGCTCGAGGCATGGCCGGTCGTGGAGAGCGTGCAGCGCGACGGCGTCTGCGCGGAGGTCGTCGCCCCCGCGCCCCGGTCGGCCGGCAAGGTCGCCGAGGTGGCGCGCGGGATCGCCGAGACGATCGCCACCGGGCTCGACGTCACGGGTGTCCTCGCTGTCGAGCTGTTCGAGACGACCGACGAACGCCTCCTCGTCAACGAGCTCGCCATGCGTCCGCACAACACGGGTCACTGGACGCAGGACGGCGCCGTCACGAGCCAGTTCGAGCAGCACCTGCGTGCGGTGCTCGACCTGCCGCTCGGTTCGGCAGCGCCCAGCGCTCCGTGGAGCGTCATGATCAACGTGCTCGGCGGCCCGCTCGAGGGCTCCCTCACCGACCGCTACCCGGCGCTCCTCGCGGCCCACCCCGAGGTGAAGGTCCACACCTACGGCAAGGCGCCCCGCCCGGGCCGCAAGGTCGGACACGTCAACGTCGTCGGGGAGGACCTCGACGACCTCGTGTACCGGGCGCGCGCCGCTGCCGCCTTCCTCGAGGGCTGAGCCTACGATGGTCGTCGTGCCAGAACCCCGCGTCGCCGTCGTCATGGGCTCGGACTCCGACTGGAGCGTCATGCAGGACGCCGCAGCGGCCCTCACCGAGTTCGGGATCCCCTTCGAGGTCGAGGTCCTCTCGGCCCACCGCACCCCGGAGCGCATGATCGCCTGGGGCAAGGAGGCCCGCTCGCGCGGCCTCGGCGTGATCATCGCCGGCGCAGGGGGCGCAGCCCACCTGCCGGGCATGCTCGCCTCTGTCACTACCCTCCCGGTCGTCGGCGTGCCCGTCCCGCTCGCGCGCCTCGACGGCATGGATTCGCTGCTCTCGATCGTGCAGATGCCGGCCGGCGTCCCGGTCGCGACCGTCTCCATCGGCGGCGCGCGCAACGCCGGCATCCTGGCCGCGCGCATCCTCTCCGTCCACGACGACGAGGTCGCCACGAGACTCGCGGACTTCGCCGCGGCCCTCGAGACGACCGTCGCCGAGAAGAACGCGAAGCTCAAGTCCTCGCTGTGACGTACACCAGCCCCACCGCGACGAACCCGATCCGGCACCCGGATGCGAGCTCACCTGAGGTGATGGGCCGCCGGGGATGGTGGCTCGTCGGGCTCGGGATCCTCATCCCGGGCAGCGCCCAGCTGCTCGCCGGTGACAAACGTCTCGGCCGGTTCGCCGTCCTGACGACCTTCGTGCTCTGGGCGCTCGCGGTACTCACCCTCCTGCTGTGGCTGGTCGCCCGCCCGGTCGTCCTCACGGTCGCCACCCACCCGGTCGGACTCACTCTCGTCCAGGTGCTCGCCGCGGGCTACGCCCTGCTGTGGCTCCTCCTAGCGATCGACACCCTCCGGCTGGTGCGTCTGGTCCGTCTGGCCCCGCTCGCCCGCATGGGCATCGCGACCCTCGGGGTCGTCGCCCTCGTGGCGACCGCGGGTGGCGCCGGCTACGCGGCGGTCATCGCCGGCAGCGCGCGCGGCGTGCTCGACTCGGTCTTCTCCGGCGGTCAGTACGCCGACCCGATCGACGGGCGCTACAACGTGATGGTGCTCGGTGGCGATGCCGGCGCCGACCGGCTGGGTCTGCGCCCCGACAGCATCTCGGTCATGAGCATCGACGCCGACACCGGCGCGACGAGCATCATCGGGGTGCCGCGCAACCTCGAGAACATCCCCTTCACCGAGGGTTCGCCGCTCTACGAGGACTTCCCGAACGGCTACGACTGCGGCATCGACTGCCTCATCAGCTACCTCTACACCTACGGTGTGGAGCACCCGGAGCTGTACCCGGAGGCCGCGTCGATCGGCAGCGACCCCGGCATCGAGGCGATGCGCGACGGCGTCGAGGCGGTCACCGGACTGACGATGCAGTACTACGTACTCATCGACATGCAGGGCTTCAGCCAGCTGATCGACGCCCTGGGCGGCATCGAGATCGACGTGCCAACGAAAGTCCTCCTCGGTAAGAACGGCGAGAAGGCGATCGGCTCGATCCCGGCCGGCGTGCAGCAGATGGACGGTGCGACCGCCCTCTGGTACGCCCGCTCCCGCTACAACGTCACCGACTATGACCGGATGCTCCGTCAGCGCCAGGTGCAGGAGGCGATCATCGCCCAGGTCGAGCCCGGCAACCTCGTGACCAAATTCCAGGCAGTGGCCGAGGCGGGATCCCAGGTCGTCAAGACGGACATCCCGTCCTCGATGCTGTCCCACTTCATCGAGCTGGCGTCCGGCGCCCGGTCGATGCCGGTGACGACCCTGGAGCTCGTCCCCCCGGCGATCGACACCAATCATCCGGACGTGACGCTCATCCACGAACTGGTGCAGCAGTCGCTCGTCGTCCCGACGAACACGCCGACGCCCGAGGGCTGATCGACCCGGGGAGCTCGGCGCTTCCTAGAGCTCCGCGTGGAGCTGCCAGACCTTCTCGGCCGACGACTCCCAGGTGAACAGGCCAGCGCGGTCGAGCCCGGCCGTGGCGAGCGAGGTCGCGTGCTCGCGGTCCTCCGCGACGCGCACCAGGGCGGTTGCAAGCGACTCGACGAAATCGTCGCCGTCCTCGATGACGACGCCGGCGTCCCCACCAAGTTCGAGAAGCGCGGGGTCGTCACTGTGGACGACCGGGGTGCCGAACTGGAAGGCCTCGAGCATCGTCAGACCGAAGCCCTCGAGACGGCTCGGGAGGACGAGGGCCGTCGCGCGGTCCAGCACCGTCGCATAGTCGGCGTCTGCGATCGCGCCGAGCGCGTGTACGCGGCGCTCGGGGATCCCCGCGGCGAGTGCCGCGTCCCGTGCCGCGACCGATCCGGTGCCGACCAGGACCAGGTCGAGGTCGAGTGTCTCCGGGCGTGCGAGCGCAGCGATGAGACGGTCGAGCCCGCGACGCGGACTCGCGTCGCCCACGGCGACGACGTAGTTCTGGGGGAGCCCCAGGCGTTCGGCGCGGGTGTCCGCGTTCGCGGGGACGGCCAGCGTGGTGCTCGGAGCGCCGCCGATGACGCGCACGCGGTCCCCGAAATCGAGGTGCTCGGCCAACTGGTTGGCGACCGCGTGACTCGGCACGACGAGCGCGTCGGCGTAGCGGTGGGCGCGCTGCGCCATGGCCACATGCCAACCGGCGCTGCGGCCGACGACGGACTCGGGGTGGAGCCAGGGGCTCACGTCGTGGAGGGTGACAATCGCCTGGTAGCCGCTCGTGTGCAGGCGATCGTGCTTGAACAAGGGGGCGAGGAGGCTCGGGGCGTGCACCAGACCGGGCAGCCGGGTGAACCCGTGCTGCCAGGCGGCGGCGAGCTCGCGACGGGCGAGGCTCGACTTGTAGAGGGACATGCCGTGCAGACGGTCGAGAAGGTCCTCGTACTCGGCTTCGGGGGAAGCCGAGACGACACCCTCGACCGAGGCGCCCCGGGGGGCCGTCGCGATGAGCGCGCGCGTCAACTCCTCGGCGTACCGCGACTGCCCGTTCGGGGTGGGCGCGAGGACGTCGTCGACGATGACGCGGAGGGTGGTCATGGTGCCGTCAGCGCTCCCGTGTCGAAGGCCTCGCGAAGGGCGTCCCGCCAGTAGCGGATCGGGGGGAGCCCGGCACGGGTCCACGCCTCATGGCCGAGAACCGAGTTGGCCGGTCGCGGCGCCGGGCGTACGAAGGCCGAGCTGTCGGTCGGGAGGACGTTCTCCGGGTCGAGGCCGCCGAAGCGGAAGATCGCCCGAGCGAACTCGTACCAGCTCGCCTCGCCGCCGGCGGTGCCGTGGTAGATCCCGGCCGGTGCGTCCGAGTCCAGCAGCAGGACGATCTGGCGGGCCAGGTCGAGGGTCCAGGTGGGCTGGCCGACCTGGTCGTCGACGACGCTCACCTCAGGGCGACGGCTGCCGAGGGCGAGCATCGTGCGGACGAAGTTGGGGCCGTGCTCGCCGTACAGCCAGGCCGTGCGGACGACGTAGGAGCCGGTGGGGTGCGCCTCAAGGACGCGGCGCTCGCCGTCCGCCTTGGTGCGGCCGTAGGCGGAGACCGGTGCGGTCGGCGCGTCCTCGGCGTAGGGCCCCTGGTCCTGGCCGGAGAACACGTAGTCGGTCGAGACCTGTACGAG
>Ga0247810_10001912_pt1 | contig 12261 bp, 9 predicted proteins | sample UWRJL119311C1_FD_179918 | JGI IMG/M metagenome (GOLD analysis project Ga0247810, IMG submission 179918) | Plant litter microbial communities from Arlington Agricultural Research Station in Wisconsin, United States - UWRJ-L119-311C-1 | ecosystem: Environmental > Terrestrial > Plant litter >...
CTGCTCACCGGCCCGGTCGTAGCTGAAGTTGTCGTTGAGCCCCATCGTCACGAACACGATGTCCGGGTCGCTCGCGATGACCTCGCCCGGCAGGTCGGTGCCGCTCGGGAAGCCGCGGTTGTTGACGAAGCCGAGGCCGTTGACGCTCGGGTTGAACTCGTCCCAGCCGCGCTCCTCCGAGATGATCGTCGACCAGCGGTTCGCGTAGTCGCTCGCTCCGGTGCCGAGCGTGTACGAGTCGCCGTAGAAGGCCACCTTGGTGCCACCCCCGTCGCGCAGCATGGGAAGACCGAATGCGGCGAAGGCGACGCCGCCCACGGCGAGTGCTCCCACTCCGACGAGGATCCAGCGACGCACAGGCATGACGGTGGTTCGGAGCCGGGGTGGGAGCGGGTTTGGATCAGGCGGCGTCGGCGGCGATGAGCTCGGCGATCTGGACGGCGTTGAGCGCAGCCCCCTTGCGGAGGTTGTCGTTCGAGATGAACAGCGCAAGACCGCGACCGCCGGGAACGCCCTCGTCCTGACGGATGCGCCCGACGTAGGACGGGTCCTGACCGGCCGCCTCGAGCGGGGTCGGGACGTCCGTCAGGACGACGCCGGGGGCGTCGGCCAGCAGTTCCTTGGCGCGGGCGACATCGATCGCGGAAGCGAACTCGGCGTTGATGGCGAGGGAGTGACCGGTGAAGACGGGGACGCGGACGCAGATGCCGGAGACGAGCAGGTCAGGCAGCTCGAGGATCTTGCGGCTCTCGTTGCGCAGCTTCTTCTCCTCGTCCGTCTCGAACAGGCCGTCGTCGACGAAGGAGCCCGCCTGCGGGATCACGTCGAAGGCGATCGTCTTCGGGAATTTTTCGTTCGCGGGGAACTCGACGGCCGAGCCATCCTGAACGAGCTGGATCGCGTCCTGCGCGACGGCGGCGCGCGTCTGCGCGAGCAGCTCCTCGCCCCCGGCGAGCCCCGCGCCCGAGACGGCCTGGTAGGTGGAGACGATGAGGCGCTGGAGGCCGGCCTCCTCGTGCAGCACCTTGAGGACCGGCATGGCCGCCATGGTGGTGCAGTTCGGGTTGGCGATGATGCCCTTGACGGCCTGCTTGATGGCGTGCGGGTTCACCTCGGAGACGACGAGCGGCACCTCCGGGTCCATGCGCCAGCCGGAGGAGTTGTCGACGACCGTCACGCCGGCCGCGGCGAAGCGGGGAGCCTGTGCCTTCGAGGTGGTCGCGCCGGCGGAGAAGATGGCGATGTCGAGTCCCGTGGGATCGGCGGTCGCCGCGTCCTCCACGACCACGTCGGTGCCCTTCCACGGCAGGGTCGTGCCGGCGCTGCGCGCGGACGCGAAGTAGCGGATCTCGGCGACCGGGAAGTCGCGCTCCTCGAGGAGGCGGCGCACGACGGCCCCGACCTGACCGGTGGCGCCAACCACGCCGATGCGTACACCTGTGTTGCTCATGAAGGATCCGTTCGGGGTTTGTTTCGAGGGGGAAAGTCTATTGTGAAGGCCGTGACCATCGAGCCGCCCACCGCCTCCCTGCCACGCACCGACGAGAACGCGCCGTATCAGCCGGACGTACGGATGCGCTGGGGACTCTGGGACGCGACCATCGGCATCCTCGTCTTCCTGGGCCTCATCCTCGCCGGCGGCCTCCTCGTCGCACTCACCCCGCTCGGCGCGACTGCGATGGAGAACCTCGACCTCGCCAACTTCGTCGCGGCGCTCGTCGCCTACGCGGCGCTCGGTGCCGTCGTCGTCCTCGCCGCACGGAAGGGACTGGGGAGCGTCGCGAAAGACTTCGGGTTCCGGATCAAGCCGATCGATCTCGCCGTCGGTCTCGGCATCGGGATCGCGGTCAAGATCGTGTCGGTCGTCCTCACCGGGATCGTCGTCGCCGTCAGCGCCGACCCGCCGACCACCGGCAACCTCGTCGTCTCCGACGAGTCGCTCTGGGTGCTCCTCAATGCCGTCGTGATCGCGGTGATCGTTGCGCCCATCCTCGAGGAGCTGTTCTTCCGCGGCCTGGTGCTCCGCGCCGTCTACAACACGGTCGTGCGCTGGCGCGGTCGCCCGCAGCCGGCCGACGTGCCGACGCAGTTCCGGGCGGTGTGGGTGTCGATCCTGGTGAGCGGGCTCGCCTTCACGGCACTGCACCTCTACCAGTCGACCAACGTGGCACTGCTCGTCATCCTCGGGCTGTCCACCCTGCTGCTGGGCGTCGCGAACGGCTTCCTCGCCATCCGCACCGGGCGCCTCGGCGCCGCGATCGTCGCGCACGTGGTGTTCAACGGCAGCGGGGTGGCCTCGGCCCTCCTGCTGCGCGCCCTGGCGGGCTAGCTAGCGGCCGGTGCCGCCGTGCACCTTAGCCTCGTCCTGCGCGTCCAGCTCGAAAGCGCTGTGGACCACGCGGACGGCGTCGTTGATCGTGTCCGCGCGGGTCACGACCGAGATGCGGATCTCGCTCGTCGAGATCATCTCGATGTTGATCCCCGCGTCCGACAGCGCCGTGAAGAGACGCGCGGAGACGCCGGCGTTCGTGCGCATGCCGGCGCCGACGACGGCGAGCTTGCCGATCTGGTCGTCGTGCTGGAGCGAGAGGAAGCCGACCTCGTCCTTCTCCGCGTTGAGCGCCGTCATGGCGGTCTGCGCCTCCGACTTCGGGAGGGTGAAGGAGATGTCGGTGAGCCCGGTGGCCGCGGAGGACACGTTCTGGACGATCATGTCGATGTTCGCGCCGGTCTTGGCGACGATGGTGAAGATGCGGGCGGCCTTGCCGGGGATGTCGGGGACACCCACGACCGTGACCTTCGCCTCGCTGAGATCGGCTGCGACGCCCGTGATGATCGGCTCTTCCACGTTCACTCCATCCTCAGGGGTGGCCACGACAAGGGTCCCCTCATTGTTGTTGAAGGAGGACCGCACGTGCAGCAGCACCCCATGACGACGGGCGTACTCGACGGCCCGGATGTAGAGCACCTTCGCACCGGCGGCCGCCAGCTCGAGCATCTCCTCGCTCGTGATGCGGTCGATCTTGCGGGCCTTGGGGACCACGCGCGGGTCCGAGGTGTAGACCCCGTCCACATCGGTGTAGATCTCGCAGACATCCGCGCTCAGGGCCGCGGCCAGCGCGACCGCTGTCGTGTCCGATCCGCCGCGGCCGAGCGTCGTGATGTCGCCCGTCCCGCGGTTGAAACCCTGGAACCCGGCGACGATCGCCACGGCACCGTCGTCGAGCGCCTCGCGCACGCGGCGCGGCGTGACGTCGACGATGCGGGCGGAGCCGTGCTGCGCGTCCGTCATCATGCCGGCCTGGCTGCCCGTGTAGGAGCGGGCCTCGACCCCGAGGCTCTTGATCGCCATCGCGAGGAGCGCCATCGAGATGCGCTCGCCGGCGGAGAGGAGCATGTCGAGCTCGCGACCGCTCGCGATCGGGACGACCTGCTCGGCGAGGTCGAGCAGCTCATCCGTGGTGTCGCCCATCGCGCTCACCACGACGACGACCTCGTGACCGGCCTTGCGCGTCTCCACGATGCGCTTCGCGACCCGCTTGAGACCCTCGGCGTCGGCGACGGAGGACCCGCCGTACTTCTGCACGATCAAGCTCACGCGGTACTCCTGGGGGATTCGGTGCCACGGTGCCTGCTTCGGCACCAGACGACGATTCTACCGGCGGTGACGCGGTGTTACGTGCCCTAGTGCTCGACGACGCGACGACCCTCGAAGGCCCGTCCGAGGGTCACCTCGTCGGCGTATTCGAGGTCGCCGCCGACCGGCAGGCCGGAGGCGAGGCGGGTGACCCGCAGGCCCGGCTGCACGAGCAGGCGGGTGAGGTAGGTGGCCGTCGCCTCCCCCTCCAGGTTCGGGTCGGTCGCGATGATGACCTCGGTCACCGTGCCATCCCCGAGGCGCTGCAGCAGCTGGCGGATGCGCAGGTCGTCCGGTCCGACACCGTCGATCGGCGAGATCGCCCCGCCGAGGACGTGGTACAGGCCGCGGAACTCGCGCGTCCTCTCGACCGCCGCCACATCCTTCGCCTCCTCGACGACACAGATCGTCGTCGGTGAGCGTCGCGGATCACGGCAGATCGCGCAGGTGTCGTGCTCGGTGACGTTGCCGCAGATCGAGCAGAAGTGCACCTTGTCACGCACCTCCATGAGGACCTCCGCGAGACGCTTCACGTCCACGCTCTCCGTCTGCAGGATGTGGAACGCGATGCGCTGCGCCGACTTCGGGCCGATGCCGGGGAGCCGACCGAGTTCGTCGATGAGCTCCTGAACGATGCCCTCGTACATCGGCTACTCGCCCTGCTGCGGCTGGGGGACGACGCGGGGTGCCACGCGCTCCTCCTCGATGAAGGTCGCGCCGAGGACCTCGCGCACGACCGACTCGCCATAACGGTTGTCGGACGGCTTGTCCGGAGCGGGCGGCGCAGTGCGCTGCATGCGCGGCTGCACCTCCGGCTCGGAGGCGGGGATCGTGGCGACCGCCCAGCCACCCGGCTCGATGGCCGGGGCCGTCTCCTCCGGGGGCTGCTCGGCCACCGGCGCCGCGTTCTCCACGCGGGCGATGAACTTCACGCGGATGCCCAGCACCTGCAGGATCGCCGCGCGCAGGTGCTCGCTGACACTGTCGGCACCCGGGTTCGGCTGCTTGAAGCTGTTCGCGTCGTTCTCGCTGACGAAACTGACGGTGAGCACCTCGCCGTTGAGCGCACGGGCCTGTGCCGTCTGCAGCACGATCCAGGCACTCATCTTCGTGTTCTCGACGACCTCGAGGATCTCGGGCCACGAGTCGCGCACCTGGGCGAGAGTGACCGGGCCGGTCGAGACGGGAGGGGAGGCGATGGCCGGCGACTCCGGGACGACAGCGACCGGCGGCGTGGTCGGCTGCGATGCCGCGGGCTCGGGCGTCGGCTCCTGCACCTCGGCGGTCTTCGTCTCCTCGATCACCTTCTCCGGCACCACGATCGGGCGCTCCGGCTCGGGGGTCGGGACGGGGGCGGGCGCCAACGGTTCCGGCTGCACCACGCGCGGGGTGGGTGCGGGCTCCGCGGGTGCGGCCTGCACGGGGCGGGGCTGGGCCGGGGCCGCAGGCGCCGGGCTTCCCGCCGCAGCGCGGCCGTCCTCGACGCCGACACGACGTTCGAGCCGCTCGACGCGGGCGAGAGCACCGCGGTCGGACTCGTCACTCGTCGGGACGAGGATGCGGGCGACCATGAGCTCGAGGTGCAGGCGGGGCGAGGTGGCGCCCGTCATCTCGGTGAGGGCGGCGTTGACGATGTCGGCGGCGCGCGAGAGCTCAGCGCGACCGAAGGACGTGGCCTGGCTGTGCATGCGCTCGAGCTGGTCCTGCGGGATACCCCGGAGGACGGCACTCGCGCGGTCGGCGGTCGCGGCGACGATGATGAGGTCGCGCAGGCGCTCGAGGAGATCCTCGACGAAACGGCGCGGGTCCTGGCCGGTCTGGACGACGCGGTCGACCGCGGCGAAGACGGCGCCGGCGTCGTGGGCACCGATCGCCTCGACGATCTCGTCGAGCAGGGCGCCATGGGTGTAGCCGAGCAGGGCGACGGCGCGCTCGTATTCCACCGCGTTGCCCTCGGAGCCGGCGATGAGCTGGTCGAGCAGGCTGAGCGTGTCGCGAGGCGAGCCACCGCCGGCACGGACCACGAGCGGCAGGACGCCGGGGGCGACCGTGATGCCCTCCGACTCACACAGCTCCTGGACGTACTCGAGCATCTGCGCGGGCGGCACCAGCCGGAAGGGGTAGTGGTGCGTGCGGCTGCGGATCGTGCCGATGACCTTCTCGGGCTCCGTCGTCGCGAAGATGAACTTCACGTGCTCCGGCGGCTCCTCCACGATCTTCAGCAGCGCGTTGAAGCCCTGCGGCGTCACCATGTGCGCCTCGTCGAGGATGAAGATCTTGAAACGGTCGCGGGCCGGGGCGAACACGGCGCGCTCGCGCAGGTCACGGGCATCCTCGACGCCGTTGTGGCTGGCGGCATCGATCTCGACGACATCGAGCGAGCCGCTGCCATCCCGGCTCAGCTCGACACAGCTGGGGCAGACGCCGCACGGGGTGTCCGTCGGGCCCTCGGCGCAGTTGAGGCAGCGGGCGAGGATGCGCGCGCTCGTGGTCTTGCCACAGCCGCGCGGACCGCTGAACAGGTAGGCGTGGTTGACACGGTCGGTGCGCAGGGCCGTCCGCAGGGGATCCGTCACCTGCGCCTGGCCGATCAGCTCGGCGAACGTCTCTGGCCGGTAGCGGCGGTATAGGGCGGTGACCACTCCCCCAGAGTAGTCGGCACCGCCGACGCGCGGGCTGTGCCCTCCCCTGCCTCATGACTCGCCCACTTCGTATAGTCCCGGAGCCTCCGCACCGTGCCGAATGGGCGGCTCATGCCCTCGCGAGGCGCAGGATCTTCTTGATGAGCGCTTCCGGGTCGAGGAGGTCGGGGGCGAAGACCTCGAGGACGCGGACACCATGGGAGGCGAGGTCCGCCCGTCGCGATCCCTCCCGGCGCCACTGGGCCGGGTCCGTGCGGTGATAGTCACCGAGGTACTCGAGCGCGATGCCCCACTCCTCGAATCTCAGGTCGGGACGCGCGACGAAGCGGCCGACCTCGTCACGAACATCCACGTTGACGAGGGGTTCGGGAAGCCCCGCCTGGTGAACCAGGACGCGGAGGATCGACTCCTGCGGCGACTCCGCCCGGTCGCTGAGGAGATCCAGGGCATGGTGGAGCAGCGCGCGACCGCGTCGATCGGACCGTGCCTCGAGTGCCATCCGCAACTGGGCCACGGTCGCCAGCCGGTGGTGGATGATGTGGTCTCCCACCGCGACGAGGTCGGCGAGCCCCAGGCGGGTACCGAGATCGAGCCAGGTTCGGACGGGCGTCGTGACGACCACTCCCGCAAACCGCCGGAGATCGCCGGACTCTATGTGCTGGGAATGCCCGCGGATGCCTGCCGCGTGAGGCGATCGTGCGGGTGCGGGCACGGCGATGTGCACAGCGGTCCTGTCCCGTCCCGGAGGAAGGGGGAGCCCCTGGAGCCGCGCCGCCGTCTCGTGACTGAACCAGTGCACGGAAGGCATGCGCAGCGCGAAGAGGCGACAGCGCTGGGGGAGATCCAAGGGGCCGTCGGCCGCAAGGCGAGTGCCGCGGACCGTGTGATCCAGATCCGAGGCGCGGAGGCGACTCCGAGGCACGGGAGCCTCCCTCGAGAGGAAGCCCCGGTGCGCGATCGACTCGGGTAGCGGCTTGCGGGCGGTCATCCCGACAGAGTGCGATGCCCGATGCATTCCGGGCGACGCGCCTCCGCGCCGGTGCAACTATCCCCGCTGTGGAGGACCAGCCCGCCTCGTGAGTTGCCCGGCCGGCACAGTGTCAGGGTCGCGGGACTGTGCCGAGTGGGCGACTCATGAGGGTTGGCTCGGGGTCAGCCGACTAGGGCTACCGCCTGGCGGGCGATCTCGAGCTCCTCGTTGGTGGGGATGACGAGTACCTCGACGCTGGCGCCGTCCGGCGAGATGCGGCGCTCGGCGCGGGAGTGCAGCTCGTTGCGGTCGTCGTCGACGCGGATGCCGAGGAAGTCGAGGCCGGACAGCGCGCGTCGGCGCAGGAGCGCATTGTTCTCCCCGACGCCAGCGGTGAAGACGAGCGCATCGACGCCGCCCATGACCGCGGCGTAGGCGCCGATGTAATGCCGGATGCGATGGCGCCAGACGGCGAGCGCGTCGAGAGCCGCCTGCTCACCGTTCGACGCCGCCTCCTGCACGTCGCGCATGTCGCCGCTGCCCGTGAGACCCAGCAGGCCCGACTTCTTGTTGAGCAGGGTGTCGAGGTCGTCGACGCTGAGGCCGGCGACACGGTGCAGGTGCACGAGCACGGCCGGGTCGAGATCGCCCGAACGGGTCCCCATCACGAGACCCTGCAGCGGGGTGAGGCCCATCGAGGTGTCGACCGAGCGACCGCCGTCGACGGCGGTGACCGAGGCACCGTTGCCGAGGTGTAGCACGATCGTCCGCAGCGACTCGAGCGGTCGATCGAGGAAGAGAGCGGCGCGCTCCGAGACGTACTTGTGCGAGGTGCCGTGGAATCCGTAGCGACGGACGCCGTGCTTCTCCGCCAGCTCACGCGGGATGGCATACGTGTATGCCGCCGGCGGCATGGTCTGGTGGAAGGCGGTGTCGAACACGGCGACGTGGGGGACGTCCGGAAGCGCTGCGCGCGCCGCGCGTATGCCCAGCAGGTTCGCCGGGTTGTGGAGCGGGGCGAGCGCCGAGAGGCGCTCGATGGCTTCTTCGACCACGGGCGTGATGAGGGTGGCGGCGTCGAAGAGCGACCCGCCGTGGACGACGCGGTGGCCGACCGCGGAGACATCCTGGCCCTCGAGTTCGGCGAGGACGCCCTGTAGTGCGACGGTGTGGTCGGCCGGGCCGCCGTCACCGATGCGCTCGACGCTGCCGGAGAGGAGCGACTTCCCCGTAGCGACGTCGATCAGCTGGTACTTGACCGACGAGGAGCCGGAGTTGACGACGAAGACGTTCATGCGGTGGGCTCCTGGGCGGGGGCGGCGGGGGTCTCGACAGGCTCGACCCGCTGGCTCGGCTCGACCCGCTGGGCCGCCGGGGCGCCCTGCGCCTGGATGGCGGTGATGGCGACGGTGTTGACGATGTCGCGCACGAGCGCGCCGCGGGACAGGTCGTTGATCGGCTTGTTGAGGCCCTGGAGGACGGGCCCAACGGCGACGGCACCGGCGGAGCGCTGCACCGCCTTGTAGGTGTTGTTGCCCGTATTCAGGTCGGGGAATATGAAGACCGTCGCGCGACCGGCCACCTCGCTGCCCGGCATCTTCGAGGCGCCGACGGCCGCGTCAGCAGCGGCGTCGTACTGGATCGGGCCGGCCACGGCGAGGTCGGGGCGACGCTCCTGGACGAGGGCCGTCGCGGCGCGCACCTTCTCCACCTCCGCGCCCGAGCCGGAGGTCCCGGTCGAGTAGGACAGCATCGCGATGCGTTGCTCGATGCCGAACTGCCCGGCGGTGCCCGCCGAGCTGATGGCGATGTCGGCCAGCTGCTCGCTGGTCGGGTCGGGGACGACCGCGCAGTCGCCGTAGACGAGGACACGGTCGGCGAGGGCCATGAAGAAGACGGAGGAGACGACCGACACATCGGGGCGGGTCTTGATGACCTCGAAGCCGGGGCGGATGGTGTGCGCCGTCGTGTGCGCGGCGCCGGAGACCATGCCGTCGGCGAGGCCGAGGTGCACCATCATCGTGCCGAAGTAGCTGACGTCCGTCACGATGTCGCGGGCGGCCTCGACCGTCATGCCCTTGTGGGCACGGACGCGGGCGTACTCCTCCGCGAAGCGCTCGCGCAGCTCCGGGTCGGAGGTGCTGAGGATGGTCGCCGCGGCGATGTCGACGCCGAGGGCGCTGGCGCGGGCGCGGACGTCCGCCTCATCGCCGAGGATCGTGAGCTTCGCGACACCGCGGGCGAGGAGGGTGGCCGCGGCGCGGAGGATGCGGTCGTCCGTGCCCTCCGGCAGGACGATGTGCTTGAGGTCCGCACGCGCACGCTCGATGAGCCCGTACTCGAACATGAGCGGGGTGACGGCGCCGGCGGTTCCGACGCTGAGGGTGTCGAGCAGGACCTGCGACTCCACGTGTCGCTCGAAGAGCGACAGTGCCGTGTCGAGCTTGCGCTGCGAGTCGGCGGCCAGGCGCCCGCGGACGCCGGCGATCCTCTGGGCGGTCGCGTACGTTCCATAGGTCGTCTGGATGATCGGCAGCGACTGGTCGAGCCCCTCGATGAGGCGCTGGATGGTCGGCGAGAGCTCGAAGCCACCGTTGAGGATGATGGCGGAGATGGACGGGAAGGTCTCCGACAGGTGGGCCGTCAGCGTCGCGAGCAGCATCTCGCTGCGGTCGCCGGGGATCACGACGATGCCCCCGTCGATGAGGCGGACGAGCGAGTTCTCGACCGTCATGGCCGCGATGACGACGCCCATGACCTCACGGCTGAGGAGCTCCTCGTCGCCGTGGATGAGCGTGCCGTTGAGGGCGTCGGCGATACCGCGGACCGTCGGGGCGACGAGGAAGGGGTCCTCGGGGACGGCCCAGGCGGGGACGCCGGCGACCGAGCCGAGGGCTTCCGAGATGTCGGGGAGGTGCTCCGGGTCGGCACGGTTGGCCACCACGGCCAAGAGGCGAGCGTGCTCGGCGCTCAGCTCCGGGATGGTCAGTTCGGCGATCTGGCGCATCTCGGTGGCGGTGCGTCCGCGGGACTCGTCGATGCTGCGGCCGGTGAGCACGAGCAGGACCGGGGCGCCGAGGTTCGCGGCGATGCGCGCGTTGAAGGAGAGCTCGGTCGGGCTGCCGACGTCGGTGTAGTCGCTGCCGACGATGACGACCGCGTCGCACTTGGCCTCGACGGCCTTGAAACGCTCGACGATCTTGCCGAGGGCGTCGTCGGCGTCGTCGTGGACCTCTTCGTAGGTGACGCCGATGCACTCCTCGTAGTCGAGGTCGACGCCGTCGTGGGCGAGCAGCAGTTCGAGCACGTAGTCGCCGCGTTCTTCGCTCGACCTCGCGATGGGGCGGAACACCCCGACCCGCGGTGCCTCGCGCATGAGTGTGTCGAGCACCCCCAGCGCTATCGACGACTTGCCCGAATGTCCTTCGGCGGAGGTGATGTAGATGCTCGTGGCCACGAGTCCAGCTTAGGGATGCCTAACTGTGGGGCGCCCGCATATCCGTGCGGCTGAGGAACGTCGCGAGCGTGACCAGCAGGTAGACGAGGGCGGCGCCGATGAGCACCGCCTGCAGGCCGAAGGCGTCGACCGTCACGCCAGCCACGAGTGCGCCGACGGGAGTCCCGAGGTTGACGCCGGTGCTCACTGCCCCGAGCACCCGGGCCCGCATCGCACGGGGCACGCGCTCGTAGAGGACGGTGGAGAGGAGCGGGTTGATCGGACCCGCGGCGAGCCCGGCCAGGCCGAAGACCGCCAACAGGACGGGCAGCGGCGCATCGAGGGCCATCACAGCGAAGGTTCCCGGGCCGGCGAGGACGAAGCAGACCGAGAACAGGACGCGGCGAGGGACGCGGCGGTCGAGGACGTGGAACAGAGCTCCCCCGATGATCGCCCCGCCCGCACCGACGGCGATCATCACGCCGAGCACGGCCCCGCTCTCGTCGACTGTGCGCGCGTAGCTCGGCCGGAGCACGGCCAGCCCGGCGGCGTCGACGAGGTTCGTCACGAGCACGACACCGATGATCATGCGGATGGCGGATTCGCGGGCGATGAAGCGGAAGCCGTCGGCGAGCTCGCGCCAGTAGCCCGTCATCGGCTCCACTGGATCGGTCGAGACCACCCGCGGAACGAACAGGAGCAGGACCACCACCCCGATCACGAAGGCGGCCCCGTCGACGACGAAGGCGGCGAGCGGGCCGATGAGGACGACGAGGAGGGCAGCGACCGATGCGCCGATGAGGGTCGCCAGCCGGGAGATGACGGACATCGTGGTGGCCGGGCGGGAGACGGCCACGCCCGCCCCCGCGGCGAGGTCGGGCGCCATCGCCATCTTGGCGGTCGAGCCGGGGGTGTCGAACACACCGCCCAGGAAGACGAGGATCAGGAGCGCCCACAGCGGCAGGCCGATCGTCATCGCCAGGAGGGGGATCGCCAGAACGGTGAGCCCGCTGAGCAGGTCGGCCACGATCGCCGCCCGACGGAACCCGACCCGGTCCACCAGCACCCCACCGAGCGCCCCACCCGCCACGACGGGCACCGCCGCGCAGGCTCCGGCCGCGCCGGCAGCGAGCGGGGACCCCGTGGTCTCGAGCACGTAGAGCGGAACGAGCACCGCACCGAGCGCATTGCCGCCGAGCGACAGCCCGGACGCCGTGTAGAGCGCGAGTAGCGGCCTGCTCATGCCCGACGGAAGGCGTGCGCGATGAGCTGGACCGGGACCGCCCCCTCCCCTCCGCGCACGCCCGCCCACTTGGCGAGGACCGCCTGCAGTTCGCTCGCCGCCTCAGCCAGCTGCGCCTCGTCGAGCACGGCGACGGTGTCCCCGGACATGCCCGCCGTGTCGCCGGAGTCGATCGAGCGGTGCAGGGCCGCCGCATAGACCTCGACGACCTGGTGACGAAGGGGGACGGTCGCGGCATCCGTCTCGTCGATGTGGGTCGTGGCGTGGGCGGCGCGCCACCAGCGCTCGCGCCGATCCGCAGCGAGCCCGGGCTCCTCCACGACGAAGCCGAAC
>Ga0247810_10001916_pt1 | contig 12228 bp, 10 predicted proteins | sample UWRJL119311C1_FD_179918 | JGI IMG/M metagenome (GOLD analysis project Ga0247810, IMG submission 179918) | Plant litter microbial communities from Arlington Agricultural Research Station in Wisconsin, United States - UWRJ-L119-311C-1 | ecosystem: Environmental > Terrestrial > Plant litter >...
AGTCCACAGGGAGCCATTTCATATAAAATTCACACTTCCATTGCGGCTTTTATTTCCACGAGCATTTCCACGCTAAAAATATCCTCGTACTGAGTGAGCACCTCTGCGAATGACAATCCAGATGTGGAAACTTCATCGATAATTTTTGATGTGTAGGAGTTGATCGTGCTGTCATCGAAGACAGTTCGAGATAGTGTATTGACATTAGCCCCAAGGGTTTTTGTATACACCTGGAGGGTCTCTATGGCGCCGTCTTCACCACGACTGAAGATATGTGCGCAATGCGATGGAACTTCTCGCACGACGTAAACAGAATGTGTGGCGATTATGGCCACAGAGTTTGTAGCTTGAAGTACTTTATACAGCAGAACCATAAATTGTGACACCATGCTGGGATGCAAATGAGTTTCTGGTTCATCTATAAGAATGAGAGTGCCATTTTCAGCGTAGGATAAAAAATGCAATGCAAATCTTAGAAAGGCTCTTTGCCCGCTACTTAAAGCACTTGGTCTACCTTGGTCATCTGATATGGTAATGTCCCGCGCTGGGTCGATGGCTCCTAAAGCCTCCAGACCTTTTAACTCGCCTCTCAAGCTTTTGACTTTAACCCATTTTTCTCTTTGATGATCTTCAAATGAGAAGTCACCATCGTACTGATGCACTACTGGGAGCAGGAGACTGTTGAAATCAAGTACTTCAGATAGCGAGTTTTTTAGGATAGAGTATTTTGAAATAGCTGTATCTAAACTATCTTGATCTCGATATATATCTGCAAACAGCAAGCCAAGTGGCTCCGTGCCAAGTCGCTCTTTAGTTCGGGCGCTGATATCAAAGTAGCGATACTGGAATGGGCCACCTAGATTACAGCCTATTGGAAGAGCAGTGTCGAAATCTGATGAGTAGCCCAGCACATAGTTAAAGCTTGGTAGTGTTCTCGATAGTGCAGTGCTAGTATCTGTGCGCACTGCATATGCGTTTGAATATGCCAACAATGATGGCGTTGGGAAATTTGCTCTACTGTTGGCGTTTGTGCACAGGGATGAAATTAGCGATTCAAGATATCTAGTCTTTCCGACGCCGTTAACTCCAATTATACAATGCACACGGTCATCGAAGTATCTGTGATACTTGAACTGAAAATCAACTGAGTGCTTGCTTGGGTGTCCTGCAAGATGGCAGTCGTATGAAAACTCAACCTTAGCATCATCTAGTTTTTCAGTGTATCGGGCATTTAAAAAACCCCGTCGAAAAGCTTTCCAGGCGGCGGGATATCTGAGAACTCCAAGCCGAAACTTACTTGAGTAGATAAACTGGTCGTACTGGATAGCGCTTATTAGCCCAAATGACTTTAGAAAAGTTATGTCGCTCAACTGCCTCAATATATTTTGCGTGTCAGTTTTAGAGATAATCCTCGCAATTGCTTCGTAGCATTCAACATCCTTGAAAAGGCTGAAAAACGGAAATGACGAGTTTTTCTCGACATTGAATACCTGGTTTTTACCTAGAGACCCAATCCAACTAGACAGGTCGACATGTGCCGGATCGCCCGAAAAAGGTATGACATAGATGGGGAATTCTAGATAGATGCCAGTATACATTAACTTCAGAGTTGCCCTGTACCGATACCCGAAGTCATTCCAGCTTGAATTGATCGGGATTATGTACAGCGTTCCCCATTCCAAATCCAATGGCTCTGTATTGGAAAACTTAACGTCCCACATGTCACTCTCCTTGGTGCGAGGTTCCGCGAGTGCCATCCGTGCGGATATCCAACGTCAGTATTTTGCCGCTCGGACCTATTGATTGCAATCTGCCATATCAGCAACGCTTGGGCTACTCGCTCCAGGCGTCGGCTCGACTGGATGCGGTTGAGATAACCGTAGATGTAGATCTTCAACAAAACCGAGGGATGGTAAGCAAGTCGGCCAGTGTCGGCTGGAATGGCGCCGTCAAAACCCAGTTTGACCAAGTCACGTTCATCGACGAAGACGTCGACTACCCGCACCGGGTTGGTATCGCTGACGTAGTCGTTGAGACTCTCGGGAAGTGAGGTGCCTTGGCCTCGATGTTCACCTTGGATAAAGCGCTTCATGGGCGATCCCTGCGATGAAATCCTCAGAAATCATAGCAAGGGTTCACGAAGGCGTTTTTGCACACTCTGGGCCGATAGCGGAAGCTAATATTCGGTTGTATTGACCCGCAGTGACCTATCGCAACGCTTTCAAACATTGCCTGCCATACTGCGATAGGCCTACATGGGGACGTTTAGTGATGACTCAGCCTAAGCTTGTCGTTCCCTTATAGCTTTACGTAAAATTCAGCCAGCTGTTATTTGTTATCATCTGTCAAATTTTCTAGCGGCAAGCCCATAATCATTTTATATATTTTATTCATTTCTGATTTTTCTGTTCGATTGCTTCCAGGTCGCACAATCATATCAAGTTCGACATCGTCAGATGAAGCTGTCGAAGGTAATATTCCGGACCCTGTAATATCTTCATCCCATAAAAGTGTGTCGCTTTCGTAATTCCACGCTTTAATCCCTGTCAGATAAGCTGGCCCGGTAAGATTGCTACTCCCAAGCAACGCTATTACAGGGTTTGTCCCATTGACCTTAAGCGCGATTTTGGCATGCCAATTTCTGTTCGGCGCCACCATTACTTTCAAGTCAATTCCTGTAGGCGATAGCTCTTGCTTAAGAAATGACGCAAACTTGTTAAATCGGGCTTCCCAATCGACGCCAAACTCATCGCTAGTCGACTGGGCAAATTTCCCCGCTAACAAGGTAACTGTCCCGCTTGGCGCGCATCCTATTTTAATGGAATCGGCAATATCTTGCTGCATTGAGGGAATATCAGAAATGTATCCGGAACATAGTAAAAGTGAGTCCCCGTGCGTGGCGCGTATAAGTCTATTCAAATAGATCCGAAATAGGCTATCTTTTCCATTTGCTCGAAGAAAAATTCTAGCACCCATGAAGCTTCCTTTTAACTGAGAATAGATCTACCTACCAGGTTCTTTATCTTCTACTTGTGTTGGCTATTATCATTTAGTCTGAGCGATTTTATAGTTGAAGACATTGTTTGCGCAGCCTCCTGGAGTTTGCTTCGTTTTGAAACAAAATTCGTATCGTTGCTCGCGCCATCCAATTTTTCCTAAATATTTTTTTTCGCGTCGATATACGTTTCAGGAAAGGCAGCCTTGTTCGCCTCAAGGAATGCTAGGCCAGAAAAAATAAGCCCTTGAAACTCACCACTAGAAACAAAATCGAATTTTTCAGGGTTAGGCCAAGAATCATAGAGAGCAACCGCTTCCAACCTTGCGCTTTGTAACTGTGAGTTTTTCGCCTCAAGCTCTCCGTTTTCTTTCCAGAGTAATGTAGATACAACAGCAAACAAAAACGTAATAATTAAAGGCTGTAGGTAAACGGTTTTTCCTTATGCGTATACAATTGGTGCACAAACCCAAAAAGGGTTGCAAGAGTACTAACAGTTGTTAATATTGCCCAAGTCATGATGATCCTAATAAAAATTTAATTTGCGTATTGTATTGACATATAGTGTACAAACAAGCCCAATCTACATTGGGTCGACCGACTTTATTCAATTGAATGTGAAATAATTATCTCGACCAATGGCTATCCAGGTTATCTACGAAATCAAGGGCAATTTCATTGTGCCATCATAATACAAATCCCTCTTAATTTCACAGGTGCATCCAACGGCAGCTTCTGGCCCAGAGTGTGTGAAAACGCCTTCGCAAACCCTTGCTATGATTTCTGAGGATTTCATCGAAAGGATCGCCCATGAAGCGTTTCATCCAAGGTGAACATCGAGGCCAAAGCACTTTGCTTCCCGAAAGCCTCGACGACTACGTCAGCGATACCAATCCGGTGCGCGTGGTTGACGTGTTTGTCGACGAACTCGACCTGATCAACTTGGGTTTTGACGGTGCTATTCCTGCTGATACAGGCCGACCTGCTTATCACCCTGAAGTCCTGCTGAAGATCTACATTTATGGCTATCTCAACCGCATCCAGTCGAGCCGACGCCTAGAGCGAGAAGCTCAACGCAACGTTGAGCTGATGTGGTTGACGGGTCGTTTGATGCCGGATTTCAAGACCATCGCCAGCTTCCGAAAAGACAACAGCAAGGCTATCCGAGGCGTCTGTCGCCAGTTCGTGGTGCTGTGTCGGCAGTTGGGATTGTTCAGTGAAAATCTGGTCGCCATTGATGGCAGCAAGTTTAAAGCCGTTAACAACCGCGACCGTAATTTCACCAGCGCAAAACTGAAGCGGCGCATGGAAGAAATCGAATCGAGCATCAACCGTTACCTGGCCGCACTCGATACAGCGGATAGGCAAGAGCCCACTTCCTCTGAAGCCAAGGCGGTGCGGCTGGAAGAGAAAATCGCCAAGCTGAAAGTGCAAATGAAAGAGCTTCAGGCGATTGAAATACGGCTCAACGATTCGCCAGATAAACAGGTCTCACTGACCGATCCAGACGCGCGTTCAATGATGACGCGCGGTACAGGAATCGTCGGCTACAACGTGCAAACAGCGGTCGATACTCAGCACCATCTGATCGTTGCTCATGAGGTGACCAATGTCGGCTCCGACCGCGATCAGCTCAGCTCGATGGCCAAGCAGGCGCGCGAGGCTATGGCTTCGGTTACGCTTTCGGTGGTGGCTGACCGAGGCTATTTCAAAGGTGAGGAAATCCTGGCTTGTCACAATGCGGATATCACCGCGTATGTGCCCAAGCCCATGACATCAGCAGCCAAAGCTGATGGGCGTTTTAACAACGACGCGTTTATTTATGACGCGGCGAAAAATCAGTATGTATGCCCAGCCGGAGAAACGCTGATATGGCGTTTCTCCAGCGTTGAGAAAGGTATGAAGTTGCACCGATATTGGAGTTCAAAATGTCAGGGCTGTGCGTTGAAATTGTCGTGCACACCGAGTAAGGAACGGCGAGTCAGACGCTGGGAGCATGAGGCGATATTAGAGGAGATGCAGCTTCGGCTGAGCAAAGCGCCGGACATGATGCGAATCCGCAAACGCACAGTGGAGCATCCCTTTGGGACGCTTAAACAATGGATGGGCGCAACGCATTTTTTGACGCGAAGGCTGGAAGGCGTCAGTGCAGAAATGAGCTTGAACGTACTCGCCTACAACATGAAGCGGGTTATGAAAATCCTCGGCACCACCAGCTTAATGGAGGCGTTGTCGGCCTGAAAGAGTTGGCTTCGTTGCCTACTTGGCTCGCCAGAAGCCTCTCTGAAGCCTCAACGACCCCTAGTGACGACCCGTAAGCTTGCTGCGAGCAACTACGCGGCTAACAACCGTCGGCGCTGCGCGCCGACAGTACACCAGCGCGTTTTTACACACTCTGGACCGATTTCAGCCATTCATCAACATTGGCTTTGGCGATTGCTGCCGCTTGCGCTGCCAGGCGGGATCGGTATCCGCGATAATGTTAGGCCTAGAGATTCAAGATGACGCCCGCTTTTGCCCAAGACTATTCCCACGACGGTCGAGGCGTTCCACATTATAATAGAAGCTGGGGCCGGTTTATGCGCGTACCAGCGGTTAAAGCGAGCCCGGCTCTGGTGGCTAGCCTCACTCTTGCCTGTCAGAGAGCTCATTTAATGCACTTGCGTTATTTTTGAACGCGGCGGCAAAAACCGCGCGATTTTTAGCCATGTAGATACTGGCATCCTCAGCATGCTTCTCCGTGAGGCCAGAAACGTTTTTTATTAACACTTCAGTTAGGAGCTCAGCCAGCTCAAGCATTTGATCATGTGCATCGGCGAGTTTGCGGTCCACGAACGTAGTCTCCAAATCGCGGGTGCTGCGGTAAAGAATTTCAACAGCCATTTTGGCCTCGTCGTCTTGTCTGGTGATTAAAGGTAGCTTGCTCGTCGCTTCATGCTAACCAGAAACCATGCGAAACGCTGGTTTGGGCCCTCTGCATTGCTAACTAGGCAGGTCCTTCAAAATTTAAGTGGGCAGACACTTCGAATATTCGAAGCATGATCCGATACATTTCTGTTGCTTAGGCTACTGATCTTACTGAAAAAAACACTCTAGCCCGCATGATGTGGACGTTTATCTAGGCACTAGGTGAGTCTGCTAAACAACGAACAAACGCTCCAGATCTCGGCTGCTGCGGTATACCACTTCGACGGCCATTCACCACCTCACATGCCTTTACGATAGTTGTCTTTAGCGACTACTGTATTTTTATACAGTGCGCAGCATAAGCGAAACGCAGCGCCTTGGATAGTGGCCTAGGCACATCTTTTACCTTGCCGATGTGCCTTGCGACAACCCGTCGCGCTCTCAACCATAGCTAATGGCCTCGTTCCTGCTTGAGAATGTGGCCACGCGAAAGCGTCACCCAGGCGAGGCATGATGTTGGCCGGGCTGTGTTGCTCAAGATTTGTACAGGATGAGTTGAGATCGGCAGCGCAATTACCTCAACGCGGTAAAGGCAATGCTGATCCTTTTTTTTTGCCGGTTTGGCGTGTGATGGGGAGTCAAGATTTATGAAGTGGGCAGATCGGATGCGGGTGCGGCTGCACGCCGGGGCTAATAGCCTTGGCAATCTGGGCGTGGAGTTGTTTCATTACCTGGCATTGTTCGCAATTGGTGCCATCACCGTATGGGCGGGCATTTCGGCATTCATCGAGATGCTGCAACAAGACAAGATCAGTGTTGATGACATCTTGCTGCTGTTCATTTATCTCGAATTGCTCGCGATGTCGGGTATCTATTTCAAGACCAATCATATGCCGTTGAGATTCCTCCTCTACATCGGAGTGACGGCATTGATTCGGTTACTGATCAGCGATGTTTCCCACCACAAAGCCCCAGATGAAGGGATCCTTTATGTTTGCGGTGGCGTGCTGTTGCTCGCTTTCTCGATTCTTGTGGTCAGATTTTCGTCCTCTCAATATCCATCCGTGAAAGAAAAGAGCGATTGAGTTTTTGACGTTCATGAAGCTCAACACGCTTCATGGCGCGGGATTAATCCCGACTGAAAAAGCCCCTGTCCAGGGGCTTTTTTTTGATGCAGAGGCCGCTGATCAACTGAACAGCCAGGCCCGGTATTGCCATCAAATCCCCGCCCCGAATGTTGGGCGGTTAATCAGCAGGTTGTTGCGCGCTGGCAGTGGAGGGGCCAGGCGTTTGAGGTCGCCGTCGGTCATGGCTGCGAGAATCTTGATTGCACTATGGCCTTCTTCGATGGCAATGCCGAATTGCACGCTTTCGATCAGCCGTTGCAAACGCTTTGGATCGTTTCGCTGCGCGGCGCTGATCAAACGCTTGGCAACCACGCCCGTTTCATTCGACAGGGTCAGCATGATGCTGCCGTCGAGGCCTTGAATGCTCAGGTTCACCCGGTAGTCAGGATGGAACGCATCGGTAATCTGCTGAAAAGGATTATCCATTTTCGGTACCTGCCAGTTGGGTCTGCATAAATTGACTCGGGTTTTGGCCCTTTAGTTCTCGACTGTTGGATGATTGATCGGAAAATTCCCAAGCTTGCCGTTGCTACTGAATGATGGCATCTTCCGCGCTAATGATAATTTTTCGTGTTTAAGAAGCATTAGCACATGCGCGACATTCCTGCCCCTGATGGCGACCTCATCCATCGACATCGCCAGTTCACTCAGCTCTACAGTGACCACCATTCCTGGCTCCACGGCTGGCTGCGTAAAAAGCTTGGCTGCTCGCAGCGGGCGGCGGATCTGGCTCATGATGCGTTTATCCGTGTGTTGACCCTCGCCGAGCCACAAAACCTCAAAGAACCCCGGGCATTCCTGACCACCACGGCTACACGCCTGCTGATCGATGGTGCCCGGCGTCGCAAACTCGAACATGCTTATCTGGAGGCCCTTGCCGCCAACGCCGACGAAGGCGGGACCCCCAGCCCTGAAGCGATCCATGCCGCACTCCAGACCCTGGAAAAAATTGCTCAACTCCTTGAAGGCTTGCCGGCCAAGCCCCGCGAGGCATTTTTGCTCAATCGCCTTGATGGCCTGACCTACAACGAGATCGCCAAGGTGTTGGGTGTCTCGGCCAGCATGGTCAAGCAGTACATGGCCAGCGTGTTGGTGCATTGTTATAAAGCCCTGCATGGTTCGGGCCATCCGGCATGAGCGATGGACACGAACCCAACGAAGCGATGATCAGCCAGGCTGCGCACTGGTTGGCGATGCTGGAAGACGAGAACATCAGCGAAGCCGACCGGAACGCATTCAATGCCTGGCGGCTGGCAGATCCCCGACATCATCTGGCGGTGCAGCGAATGGAAGCGCTACTGGGCACTTTCAATAATCTGCCGCCGCTGCCTTCGCGCAATGCAATGAACAGGGCGTTTGCTTCCAGTGGCGCGAAATTTTCATTGCCTGTGGTGCAAGCCATTGCGCTGCTGAGTGTGCTGGTGTGCGGCTGGTTCAGTGTCGAGCAGGCACCGATCTGGCTCGCAGATCAACGCACGCATGTCGGTGAGCGCCGGGAAATTTCACTGGCCGATGGCAGTCAGCTACAGCTCAACAGCGACTCGGCGCTGGACATTGATTTCGACGAACGGCAGCGGCTTATCGATCTGCGGCAGGGTGAGATCTGGGTCGAAGTGGCCAAAGACCAGCAGCGACCGTTCGTGGTCAGGACCGATCAAGGCACCATAACGGCGCTGGGTACACGCTTTGTGGTCCGTAAAGCGGCGGATGGTTCTGTGCAGGTCAGCGTGTTGGAGTCGGCGATTGCCGCCAAGGCCAGACTCATGGCGGACGTCAATGTCACGACCGGTCAGCAGGCCATCCTCAAGGACGGCTTGGTTCAGGCACCTCAGCTGATCGGCCACGATGACCCGGCAGCCTGGACTCGGGGTTTACTCAAGGTCGATGATCAGCCTTTGAGCAAAGTCTTGCAGGCCTTGGCGGTCTATCGTCACGGGCTTGTGCAGTTTGATGAGCAGGCCTTGGCGGGGATGCGGGTTTCAGGGCTGTTCCGTCTGGACGATACCGACGCTGCGCTGGCGACGCTGGCGGACAACCTGCCCATCCGGGTCGAGCATTACACCGATCTGTTTGTCAGGATCACCCCGAAAGAATGATCAGGTGGGAACGAAAGAAGGCGGGCCCTTGTGAGGCCCGCCTTCTTTTTCATGACGCAAAAAGTTGAATCAGAGGGAATCAGCCCAGTTGGGCGACGTCCTTTTCCTGCTCTTTTTCGAGGAATTCTTCTTGCAGCAGAGCATCCGGATTCTCGGAGTCCGAGTCTGCGCCGTCAATGATTGGGGCACCTGCGCGTTTGCTGCGCAATTTGCCGAATAAATGCTCAAGGGCGTGATCAAGTTTTACGGCGGCCCCATCCACTGCCTGATCCAGTGTGTCGGCCTTATGGGTCACGGAAATCGGTTGATGGCCTTTCGGGCGGGCCTCCATCTGGCAGCGCATGTCATGCGGGCCGGGCTTGTCGCCGTTTTCATCGCGGATGTGGACTTCGATGCGAGTCAGATCCTCTTCGTAGCGTTCGAGCGTGCTTTCTACAGTGGTACGTACCCACTCCTCCAGTCGGATGCTGCTTTCGATGTGGTTATCGCAATTGACCTGGATTTGCATAGTTCTTCCCTTATAAGGCTAGCTCTTGTGAGATCGGACGAACTCCGTGGCAGGAGGTTCATTTCATCTGGGCTCAATCACAGTGTTGGCGCCTCGGAGGAAACAATTCAACCCCATTTGAGAAAGAAATATTTCGCGGCAAAAAAATATCTGCGAAATATTGAATGAAAATTGCTCGCATTAACTGTCTGTTTCTTCGGGGCATCCGTCATGGCTAGAGAGAATCTAATAACTAGCCAAGGATCGTTCATGTCACGCCCTGTCAGTTCATTGCAACCATTGGCTCTCGCCGTGCTGATGGCTTGTGCCGCCGCGCCGTTGAGTGCCGCTCCAGCCCCGTCCGAACAGCAAACCTCCACAGCGCGCAGCTTTGCGATCCCGGCTGGAGATTTGAGTCAGGCCCTGAATACCCTCGCGGAACAGGCCGATCTGGTCCTGGCTTTCGATCCGGCACTGACCCGTGGCAAACACAGCAACGGCCTGCAAGGCAGTTTCAGTACTGACGTGGCGCTGGCTCGACTGCTGGCTGGCAGTGGCTTGCGTGGTACGGCGTTGTCGGCTCATCGCTATCGCATCGAGGCGGCCCCCGAGGACGTGGCAGGTGCGATGGAGTTGGGGGCTACTGCGATTCAGGGCGCATACCAGGCTGAAAGCGCGTCGGGTCCGGTGTCCGGTTATGTCGCCACCCGTGGCCGTACCGGTACCAAGACTGACACGGCGATCATCGAAACACCGCAGTCGATCTCCGTCGTCACCAAGGACCAGATGACGGCCCAGGGCGCACAGAGCCTCAACCAGATTCTGCGCTACACCGCAGCAGTGATTCCCGAGACCCGTGGCGCAACCGCTTCGCGTCTTGATCAGATGAGTATTCGTGGTTTTTCCCCGGCGACTTATCTGGATGGCTTGCGCATGCCGGGCAGCCGTGATGCGTCGCCGCAGAAAGATGCGTTCGACCTTGAGCGGGTTGAAGTGCTGCGCGGCCCATCCTCGGTGCTGTACGGTCAGGCGAGCCCCAGCGGCGTAGTGAACATGGTCAGCAAAATGCCGACTGACACGCCGTTCCACGAGATCGGCCTCAGCTACGGCACCTTCGACAAGAAGCGCACGACCTTCGATTTTGGCGGCCCGGTTGATGAACAGGGCATTTATTCATACCGTCTTTCGGGGCTTTTCGACGACGCTGACGGCCAGGTCGATCACACTGAAACCCGTCGTCAGTCCATCGCTGGTGCATTCACCTACCGGCCGAGCGAAGACACATCGCTGACTCTGCTGGCCAATTATCAGGCTGATCCGAAAGCCGGTTCCTACGGTGCGGTTCCAGCCTATGGCTCAGTGCTGAACAGCCCGATCGGCCGTGACATCGACGTCGATTTCTATGATGGCGAGAAGGATTTCGAAAAGATCGACCGCAAGTATTACGCCGTCGGTTATTTGTTCGAGCATCACCTCGATGATGTCTGGACCTTGCGCCAGAACGCGCGCTACCTGCGCAGCGAAGGCCAGTATCGCAGCATCTACAACAGCGCCCTGCAAGCGGATTACCGCACGCTGACCCGCAGCACTATCGCCACCGACGTCAACCTGGATTCCTACACCCTGGATAACCAGGCTCAGGCCAAATTTGCCACCGGGCCTTTGCAGCACACGGTGTTGTTCGGTGCCGATTACCAGAACACCAGCACCGACACCAAATCCGGCAGCGGTCTTGGGCCGACGCTGGATATCTTCGATCCGGTCTATGGCGCGGCCATCACGCCGATCACCTACACCGCCGACGCCACCACCCGCGCCGAGCAAAAAGGCTTGTACCTGCAAGAGCAGATGAAGTGGGACAAGTGGGTGTTTCTGGCCGGTGGTCGCTACGACTGGGCTGAAAGCACCACCAGCTCACAACGTATCGCCACAGGAGTGAAAACCAAAAGCGGCATCGACAGCGAAGCGTTTACCGGGCGTCTGGGCCTGGTCTACCTGTTCGATAACGGACTGGCGCCCTACGTCAGCTATTCCGAATCCTTCGAGCCGCAGTCGGGCACGGGCCTGAACAACGCGCCATTTGATCCAACCGAAGGCAAGCAATACGAACTGGGTATCAAGTATCAGCCGCCGGGTAGCAACAGCTTCATCACCGCTGCGGTTTTCGATCTGCGCAAATCCAATGTACTGACCCTGGATCCGGTCGTAACCAACCTGTGTAATGGTTCCCGTTGCCAGATTCAGTCAGGTGAAGTGCAGTCCCGTGGTTTTGAGCTGGAAGGCAAAGCGAGTCTGAGCGACAACCTGGATATCACGGCGGCTTATGCCTATCTGGATGCCAAGACCAGCAAGTCCAATAACACCGTCAGCGTCTCGCCGGGCAGTGGCGTGGCCAATGGTGCAGCCGAGTCAGCGCAAGGCAAGACACTGGTCGCCATCCCACGCCACACCGCGTCGGCCTGGGTGGATTACACCTTCCGTAACGGTGAGCTGAAAGGCTTTGGTGTGGGCGGCGGTGCTCGCTATGTGGGCGCCACCTACGGAGATGAGGCCAACTCGTTCAAAGTGCCGGGTTACACGCTGTTCGACGCCGCCGCGCACTACGACATCCCCAGC
>Ga0247810_10001918_pt1 | contig 12223 bp, 10 predicted proteins | sample UWRJL119311C1_FD_179918 | JGI IMG/M metagenome (GOLD analysis project Ga0247810, IMG submission 179918) | Plant litter microbial communities from Arlington Agricultural Research Station in Wisconsin, United States - UWRJ-L119-311C-1 | ecosystem: Environmental > Terrestrial > Plant litter >...
GACGATGTTTCCAAGTACCGTTCGAACGATCAGCTGGCCGTTCTTGTCAATGCTGACGGACGAAGCGCCCTTCAATTCAAAACGTATGGATTCGAAATCGGTGCCGGGTCTGCAGTAAAGCTCGTATTTGAATTCGCCGTCCTTATCCGTGAGCTTCATATCTGCCGAAGGGTAGAAATCGTGCAGAATAACCTCGCTGTAACCCCTTACGTTGCTTTTCCACTTCGAGCTGTCATTTCCTAGAAAGTAATTGAAGTAGTGATCGGTAGGCTGTGATTTTGTAATAGTCGAAACCCGGAAAGATCCCAGGAATTCTGCGGAAACCCTGGACTCCGTAATAGCTAATGTATCAATGACAGGAGTTTCGGAGCCAACGTGGTGGTGATTGACCTTCCGGATGTCGTATTGAAATCCGTGCTGACGCACCCATATATTCTGCCCCTGGGAGCGCGACTGGAACAATACTTCTTCGGCCCATTGGCCTTTATTTTCCGTCAGGGCGTAAAATGCAGAATGCCTGTGCTCAATTTCCTGAGCAACAACTCCTGAGAAAGGAATCAACAGCAGTAAGGCCAACAATGCTTTCATATTGGAAAGATAGTATTTTCTTCTAAAAGGTTGCACTCCGCAATACCTCGAACTCTTTTGTTCTGGCCCGAAACGTCGGAAAAACTGATTTTAGCTACAATCCGAAGCGTCCAACGAAGGAAAAACTACTGCGATCTCTTTGCATTTACTTTGCCACTGTTTGTATTCATGTATTGGTAGGTTGAATTCATGATGTGGCTGTTTACTTTCATGTATTGGTAGGTTGAATTCATGATGTGGCTGTTTACTTTCATGTATGGACAGGTTGAATTCATGTTGTGGCTGTTTACTTTCATGTATTGGCAGGTTGAATTCATGATGTGGCTCTTTACTTTCATGTATTGACAGGTTGAATTCATGTTGTGGCTGTTTACTTTCATGTATTGGTACATTGAATTCATGTTGTGGCTGTTTACTTCTATGTATTGGCAGGTTGAATCCATAGTGTTGTTCCAATCCGAAGCGTCCGGCGAAGGAAGGCGTGCTTTGAATCTTCATTCAAGACCTTGGACTGAAGACTATGGACTAAAAGACTAAAAAAACCTATCTTTGGGTAACGCAAATCGAAAAGCTATGACAACCCAGTGGGTATTTGACGAGGTAGCAGCCATCACAGAGCGCAATATTCAGTTGCTGAAACAGAAGTTTTCCGGACTCAGCGATCAGCAGTTACGCTGGAAACCGAATGAATCAACCTGGAATATCCTGGAGATTTTTGCGCACCTGAATGAATATGCGAAGTTCTATCATTCAGCATTTCACCGCAGGATTGATAGAACACGCTTTCGTGAGCCCCGCGAGATCTTTACATCGTCTCCGCTTGGCCGTTCTGCCTGGGTTTCCATGAAGCTTGGGAATGCGAAGAATGTCAAAAGACGTTTCAACGCACCGAAAAATTACAATCCTTCGGTGAATTCCCAGCTGGTTACCGGGAATGATCTGAACACCCTACTGGAAGGACAGCACGAACTGATCTCCGTACTGGAAAAAGCTCTTGCTGTCAATATCCGGAAAGTAAAAGTTCCGATCGCGATATCGAAGATCGTTCGTTTGCGCCTGGGTGATGCCTTGCTTTTTGTAGCCTATCACAACGAACGGCATTTTCAGCAGGCGATCAACCTCACTAAAATGGCTCAGTTCCCTAAAAAATAATGGAAGATTTCGCTTATTGTAAAGTAGCAGTTTCTCCGGTTCGTGCCGATCACAGCGACCGTTCCGAACAGGTTACTCAATTGCTATTCGGGGAAGTGGTAACTATTATCGACCGTCATCAGCAATGGCTGAAAATTCAGTCGTACTCGGATAACTACGAAGGCTGGATCGATGGAAAACAGGTTCATTTTCTCCGTTTGAAAGAAGTGAACCGCTGGTACGACGGATTGTCTGTTGAAACGGCGCTTACAAGACAGATTTTGGCTCCCTGGGGAAAACAATGGATCACAAGAGGAGCTTTTGTTCCCTACGATAACTCAGGTGAATTTACCATTGGGAAAGATCAGTTTGAATTCCTCGACGATGCTACCGGAGCGCCGCAATCGCCGGTTGAAATGGCTGTGAGCTACGAGAACGCACCTTATTTATGGGGTGGAAAATCGCCGTTTGGGATTGATTGTTCGGCATTAATGCAGCTTTCGCACCGTTTCTTCGGGATTAATTTGCCCCGTGACGCTTCACAGCAGGTCGATATGGGCATGGAAATTCCCTTCGGTGAGCACCAGGAAGGAGATCTCGCGTTTTTCAAAAATTCCGAAGGAAGGATCCACCACGTCGGATTGCTGATCAATGAAAAAGAGATCATTCATGCCAGCGGATTTGTAAGAACGGACGATTTCACCAGCTCCGGAATTGTAAGAAGAACCGCCAGCGAGCTTTCGCACTCGCTGTTTGCCATTAAGCGCTTGTGATCCGCCAGCGGGCGGACCACAATAGGAGATAGTAGAAAACACAGAGCGGCTGCCTGAGAGAACTCCCAACTAATCTGCGCTATCCGCATCATCTGCGGGAACTGTCATTGTCACACATCCCAACTAATCCGTGTAATCAGCGCCATCTGCGGCAGCCTCATTTAGTATTTCTATCTATATTTGGCGCGAAGACATAACCGTTGCAAAATGAATGTCCTTAATATTAAGATGGTAATTACTCAAACAGTAGAAACTGACTATGAAACGCGATCAGGAAATTTTTGATTTAATCGTTGAAGAAAACCAACGACAACTGCATGGAATCGAATTAATTGCTTCGGAGAACTTTGTAAGCGATGAGGTAATGGAAGCAATGGGCTCTGTGCTCACCAACAAATATGCTGAAGGTCTTCCCGGAAAACGTTACTACGGCGGTTGCGAAGTGGTGGATAAAGTAGAACAGCTCGCTATTGATCGTTTGTGTAAATTATTCGGAGCGACCTGGGCAAATGTGCAGCCGCATTCCGGTGCACAGGCAAATGCAGCCGTATTTCTTGCCTGTCTTAAGCCAGGCGATAAGATCTTAGGATTTGACCTTTCACATGGCGGACACCTGACGCATGGCTCATCGGTAAATTTCTCAGGAAAGCTCTACGAGCCTCATTTCTATGGTGTCAATAAAGAAACAGGATTAGTCGATTACGATATGCTTGAAGAAATTGCCCGTCGCGAGCGCCCGAAAATAATCATCTGCGGTGCTTCCGCTTATTCCCGCGACTGGGATTATGCGCGTATCCGTAAAGTAGCCGATGAAGTAGGTGCGCTGATCCTTGCTGATATTTCGCATCCTGCCGGACTCATCGCTGCCGGATTGCTCGCAGATCCCCTCGACCATTGTCATATCGTTACTACAACCACGCATAAAACACTGCGCGGACCACGTGGTGGCGTGATCATGATGCGAAACAATTTCGACAATCCTTTTGGCCTGAAATGGCAGAACGGAAATCCGAAGTCAATGGCCGCATTGCTCGATGCAGCTGTTTTCCCGGGAATCCAGGGCGGACCGCTCGAGCATGTGATCGCAGCAAAAGCCGTAGCCTTTGGCGAAGCGCTGACAGACAACTACAAAACTTACATGAAGCAGGTGAAAAAGAACGCAGCCGTTATGGCAGATGAGTTCATGAAGCTTGGCTACAAAGTTATTTCCGGTGGAACAGAAAATCACAGCATGCTGATCGACCTGCGCTCGAAAGGCGTAACGGGAAAAGATGCGGAAGTAACGCTGGTAAAAGCAGACATCACTGTAAACAAGAACATGGTACCGTTCGATACCGAATCGCCGTTTGTAACTTCGGGGATCCGTGTTGGAACATCGGCGATCACTTCACGTGGTGTTTCAGATGCTGAAATTCCGGGAATCGTAGCCATGATCGACCGTGTGCTCACAAACATTTCGGACGAAGCGACCATCGAAGCCGTTAAAAAAGAAGTCAACACATTGATGAGCGACCGCCCATTGTTTAAATGGTAAACAGTCTCAATAAAGAACAGATTAAGCGCTCCGTTACAGGGCGCTTTTTTTTGTGCCTTCTTATTGGAAATAAGTTGTGATACCACATACTTAACAATCCAACCAGAGTCCGGGCATCTGCGTGATCTGCGGGAGCCATCGTACCACGATCTGCGGAGTACTGAAAATACCCTCTTTACGGTATTGAAGGGGCAGAAGATAACCCGCACCTTTGTTATTTAGAATAATTCTAAGTAATGCGTGTCCTGATTTCAAGCAGAAATACATTAATACCAACCGGTTTACAGCAAACCCTGGCACTTTCCCGCCACCATATCCAGGCACATTATTACCAGTCGATCGAACAGCTTGTAGCTAAATCCATTCTCGAACAAACCGAAACCGTTGTGCTCGATAAAAGCGGCGCCGATGTGTTCACGTTCCAGGAAGTGAGCGATCTGCAGCGCCGCCTGCCGCGTTTGAAGATCATTTTGCTCTCCACGATGGAGCACATGGATTTTATTCAGCAGTGCTTTGGCGGCGGCATTCACGGCTACCTTACTTACGATTGCAGCATAGACGAGCTCGAAGAAGCACTGGAGACCGTTGAAAAGAATAGCCAGTTCTTCTGTCAGCGCATTCTTAGTCATTTGTTGCCACGTTTGTCTGCCGCCTCTGTTCCGCTTCCGGGAAAAGCATTAACGGAAAGAGAAGCAGAGATCGCTGAGCTGATAGCCGAAGGAAAAACCAACAAGCAGATCGGAGAGCAGCTTTGCATCAGTCCGCATACCGTGCACACACACCGGAAAAGCCTTATGAAAAAGCTGAATGTTTCCTCTGCACGCGAGGTTACACTTTATGTGATGTCGCTAACCTGAAGCTTATACCCTCCTGAGGGTAGTTCAAATTCGCTGTTGAAGGGTATTGTAAGCTGGCCGGTCTGCATCTACTTTTGCGCCATCTTATTTAGATTAATTATAAATAATAAAATACAAGACATGAAAAAAATTCTATTCAGCGCGATTTTAGCTTGTGGAGCTTCCCATTTTGCAGGTGCACAAGCTGTCATTGATACCGTAATTGTTGGAAACGGTTATGCCAACAACGTTTGGTACAGCCTTGAGAACGACAACCAGGCAGTGCAGCCGGCTACTAACTGGGATATCGCTCTTTCCACAACGATCAACCCTAACAGCGGTCTTTCTACTGCTGCTCTCTTCAATTACAAATCAGGAATGATTTACGAAGTGCCCGGTTCTTCTGCCGCTAACTTTGCAACATTGGATACCAACGGACTTTCTACCTGGGAGCCGCTTTTCAACAGCGATGAAACATGGACAGCAGGAGCTTTGAACAATACGGCAAACCTCGGGCAGTATGATTACGGTTGGGGAACTTACAACGCAACCACGCATGCTTCCATCGATGCGAACCGCGTATTCGTTATTAAATATACGAACGGAACATGGAAAAAGCTGTACATCAACCTTTCGTTCAGCAGCGGTTACACCATTACATTTGCCAATCTCGACAACACGGGCCAGGATTCGGAAGTAATTCCTTTGGCAGCTTATGCTTCGAAGAATTTTCTTTACTATTCCCTTTCCACTTCAACTGTTCTCGACCGGGAGCCTGCTGCAGCGTCATGGGATCTTACGTTCATGCAATATCCTTACATGGCTTTAGGCGGATATCCTGTTGCAGGTGTGTTGCACAACCACGGAGTGGAAACCGCAAAAATTCACCCGATCGGAAGTCCTCAGACTTACACGGACCATGGTTCAGCAGTTTACAGTGAGAACATCAGCACAATCGGTTACAACTGGAAAAACTCAGGACCGGGCGGAGTAGTGATCGAAGATTCACTTGCTTACATCGTTAAAACACAAACCGGGGATATCTGGAGAGTTGTTTTCACAGGATTCATCAGTGGCGGGACAGGAACCGGAGAATACATCTTCAGCAAAGAATTGCTCACAAGCCTTTCCGTAAATGAATTCGATGCAGCGCCATTCCTTTCTGTTTACCCGAACCCGGCAGCAGAGAACGTATCTGTAGTGATCGACAACTCATCTGAAGCGGTGATCGCCGTTTACAGCCTTGCAGGATCCCTGGTTTACACGACAACTGTTGCTGAAACAGGCTTGCAGACAGTAAACATACCGATTGCGGACCTGAACAGCGGACTTTACCAGGTTGTTTACACTTCCAACGGAAGAGCAGCGACTCAGAAACTGGCAGTTCAGCACTAACTAGTCTAACAACAAACCGATGAAATTAATACTCACCATTGCTGTAGCGCTCGTTCTCGGATTCGTTTCATGCTCTTCCCCCGCGAAAAATGAGGATACTGATAAAGTAACGGAAGTGCGCCGGATCGTTTCCCTGAGCGGAACGATTACAGAAGTGATCTACGAATTGAATGCGGAAAAAGAGCTCGTTGCGGTAGACGTAACGAGCACTTTCCCTGCAGCAGCCGAAAAGCTGACCAATCTCGGGCACATTCGCGGAATTACCGCCGAAGGAATTGTTGCTGCAAAGCCGACACATGTGCTGGCCTTCGAAGATGAAATGAACCCGGCGCTCAAAGACCAGCTCAAAAAGCTGAAAGTGGAGGTCGTGCTTTTTAAACGCGATTATACGGTGAAAAGCGCCAAAAAAGTGATTACTGACATCGCGAAATGGCTGGACAAAGAAGAAGCTGCCGAAAAGCTGACTAAGCAGATCGACAAAGATGTTGCTTCGGTGAAAAAACTGGCGAAGGCTCCACGCGTTTTGTTCGTGTATGCCCGCGGAACAGGAACACTGATGGTAGCAGGCGATAACACGCAGCTTTCCGAAATGATTAAGCTGGCCGGAGGTACAAATGCTACCGGCGGATTCGAAGATTTCAAGCCGCTTACAGCAGAAGCTGTAGTGGCGGCCAATCCGGATGTGATCCTGATGTTCGATTCCGGTAAGTCGAGCCTGAGCAGCGAAGGAGGAATCCTGGCCGTTCCGGGTGTGAAGCTTACAAATGCCGGTAAAAACCAGGCCTTCATTTCGATGGACGGACAATACCTGAGCGGTTTCGGCCCGCGCGTCGGAAAAGCTTTGGTTGAGCTGAATACAGAACTGGGAAAGATTAACTGATTTAATGTCAAAAAAAACAACAAGGGTTTTTGTCGTCCTTTCAGTGCTGCTGGGAGTCGGGATCATTCTATGCTTGGGTGCGGGCAACATGTTCGTTCCCCCGGATGAAGTGCTTTCCGTTCTGTTGAACAAGGTTGGAATTAATACAGGTATTCCCTTCGACGAGACGAATGAATCAGTTGTAATGACATTAAGACTACCGCGCGTGCTGCTTTCCATCCTTGTGGGAGCAGCACTCGCAGTATCGGGCGTTTCCCTGCAGGGAATTTTCCGTAATCCGCTGGTCGACTCCGGTTTAATAGGAATTGCATCGGGTGCTTCGTTCTTCGCGGCACTTTATATTCTGCTGGGAAGTGCCATTCCGTTTCTCGTTGCCGGAAATCCGGCGCTGACACTCGCTTTTGTCGCTTTTCTCGGAGCTGCCCTGACTACAACGCTGGTTTACCGTATTTCGCGGTTCCAGCAAACCATACAGATCACTTTGCTCATTCTGGCCGGCGTAGCGCTGAATGCAATTGCAGGATCGCTCACGGGACTGATGACCTTTTTTGCGTCGGATGCCCAGCTGCGGGATCTCAGCTTCTGGACGCTCGGAAGTCTCGGCGGGGCAACCTATGAAAACCTGCTGATCCTTACGCCGTTCGTTGTGATTCCTTTCCTGTTCATCCTTCGTTCCGGAAATGCCCTGAATGCTTTTGCATTAGGCGAGCAGTCGGCTTATTTCCTTGGGATCAACACTTCGCGGGTGAAGCTGATCGTTTTCCTATCTGCAACCGCAATGGTAGGAGCAAGCGTTTCATTTGTAGGCGCAATCGGCTTCGTCGGACTGGTGATCCCGCATATTCTGCGAGCGATCGTTGGCCCGAATCACCGTGTTCTGATTCCGCTTTCGGCCCTGGCCGGTGCAACATTGCTTTGCTATTCCGACCTGATCAGCAGAACGCTGCTTTCGCCAACAGAAATTCCGATCGGTATCATTACTGCACTGTTCGGAACTCCTGTATTACTGATCATCATTTTACGCCAGAAAAAGCGCCTGTTCGTATGATAGCAGCTAAGAACATATCGCTTTCGATCAGGGGAAAAGAAATTCTGAAACCGCTTTCGTGCCGTTTTGAAAAGAGCGAATTCGTTGCGGTGATCGGTCCGAACGGAGCAGGGAAAAGCACCTTGCTGCATTTGCTGTCGGGACTGATCCAGCCAACAACCGGCGTCGTAGATCTTTTTAACCGTCCGGCGAAATCCTGGCGACCTGAAGAGCTGGCGCAGGTTCGGGCTTACCTTCAGCAGCACCATTCGGTTTTCGAATCGTTTACGCTGGAAGACGTGCTTTTAATGGGGCGCTCCATTCATTTCGATTACAAGCCATCCCGCAGAGACCAGGAGCTTGTCACACAAATCTTAACTGAGCTTAACCTGCTACACCGGAAAGATCAGCCGTTTAATTCCCTGTCAGGAGGTGAGCAGCAGCGTGTCCAGTTTGCCAGAACACTTATTCAGTTACAGGAAAACACAACTGAATCGCTCGAAAGCAAGATCCTTTTCCTCGATGAGCCGCTCAATAACCTCGATCTCCATTACCAGTACAATTTGCTGCAAATGGCCCGGGATAAAGTCGTTGATAAAGGAGGATTGATCATTGCCGTATTGCACGATCTCAATATTACCGCCCAGTTCGCAGATCGCGTCATTATCCTGAAAAACGGAGAAGTGAAAGCCGATGCAGCTGTGGAGGAAGCCATGGATCCCGTATTGCTTAGCTCAGTCTACGCTATCGGGATCAGTAAAAAAGAAGAGGACGGCTGTCCTTATTTCATTGTCGAGCAACCTTCGATGAGCTATAAGCGCCCGTCACTAGTAGAAATGTCATACCGTTAACAGAAATATATGGAAACAATCAGTGGAAATCTGAAAGAGCAGTACGCTCCGTTGAAAGAACAAAAAGTACGCATTCGCGAAGCTGCAAAACAGCTTGGTGTAAGTGAAGTTGAATTGCTCGTGCTTGGTTGCGGTGAGTCTGTAACGCGTTTGCGCCCGGAGTTCGAAGCTATTCTCGGAAAGATCGAATCCCTGGGATATGTAATGGCCCTTTCCCGCAACGATGAAGTTGTTCATGAGCGCAAGGGAATTTATGAGAATGGAAGCTTCGGTCCGCACGCCAGCCTTTTTGTTGGAAAAGACATCGACCTGCGTATTTTTCTGAGTGCCTGGGACAGCGCATTTGCTGTAACGGAAATGAATGGCGACAAACCACGCCACAGCCTGCAGTTCTTTGCCAAAGACGGACTGGCACTGCACAAGATCTACCTGGAAAGTAAAAGCAACCTGGAAGCTTACTACGAGCTGGTGAAGGAATTCACTCATGTTGACCAGGGACAGATCCAGTCGGTTGAATCCAAAAAATACACCCCGGAAACCGAATTGAACGACAGCGAGATCGATGTTGCAGGATTCCAGGCGGCATGGGAAGAGCTGAAAGACACGCACGAGTTCTTCGGAATGCTCCGCAAATTCAAAGTTACCCGAACACAGGCACTCCGCCTGGCCCCGAATGCGAATTATGCTTCTAAGATCAGTAACGCGGGATTGCGCCAGGCGTTAACGCTTGCTGCTGCCGATCAGACACCGATCATGGTTTTCGTTGGAAACCCTGGAATCATCCAGATCCATTCCGGGCCGGTTAAGAACATCGTAGACCACGGACCGTGGATCAATGTGCTCGACCCGATCTTCAATCTGCACCTGAAAGAAGCGGGAATCGCAGAATCATGGGTTGTACGTAAACCGACAACAGACGGGATCGTGACTTCACTGGAGCTTTTCAACGAGCGTAAAGAATTGATATGTACACTTTTTGGTGAGCGTAAACCGGGAATTCCTGAGCTGGAATCATGGAGAGCGATCGCTGCACAATTAAATTAAAGTAAGATGTTGTCCCGGTTTCTGTTGGTTTTTTTCACGCTGTCCTCCTTCGCTTATGGCCAGTCCGTTATCACGGTTACTTCCGCTGAGAGCGGTGCGCCTGTTCCATTTGCGGCTATTTACTACCTGGAGAACGGCTCTGCAATTTTTTCGACAAAGACAGATAACCGGGGCAGCTATACTTTTCCTGCGGGCGATTTCAAAGCTCAGACGGAAGTTAGCTTTATGGTGGAGTCGGACGATTTTGAATCGTTTATTTCTTCCATTACTAACCAATCGACCCAACAGATCGCACTGAGCCGTTCGGCTGCTTCGCTGGACCAGTTTATCGTTACCGGGCAGCTTTCGTCCAGATCGCTGGATGGCGCCGTTCAGAAAGCGCGGATCATCGACCGGAAAACCATGGATGCCAAAGGAGCTGTTAATCTTCGCGACGTGCTGCAATCCGAGCTGAACATCCGTATCAGCCAGGACCAGGTGCTCGGCAGTGGAATGAGTCTCCAGGGAATGACCGGCCAGAACGTGAAGATTCTCATCGATGGAGTTCCTGTAATTGGCCGTGTGGACGGAGAGATCGATCTCAGCCAGATCAACCTTGCCAATATCGAACGGATAGAGATCGTAGAAGGTCCGTCGAGCGTTTCTTATGGAAGCAATGCACTCGCCGGAACTATCAATCTTATTTCGAAGAAAAAGGAACGCAGGGGCCAGACTGCCCAGGTGAATTCTTACTACGAAACGGTTGGGAATTACAACCTCGACGGTCGTTTTTCCACCAATCTTAAGAAATCCCAGCTGCAGGTTTACGGTCAGCGCAATTATTTCGACGGATTTATGCCTGGTGATCCGTTCATCGAATTTCCACAGAAAAAAATAGCCGATTCTGCCCGTTTTCAGAGCTGGAAGCCGAAATTACAGTACCAGGCCGGCCTGAAGTGGATCGTGCCGATAAAAAATGTTACCCTGACTCCATTCCTCGACGTATTTTACGAAAAGATCCACAATAAAGGCTATCCGCGTGCACCTTACTATAATGTTGCTTTCGACGATTACTATGTAACGAACCGCTTTAACCAGGGTATACAGATCGAAGCTCCGCTGGGTGACAAGTTCCGGTTGCAGGGCGTTGTGGCCTACAATAATTACGAGCGGATCAAGAATACCTATCTGCTCAATCTGAATACGCTCGACAAAGTGCTGACAACCGTTCCCGGAGATCAGGATACGACCCGTTTCACTGCTTTTATGTCGAGAATGTCATTTGTGAAAAATGTGAAGGAAAGCCGCCTGAATTATGAGATTGGCTACGACGTCAACCACGAAACGGCTTCCGGGCGAAGAATTTTAGAGACAAAACAGGAAATAACGGAAGCAGCGCTCTTTTCCAACGCCGAATTCCAGGTAAAAAAGCTCGTCGTTAAGCCCGGATTGCGTGCGACTTACAATTCTGCTTACCGTTCATCGCTTACACCTGCGCTGAACATGAAGTACGCAACGGAGAAATGGAATTACCGCATTGGGATAGCCAGCGGTTTCCGTTCTCCTGCGATCAAGGAATTATACCTCGATTTTGTCGATATCAATCACAACATCCACGGAAACCTGAACCTGAAGCCCGAGCAATCCATGCATTACCAGTTTTGGGTCGGAACGAAGCGAGCGATCAGGAAACAGCCCTTCAACATCGATTTGAACGGCTACTACCAGAAGGTTTCCAATAAGATCACACTGGCCCAGGCGCAGGATGGTGTTACTTATTCCTATTTTAACCTCGATGATTTCGACGCTCTGGGAACGCAGGCCACACTTGATTACCGCCCCGGAAGACACCAGTTCAAGCTCGGATTCGCGTATGTTGGTACGAAAAGCAATCTGACATTGAACGGCTTTAATTTTTCACCGGAAGTAACGGCAACAGCCAGCGTTTTCTGGAAAGGGCCTGAGATCACGTTCTCTGCCTTTTACAAATATACCGGTCGAGTTCAGTTCTACCAGCAGGCAGAAGACGGTACAACGACCATGTCTTTTATGGAAGATTATAACATAATGGATGCGAGCGCCAGTCATGACTTTCTGAATGAGCTGATTGTTGTTACAGTAGGCGCAAAAAACCTGTTCAACGTAACCGGAATCGGTGTTGCCAATGGGGCAGGAGGCACACATA
>Ga0247810_10001919_pt1 | contig 12222 bp, 9 predicted proteins | sample UWRJL119311C1_FD_179918 | JGI IMG/M metagenome (GOLD analysis project Ga0247810, IMG submission 179918) | Plant litter microbial communities from Arlington Agricultural Research Station in Wisconsin, United States - UWRJ-L119-311C-1 | ecosystem: Environmental > Terrestrial > Plant litter >...
CACATCAAAAATATTAAGTGCCGGGTGGGCAAAAGTAAATATTACACCTCAGACACCGGGTCCGATGGCGGGTTATGGTAAAAGAAAAGGTGCACATTATGAGGCTGTTCATGATTCGATTTATGTGCGGACTGTCGTGGTGGATAACGGAATTACAAAAGCAGCAATTATTACGGCCGATATGCTTATCGTGCCGCCCAATATAACAGAGCGGGTAAAGACATTACTTCCAACGATTGGTTTCACTTTCGATCAGGTTTATTTCGGAGCGATTCACAGTCATAATAGCCTGGGTGGGTGGTATAACACGATCACCGGAAAACTTTTTGCCGGCGCTTACGACGCTGCAACGGTTGAGAATATTTCACAGGCTATTATCAAATCCATAACGGATGCACAGAAAAATCTGCAGCCCGCTAAAATCGGTTTCGGAGAAGTTAAAGACACATTGGATATCAGGAATCGACTTGTTGGCGAGGAAGGAATTCTTGATCCATGGGTCAGAAATCTTGAATTTGTTAAAGCAGATGGAAAGAAAGCACTGATTACTTCTTATGCAGCGCACTCCACAGTGCTAAATGCAAAAACCATGGAACTGTCACGGGATTATGCCGGTGCCCTGGTTGACGATCTGGAAGCTGGTGAAGCAAATTTTGCGGTATATATGGCTGGCGCAGTTGGTAGTATGGGGCCGATTGAAAAAGGGAAAGATGATTTCGACGAAGTTAGAAATCAGGCTGGTGGTGTTGAAAAAGCAATTCAGTCCATTCTTGGATCTTTTGAAAAGCAGCCCGATATTCTTCGTTCCATTACAGTTCCCTTGCCGTTAAGAGATCCGACGCCAAAGCTGACGCCCAAGTTTGCTTTGCGGAGCTGGGTATTTCGCTGGGCATTCGGTGATGTGCCTTCTTATGTAAAAGCGCTACGTGTAGGCAATGTATTACTGGTCGGCGTTCCTTGTGATTTTTCTGGCGAATTAATGCCTGAACTGACTGCCTACGCGGCAAAAAAAGGGTTGCATTTGATGGTCACAAGTTTCAATGGTGGGTATGTTGGGTATATTACCAATGATAAGTTCTTTGATAGAGACCTGTATGAGACGACAACCATGAGTTGGTTTGGACCTTACAACGGTGCATATTTTCAGGAAGTGATCAAAGATTTGATTGACAAGTTTTAGGTATCAAGGATTGGTTTTACTGTTTTTGGGAATCAATTTCTAACACTTTTAAACTGTTCAGAATAATTTGATTAGTTGCCGAGAACTAAAACCTTAATAAAACCTCTAACAAATGAAGTACCTGTTAACCCTATTATTGTGCACTTTTTTGATCAAATCTGTGCATGCACAAACTCCAATGAAACTGGCCATTGCTGGTTTGAGCCATGGACATGTTGGTTGGGCTTTTAATCGTCAGGACAAAAAGGACACCGAGATCGTGGGAATTTACGAGCCGAATCAGGAGCTTGCCGATCGAATTGCTGCTCGTTACAAGTTAGACAAAAAACTGTTTTTTACGGATCTGAACAAAATGCTGGATCAGACGAAACCTGATGCTGTGTCTGCTTTTGGAGCCATTAATGAACATATTTCGATCGTTCGGGCTTGTGCGCCAAGAAAAATTCACGTGATGGTTGAAAAACCTTTGGCAACAACTTTCGCCGATGCAAAGGAAATTCAAAGTCTTGCGACAAAAAATAATATCAAAGTTCTTACCAATTTCGAGACTTCGTGGTATGCCAGCAATCAATATGTAAACGAACTGGTAGAGGAAGGTAAATTGGGTGAAATCAGGAAAGTGATGGTGAATGACGGCCATCAGGGTCCGAAAGAAATTGGAGTGGGAAAAGAGTTTTTTGAAATTCTTACTGATCCTGTAAAAAACGGTGCAGGTGCTCTGATCGATTTTGGATGTTACGGCGCAAATCTGATGACCTGGCTGATGAAAGGAGAGAAACCGGTTTCAGTGACGGCTGTAACACATCAGAATAAACCGGATATTTATCAGAAAGTAGATGATGAAGCATCCATAATTTTGCAATACCCAAAAGCTCAATGCATCATCCAGGGATCCTGGAACTGGTCTTTCGCAAGAAAAGACATGGAAGTATATGGAACAAAAGGATATGCTATTGCCGTTGACCCTACAACAATAATAGAACGTTTGCAAGATAAAAGTCCGGAGGAACGTAAAAAAATAGATCCGCGGCCGGCTCCATTTACCGATCCTTTTTCAGTGTTGTCCGACGTTGTGCAGGGCAGATTGAAAATGGATAAAAATGATTTGTATGAATTGCCGGTAAACGTGACGGTTGTGGAGATTCTGGAAGCAGCAAAAGCATCCGCGAAATCCGGGAAAGCCGTTATGCTAAAATAAATTTAATTCAAACGATAACGAAGTGCAGCAAGATACCTCTTCACCTGAACCAAAGCCTGTAAGCTTTTCGCAGACCACGCTGACAGAATTAATGATCCCATCTTATGCCAATTTTGGGGGCAAAATCCACGGAGGGATTTTACTTTCCCTGATTGATAAAGTAGCCTATGCCTGCGCATCACGCCACGCGGCCACTTATTGTGTAACGGTTTCAGTAGATGGAGTGGATTTCTTGAAACCTGTTGAAGTTGGAGATCTCGTCTCGCTTATGGCTTCGGTCAATTATGTTGGTCGCACCTCTCTCGTTATCGGAATTAAAGTGATAGCGGAAAATGTCAGAAATGGCATTCAGCGGCATACGAATACTTCTTATGTTACGATGGTTGCAAAGGGAGATGATGATAAACCAGCTGTTGTTCCCCCATTATTGCTGGAAAGCGAGGCGGATGCCCGGCGATTTTTGGAAGCAATGAAGCGCAGGGAACTTAGAGAAAAATATAAAGATGCATTTGACAACGAAAAGAACAGAATCGCAGTCGAAGAGAATCTGGATAAACTTTCCAGCCAAAGATGTGTCATCGGCTGGTAACCAGCTAATTGATTTACCATCTAAGATAACCTTAGTTTTGATTATAAAGTTAAATTGACAACTATAAGTTAAGGTTTGAGTTTAATTAAAAGAATTAAACTCAAACCTTAACTTAGCTTTTCTTAAATGTCTTAGGCGGTAGCCAAAAATTATATGGTTAAAAACCGAACAGGCCTCCTTTTTTTGATCTTGACGTTGATTTGCCGAAGAGCATACCGAATACACCTCTCACCACCTCACGTCCGATTTGTTTTGCCAATGGTGACGCCAGGGCTTCTTCAAACATACCTTTTTCCTGCTTGGCACTACCTTTTGCAACAGTTGTCTGTTCTTTAACTTCTGCTTCCTGTCGGGCCTGTTCTTCCAAACGTTTTGATAAGATTTCGTAAGCACTTTCCGGATCGATCGGGTCTTTGTATTTCAAATAAACATCAGATTGGCGAACGTGATTTTCATAATCCGCTTGGGTTAGTGGGCCCATTACCGAAGCTGGTGGAAGTAAATGAGTGGCGGCAACTTCCGTCGGAATACCCTTATCATTTAAAACCGTGATCAAGGCCTGGCCAATACCCAGCGTTGTCAAAACCTGATCTATAGAATAAAAATCAGATCTTGGATAGGTTTTTACTGTTTGTTTTAGTGCGTCAGCATCCTGTGGTGTAAATGCTCGCAGAACGTGCTGGACCCGGTTTCCTAACTGGGCGAGGACAGAAACAGGGATATCCTGTGCCATCTGCGTACAAAAGAAAATTCCGACACCTTTCGAACGGATCAGGCGGACAACTTGTTCGATCTGGTCCATAAATGCTTTTGGAGCATCCTTAAACAACAAATGTGCTTCATCAAGGAAAAATACCAGTTTTGGTTTATCAAGGTCTCCCGCTTCCGGTAAAGTTTGATATAGCTCAGCAAGAAGACTAAGCATGAAAGTCGAAAAAAGTGCAGGTTTGTCCTGAACATCTGAAATATTCAAAAGACTTATCACACCTTGTCCGTCCACTTTATTGATCAGATCTGAGATATCAAAAGATTTCTCTCCAAAGATTGTTCCCACACCTTGCTGTTCCAAAGCAACGATTTTACGAAGAATTGTTCCGGCGGTTGACGATGAAATTGAACCGTAGTCTGATTTAATTTCTGCCGCTCCCGGGCCTTCTGAGAGATAACTTAAAACTTTTTTAAGGTCGTTAAGATCGATCATCGGGAGTTTTTTATCATCGGCATATTTAAAAAGAATTGCCAAAACTCCTGATTGTGTATCATTCAGCTCAAATATTTTTGATAATAAAATGGGACCGAATTCGAGGATTGTCGCACGCATTTGTGCACCTTTTTCGCCGCTCAAAGAATAAAGTTCAACCGGAAATCCTTTTGCTTCAAATGGGGTACCCAAAATAGCAGAGCGTTCTTCAATTGCCACATTTGATGACCCCGGTTTTGCAATACCTGATAAGTCTCCTTTAATATCTGACATGAAAACCGGAACGCCAGCCGCTGAAAGCTGCTCTGCCAAAACCTGAAGTGTACGTGTTTTTCCTGAGCCTGTCGCCCCTGCAACCAATCCATGGCGGTTCATCATGCGAAGCGGTAAGTTAACTTTCGCCTCTGTAATTATTTCTCCGTCGAGAATGGCCGATCCCAGATGAATCGCCGGTTTGTCTGTTTTGTACGATTTCTGGATTGCGGCTATGAATTGCTCTCTTTTTGACACAGGTGTATGTAGTTATTGTTAATAATGGTCTAATTTACTAAAATTAAATATTTTGTCGTGATTATAAGCCCGGCTGGCAATTTTTACAACAATATAATACTATGTCAAGAACTTTTATTATTTTTCGCAGTAGTTTGTTTTTGCGAAATATTATTAGGTATTTTGACTTTAACACTATGCTATTATTCTGAAATAACTTAATTTAAATACAATTATTTGCCGCCTATGCTTAGTCGAGTTGCTAATTCAATCTATTGGATGAATCGTTATATGGAACGGGTTGAAAATTATGCCCGTTTTGTCGGAGTAAATTTTAATCTAGCACTTGACCTTCCGCCTGACGTGGATGAGCAATGGGAGCCACTTCTTATTGCCACAGCCGACCACTTTCTTTTTTACAAGCACTATGACAAGCCTACGAAGGAGGACGTGATTCATTTCATGACTTTCGACAAGCGTAACCCTAATTCAATTGTAAGTTGCCTGTACGAAGCGCGGGAAAATGCCCGGACAATCCGTGAGACAATTTCAAAGGAAATGTGGGAGAGTATCAATACCTTTTATCTGACAATCCGTGGAACTTCTCCTGACGATTTCAGGAATATGGACCATATGCAGACTTTTTTTACAGACATCCGTAAAAATTGCCAGCTTTTTCATGGTGTAGTTGATGCCTCCATTACGCGTAATGAAGCTTGGCATTTTGGTCGTCTCGGCCGTCACATTGAGCGTGCCGATAAGTGTTCGAGATTTCTTGATGTTAAATATTTTACACTTTTACAGGACACCGGTACCAACGGATCAACACTTGATCTGATGATGTGGACTGCGGTGTTGAAATCGGTTAGTGCATATAATATGTATCGTCAGACACATCGTGCTTTAACTCCGATGAACATTGTTGCATTTTTAATTCTTGATAAATTATTTCCACGTTCTATTGCTTATTCGGTTCGCCAGGCCGAACTTTCTCTTTACGCAATCGCGGGGTCCATTCCTGAACGCGGTCATACAAATCCTGCCGAGCGTGCGTTGAGTAAAATGCGCAGTGAATTGGAATTTACCGAGGTTGAAGACGTTTTCAAGATGGGCCTTCATAAATATCTGGATCGTTTTCAGACCAATAATAATGAAGTCGATAATGCCATTTTTGATATGTATTTCGGTTTGGAATCGGAAAAATTACAGAGCCAGTCAATGGGGCAAACTTCCGGTCATTTCAAGAGCCAGTGGATGAACTGAACCAATTGCAGTTGAACAGGGGTTTTAATATTACTTCATAGCACTATCTATTTTGCTATAATCCGGGAAACTCCATGAATCTTAAAGTGCGTCACTCGCTTGAATATAGTTACGATTTCCCAGTTGAACTGGACTCTCATACGCTTTATCTATATCCCAAGGCATATCCTCACCAGCGTGTATTGAATTATTCGCTGGTGATAAACCCTCTTCCTTCAAACATTGTAAAAAATGTTGATGCAGAAGGAAACGTCCAGCAGGTGGTTCATTTTTTTCAGGGACCTTTGACCCGGCTTACAGTTCAGGCAGAAATGACGGTCTATTCCGATTTTGTCAATGTATTCGATTTTGTATTATTCCCCTTTATTACAAGAAACATTCCATTTTTGTATGATAATCAGATTTACAAATACCTGATCCCATATTTGAACAGAAATGATGTTACGACCTATGTTGAACAATTTGCCAGAAGAATAGCTGCGGAGGTAAACTGGGAAACTGTTCCGTTTCTTGTAGAACTTAGCAAATACATTGCAGAAACGTTCACATATCAGAACCGGGAATTTGGCGTGGCCTATCCACCAGATGATACGTTACGGGATAAAATTGGATCGTGCCGTGATTATTCCCGGCTTTTCATAGCTGCCTGCAGAAGTTTAGGAATCGCTGCACGTTTCGTAAGTGGATATCTTTATGGAAATTTGATGCAGGCTCACGAACTGCATGCGTGGGTTGAGGTATATCTGCCGGGTGCAGGATGGCGCGGGTTTGATCCCACAGAAGGAAAAGTAATTGCCAATAATCACATTAGCCTGGGCGCGTCGGCTGACTTTGACCAACTTGCACCGGTTATGGGATTTTTCAGAGGATCCGCTCAGTCGTCGCTTGTAACCCATGTAGACATTGAGTTAGTATAAATTAAGCAAACCTGTTGCTCAAATCTTGGATAGTTTTATCAAATAATCCGATAGACCGCGGGAAATTTGTTATTTTTGTATCGTAACAAACAGAGGAAAACCAGATCGTGACGTTAATCAAATCTATATCAGGAATCAGAGGGATAATAGGAGGTAAATCCGGAGATGCACTGACTCCAATTGATGTTGTTAAATTTGCTGCAGCTTATGGCACTTGGTTGAGGCGGACAAATACACAGAATTTAAAGGTAGTGATAGGGCGTGATGCCAGACTTTCCGGTGAAATGGTAAGTCGGTTGGTGGCAGGTACTTTACAAGGTGTTGGTCTTCATGTGATTGACCTTGGATTGTCTACAACGCCAACCGTGGAAATTGCGGTGACTATGGAAGGTGCTGCGGGAGGAATAATCCTGACTGCGAGCCATAATCCGATTCAATGGAACGCATTGAAATTGCTCAACCATGAAGGTGAATTTATTTCAGAAGAGGAAGGGACTGAAATTCTGAGAATTGCAGATGAGGAAGATTTTCTTTTTCCTGATGTGAAAAAACTTGGAAGCTACAAATCAGACGACACTTATCTTCAAAAGCATATTGATCATGTTCTTTCCTTATCTCTCGTGGATATTGAAGCGATCAAAGCTGCTAATTTTAAAATCGTTGTCGATGCTGTGAATTCAACAGGAGGAATCGTGGTTCCAATGCTGCTTGAAGCCTTAGGTGTTGAGACAAAAAATATCAAAAAGTTACACTGTGAACCAACAGGAAACTTTGCCCATAACCCTGAACCACTTCCTGAGCACTTACGGGATATCAGTAAGGAATTGAAGGACGGAGCATTTAACCTGGGAATTGTTGTTGATCCGGATGTAGATCGTCTTGCATTGATGTGTGAAGACGGAAGTCCTTTTGGAGAAGAATATACTTTGGTAGCGGTTGCGGATTATGTCCTTAAAAATACTCCGGGAAATACTGTTTCAAACTTGTCTTCTACGGCTGCATTGAAAGATGTAACATTAAAAGCCGGTGGGGAATATTTTGCTTCTGCCGTTGGTGAAGTAAATGTGGTAACCACAATGAAAGCTAACAATGCAATTATTGGCGGTGAAGGCAATGGTGGTGTAATCTATCCTGAAAGTCATTACGGACGTGATGCTTTGGTAGGAATCGGTTTGTTTTTGACGCATCTCGCCAAATTTGGAAAGACAGCATCGGTACTTAGGCGTTCATATCCAAGCTATTATATTTCTAAGAATAAAATTGAACTAACGCCGGATATTAATGTTGATAATATTCTAAGCCGCATTCAAACAAAGTATTCAAAACAGCCTCTGAGTACGATTGACGGAGTGAGGATTGAATTTAACCGGGAATGGGTTCATTTGCGTAAATCAAATACAGAACCAATTATCCGTATTTATTCCGAATCAGAAACGTTAACCACGGCTGTTAATCTGGCAAATAAAATCATTTCCGACATAAAGGAAATAATTTCAGAACCGAAAAATAAATAATGAAAGCCTATTTTGATAACGCTGCTACGACGCGTCTGGATCAGGAAGTTTTGGAAACCATGTTGCCTCTGATGACAGAGACTTTTGGTAATCCGTCTTCAATCCATTCTTATGGTCGTGCAGTTCGTTCTGCTGTGGAAAGAGCGCGGAAAAGTGTAGCGGGAATATTGAACGCAGCACCTGCGGAGATCTTTTTTACATCGGGCGGAACAGAAGCAGATAATACAGCAATTCGTTCCAGTATCGAAACGTTTGGATTGAAACATGCCATTACTTCTAAAATAGAGCATCACGCAGTGCTTCATACATTGGAACACCTTGCAAAAACAGGAAAGATTGAATTAAGTTTTGTCAATCTGAATGAAAAAGGTGAGGTAGACTTAGCTCATTTAGAAACACTTTTGCAAACAAATTCCCGCTCACTGGTTTCCTTAATGCATGGAAATAATGAGATTGGAAATTTGCTTAATCTGGAAATGGTAGGTGATTTGTGCAAACATTATGATGCACTTTTTCATAGTGATACGGTACAAACTATGGGTCATTACAAACATGATTTACAACAGTTGAAAACCAACTTTATAGTTGGTTCGGCTCATAAGTTTCATGGACCAAAAGGCATAGGATTTTTATACGTTCAACCAGGAACGAAGATTTTTCCTTTTGTCCACGGCGGCGCGCAGGAGCGGAATATGCGTGGAGGAACTGAAAATGTGTACGGAATTGTAGGTTTGGCGAAAGCTTTGGAAATAGCTTACCGCGATATGGATCAGCATCGCTTGCATATCGAAAATCTCAAAACAAGAATGATTCACAAACTTCAGGAAAATATCGAAGGAGTTTCATTTAACGGAAAATCTGCTTCCCTGGAAGAAAGTTTGTACACTGTTTTAAGTGTGAGTCTGCCTCCTTCGGGATTGAATGATATGTTACTTTTCAACATGGATATCGCCGGCGTAGCCGTTTCGGGTGGAAGTGCCTGTGCAAGCGGGACCGATGTTGGATCGCACGTTTTAACCGAAATTCAGATCAATCCGGATAGAGCTAATGTTCGTTTCTCTTTTGGAAAATATAATACGGTAGAGGAAGTTGATTTCGCAGTGGAAACACTGGCAGAACTTTATCGAAAAGAGTCGGTGATGCTGTAACTCACGACAAATACAGGTTCTATAAACAAAAAGAAGTCAACTTTGCGGTTGACTTCTTTTTGTTTATAGACTTTTTATTTCTGATTAGCAGACACTCAAGCCTTGACAATTTCCTGACAAAACCGGACCATGAAATTACGCCTTCCTAACCATATCCTCCAACGCTTCAATCCAGATATCACTGTCATTCAGACTTTCCACCAGTTGCCAGTGCTCGCCTCCTTCTTTCTCAAATAATTCTTTATATTCTTCACCGACCTCAATGGTCGTTTCCAAACAATCAGCAACGAAAGCAGGAGAAAATGCCAATACACTTTTTACACCTTTTTTTGCCAGCTCCGGGATAAGTTCATCTGTATAAGGTTTAATCCACGGGGTTTTTCCAAGTCTTGACTGGAAAGCTACTGTATATTTCCCTTCCGGAATTCCCATGCCTTTTACAAAAAGTCTGGTTGTTTCATAACACTGAGCGCGGTAACAATGCTGATTTTTCTCATTTAAAGTATCGCAGCAAGTACCAAACTGGCAATAATTAGCGACATCCCCTTTTGTAATTTGTCTTTCCGGAATTCCGTGATAGCTAAAAACAAAATGGTCATAGTCGCGCTGAGCCATATATTTTTTGCCAAGGTTAACAAACCCTTCAACAAATTTTGGATGGTCCAGAAAACGGTTGATAAATTTAATTTCAGGTAAAACTTCCCAATCTTTAACTACTTCCATCACTTTCTTATAAACAGAACCGGTGGAGGCAGAAGCGTACTGAGGAAAAAATGGAACCACAATAATTTCAGAAAGACAAAGTTTTCTGAGCTCGTTCAGACCATTTTCAATACTTGGACTTTGATAACGCATGGCTAGTTTAACCACGAAATCATCACCCAATACATTTTGTAATTTCTTTTCAACGGATTCGCCGTAAATCTTCAAAGGAGATCCTTCAGGTGTCCAAAGTTCCCGGTAAATTTTTGCCGATTTTGGTGCTCGGAAAGGTGCAATGATCAGATTAATCAGCAGCCAGCGATTCAGGTACGGTATATCAATAACGCGTTCGTCCATTAAAAATTCACGCAGATATTTTCTTACGTCCGGAACGGAAGGACTATCCGGTGTGCCCAGATTTACGATCAAAACACCTGTTTTTCCCACAGGTTTTTCTTTCAGTAAAGATGGATTTGTCAGCGTTTCGGTATTCATTTTAAATTAAATTTTACAACGGGATTCGTTATCCGTTAATATAACTATGCCCGGAGTCTACAAAGTTCAGTGGTGAAAAGTTTTTATGCGTTCAGGCCAAGTAATATTTCCTTTAAAACAGCTTGCGCCGACCATTCTCTGTTTGCTGCCTGCTCGATAACCAGCGAACGAGGACCATCCAGTACTTCGTCAGCCACTTTCATATTACGTCTGAGTGGAAGACAGTGCATGAATTTTCCGTTGTCTGTCAGAGCCATTTTAGCCTCCGTGATCATCCATGAAGGATCTTGTGTCAAAACCTGGCCGTAATGATTGTAGGATGACCAGTTTTTTCCATAAACAAAATCAGCGCCTTCCAGAGCTTTATCCTGGTCATAAATAACCTGTCCTTTACCAACAAATTTTGGATCAAGATCATATCCTTCCGGGTGCGTAATTACCAATTCCACGTTCATTGGATTCATCCATTCGCAGAAAGAATTCGCCACAGCCTGAGGAAGCGCCTTGAAATGAGGCAGCCAGGTCAAAACCACTTTCGGACGTTCTTTTATTCTGAACTCTTCAATGGTGATACAGTCTGCCAGAGATTGCAAAGGATGGCGCGTGGCCGATTCCAGATTTACAATCGGAACCTCAGCATATTTTTTGAATTGTTGAAAAACAGTTTCAGCATAATCTTTATCACGATCTTCAAGCTCTGCAAAAGAGCGGATTGCGATGATATTGCAATAACGTCCCATAATTGCCGCTGCCTCTTTCACGTGCTCTGCTTTGGTCCCATTCATGACAACACCTTCTTCCATTTCCAGCCCCCAGCTATCCTGACCAACATTCATTACGATCACATTCAAACCCAAATTCGCAGCTGCTTTCTGCGTACTGATCCGGGTACGTAAGCTTGAATTAAAAAACATCAAACCGATGGTCTTGTGCTTGCCAAGTGTTTCATCAGCAAAAGGATTACGTTTCGCTTCAATCCCGCTGGTGATGAGGTGATTAAGATCTGTGACGTCTGCAAGTGAAAGAAAATGTTTCATTAATTTTATGGATTTAAACGCAGAGGTAAAGGGGTTTTTCCGCTGAGTTTTAAGAGTTTTATTTTTTAAGTGTTATATTATTAGGTTAAGTTTGATAGTTGTTAACTACTCGCCTTATTCCTGATTTTGGTGACATTACATTAAAATTAATAAGTAAGCCAACTTTGCAATTTGATAATTTGAGATAGGTTAGTGTCTGTGCGAGATGCACCTGATCAAGCGATTCAACTGCCTTCAATTCTACTATTACCTTCCTTTCAACAAATAAATCAATTCTGAAACCTGATTCCAAAGTTATTGTTTCATAAACAACCGGCAAAACCTTTTGCTTCTCAACGAATAAACCAGCTTTTGCCAATTCATAAAACAAACATTCAGTATAAACAGATTCTAATTATCCGGTCCTAAAGCTGTATGGATTTTGTAAGAATACTTTAAGATTAAGCCCGTTATGTCATTTTCTAATAATTCTTCACTTAACTCAGTCGT
>Ga0247810_10001921_pt1 | contig 12205 bp, 6 predicted proteins | sample UWRJL119311C1_FD_179918 | JGI IMG/M metagenome (GOLD analysis project Ga0247810, IMG submission 179918) | Plant litter microbial communities from Arlington Agricultural Research Station in Wisconsin, United States - UWRJ-L119-311C-1 | ecosystem: Environmental > Terrestrial > Plant litter >...
CCGCCTACTGCATATGCATAGTGACCGTGATGGCCCCCATAATAACCTCCGTAATAACCTCCATAATATGGATAGCCACCCCAGCCCCAGCCGGAGTAATAACCGCCCCATCCCGGACCATACCATGAATTCCATCCCCATCCGATGTTCCATCCTAAGCCGAATCCGCCATATAGGCCTCCGTAACCCCATCCTGGACCATACCATGAGTTATAACCACCCCAGCCATTATCGTAAACATTTACTGTTACGTTGTCTGAAGTGCTTCCCCAGCCGCCATTTGTAGCATAACCTCTATTGTCAGTCTGGGTGCTGTCAATATCTGTAGTACTGTAGCCATCAATATCTGTGAAAGCTTCATTGTTATCTTGTAGTGAGTTAAAATAATTTTTATAATGATTATTCTGATCCTGGTTTGAAGAGGTTACAGAAGTTCTGTTTTCTCCACCGTAAATACCATCTCTATCATAGTAGGAAGAATTTTGATAAGATCCGCAGGAAGTCAACATAATACTAATCAATCCGATCAAAGAATAAACGGGAATTGATTTTGTGGGAGAATAATAAGTTTTCATATCTATAGCATTTTTATTGTTGGACAATACAAAAATAGTTAGTTTTGCTGAACTTTATAGTTAAATAAAGTTAAACAATATTTATGCCAAACTATTCAATATGAGTAAGAACCTTACAACACGAGCAGAAGACTATTCCAAGTGGTATAACGAACTGGTAGTTAAAGCAGATTTAGCAGAAAACTCAGGAGTTAGGGGCTGTATGGTCATTAAACCTTATGGTTATGCGATCTGGGAAAAAATGCAGGCTGAATTAGATAGAATGTTCAAGGAAACAGGACACAGTAATGCTTATTTCCCCCTTTTTGTGCCCAAAAGCATGTTTGAGGCGGAAGAAAAAAATGCAGAAGGATTTGCAAAAGAATGCGCTATAGTTACTCACTACAGATTAAAGAATGATCCTGACAAGCCAGGTAAACTAATGGTTGATCCTAATGCCAAACTCGAAGAAGAGCTTATAGTTCGACCGACAAGTGAGGCAATCATATGGTCTACTTATAAGGGATGGGTACAATCGTACAGAGATTTACCTTTGTTAATTAACCAATGGGCTAATGTAGTGCGTTGGGAGATGAGGACCCGGCTGTTCTTAAGGACGGCAGAATTCTTATGGCAGGAGGGGCATACTGCCCATGCTACAAAACAGGAAGCCATTGCTGAATCGGAACAGATGATGAATGTATATGCTGATTTCGCACAGAATTTTATGGCTATCCCAGTAATTAAAGGACTGAAAACAGAAACAGAAAGATTTGCTGGGGCTGATGAGACTTACTGTATAGAAGCATTGATGCAGGATGGTAAAGCTTTGCAGGCCGGAACTTCCCACTTTCTGGGACAAAACTTTGCCAAAGCGTTTGATGTTAAGTTTGCCAACCAGGAAGGGAAGCAGGAATACGTATGGGGAACCTCATGGGGAGTATCGACACGGTTGATGGGTGCGCTTGTAATGACACATTCAGACGATAACGGGTTGGTTCTGCCTCCTAATTTAGCACCTATACAGGTGGTAATTGTTCCTATATACAAAACAGACGAACAGCTTGAAGAAATATCAGCAGTAGCCATTACCCTCGTTTCTCAGTTTAAAAAACTGAACATATCGGTAAAGTTTGATAATAGGACTACGCAGAAGCCAGGATTTAAATTTAATGAATATGAACTTAAGGGAGTTCCTGTACGTATCGCTATCGGTCCAAAAGACCTTGAAAACGGAACTTTTGAAGTAGCCAGAAGAGATACTCTGACAAAAGAAACAGTTCTGAAAGATGGAATTGTAAATTATGTCAGTGATTTAATGGAGAAAATCCAACAGGATTTATTTAATAAGGCATTAAATTATAGAGATACACATATTACTGAAGTAAACGATTTTGAAGAGTTTAAACAGGTTTTAAATGACAAAGCGGGTTTTATATCAGCGCATTGGGATGGAACCGCAGAGACGGAAGAGAGAATAAAGGATCTGACAAAGGCTACCATTAGGTGTATTGCATTAGATAGAGTAGAAGAGCCGGGAAGCTGTGTGTTTACTGGTAAACCATCTGTAGGGAGAGTGCTTTTTGCCAAGGCATATTAAAAAAAATAAAAAAAAGTTACTCTAGCTATTGTACGGGTAAAAAATAGTTGTATTTTTGCATCCGCATTAGAGTAGCATGGCCCGTTCGTCTATCGGTTAGGACGCCAGGTTTTCATCCTGGTAAGGGGGGTTCGATTCCCCCACGGGCTACAAACTAGAGAATAATGGTCCGTTCGTCTAGGGGTTAGGACGCCAGGTTTTCATCCTGGTAACAGGGGTTCGATTCCCCTACGGACTACAAAAAAAATTATTAAAGAAACAATTATTTAAGAAAATGGCAAATCATAAGTCAGCTTTAAAAAGAATCAGAAGCAACGAAAAAAGAAGAGTATTAAACAGATACCAACATAAAACTACTCGTAATGCTATTAAAGCATTAAGGTTAGCTACGGATAAAACTGATGCTTCATCTAAATTATCAGCTGTAATCTCAATGATTGATAAGTTAGCTAAGAAAAACATCATTCATGATAATAAGGCTTCAAATTTAAAATCTAAGCTTACAAAGCACGTTACAAAATTGTAATTAATTACAACTATAGCATAAAAAAAGGTTCTCATTTGAGAACCTTTTTTTTATGTCTTTTTATTTTTTTTAAACCTTGATCTTTTCAAGTATTTCCTGAAGTATTTCTTTGGTCAATGGTTTAGGGAAAAAATCCATAACCATTTCGAAGTTTTTAGACTTGCGAATATCGTTTGGGTCAATAGAAGAGGAAAGCAGGATTATTTTTGCATCCTTATATTCGTCATAAAGTTTTTGGCTAAACTGCTCCAGAAACTCCCAGCCGTCCATTACAGGCATGTTTAGGTCCAGAAGGATCAATAATGTCTGTCCGGAGTTTTTGTTGTCTGCCCGTGTCTCATCCTTCTCAAGGTATTCTATAGCTTCCTGTCCATTTTGTAGGGTTATAATTTGTGATGCAAAATTTGCTTTTGAAATTACCAACTTTGATAATAATAGAGCGATTGGATCATCATCTATACAGATTACTTTTTGTAGCATCATTTTTGTTTCTTAAATTTTATTATAAATGTTGTTCCCTTATCCACGGTGCTTTCTATATTGATTTCGCCTCCCATACTGTCTATTTGGGATTTCACAAGATATAGTCCTAGGCCTTTGCTGTCCGGGTAATTGTGGAATCTCTGATAAAGGCCGAAAATTTTCTCGCTATATTTATTTAAGTCAATTCCAATTCCGTTGTCTCTAAAGGTAAGAATTGTAAAATCAATATCCTCTGTCGCATCTATATTGATTTGAAGTTCTCTTTCAGGAGATTTATATTTTATGGCGTTGGTAAGGAGATTCAATAATATACTTTCAAAATAGGCTTTATTCGAAAATACAAAATCTTTATCATGTATACTACAATTGATTTGAAGTTTGGTGCTTTCTATTAGTTTGTTAATCTGCTCCAGTACGTTGTTTAAGGATTCGGTAATAGATATGTTCTGTTTTTCGATCGAAGGGTTGTCTCTGATGATCACCACTTTTCCGAGATCAGAGACAGTTTCATTTAAAAGATAAGTCGATTTGGAGAAACCGTCGATAATTAATTTTAATTCGGGGTTAGCAATGTCGATCTCGTCAGTTAATTTAAGGAGTCCAATAAGATTGGATAGCGGAGCTCTTAGGTTATGTGAAGTTATATATGAAAATTGCCTAAGATCCTTATTGTTTTGAGTGAGCTCATTAATCAGTTGCTCTTTTTCTTTCTCTTGGTTTTTTCTGTCGGTTATATCGCGCAATATAGAGATCCAGTGGGTGTGTTCATTCTCGGAGTTAAATACCGGAACCATAGAGAACCTTGCCCAAAATTCTTCTCCATTCTTTTTATAACTTATCGTTTCTATTTCGCATTCCAGCTTATTCTTAATACAGGCAGAAAGTATACTTAATTCGCTGTAGTTTGATTTGTCACCATAGAAAATCATTGGGGATTTCCCGATAACATCTTCGTAATTATAGCCCCACATTTTTATGAAGGCTTCATTTACAAAAACTATTTTGGGAATTTTGTATTCTGAAATATCGGCATCGGTAATTACTACGGCCTCTTTTGTATTGGTAATAACGGTCTCTAAAAGTTTGAGACGCTGTTCCTCTTCTTTCTGTTTTGTGATATCCTGCATTGCACCAATCATCCTGACCGGATTGCCGCTCTCGTCAAATACTAAGAATCCTCTGTCTAAAACATATTTATAACTTCCGTCTTTACATTTAAAACGGTATTCGTCCTGCCATTTTTGTGTTTTCTGTTCTAAAAAAGAGTATAATTTCACTGACATCCGGATACTGTCTTCTGGGTGTATCCTGTCGAACCACCATTTTGAGTTATTGCCTACTTCTTCTTTTTTGTAGCCATACACGCCTTGTATCCCCTTGTTCCAGGAGAATTCATTGTCTGTGATTTTCCAATCCCATATAGTGTCACTTGTAGCTTTGGCCACAATGTCATAGCGTTCTTTAGCGTGTCTTATTTCACTGTTGTTATTTTTTAACAGTTCAAAATCCTGTTCCTTTTCTTTATTGTTTTTGGTTATAGAATGTCTGATAACCAATGTGCATAAAATTATAAAGAGTACATCTCGTAGGGTTTGAAAAGCTAAAAAATTATCAGGGGTAAATGTTTTTCCAATAAAAGTAAGACTTGTAAATGCCAATAGAATAGCAATGAAAATGACTATGTAGTTTATTTTATTAGTTTTACTTTTCATTACTCAAATATAAATAAATTATGTATATCTTTTTTAACTTTTGTTTAAAAGTACCGTAAAAAAGCATGTACATTGGCATCTTACAAGTTATTAAAGAGTTAACTGTAGAAGAATGGTTTTTTATGTGAAAATAAAGTGTACCTTTGCAACTTCAAAAAAATACAGATGGAATCTATCAGAAACATTGCAATTATTGCCCACGTCGATCACGGTAAGACTACTTTGGTTGATAAAATTATGTACCACTGCCAACTTTTCCGTGAGAACGAAAATACAGGCGACTTAATTCTTGATAACAACGATCTTGAGCGTGAGAGAGGAATTACTATTACTTCCAAAAACGTTTCTGTTGTTTATAAAGGAACAAAAATCAATATTATTGACACTCCTGGTCACGCCGATTTCGGTGGAGAAGTAGAACGTGTACTAAATATGGCCGACGGTGTTTGCCTTTTAGTAGATGCTTTTGAAGGTCCTATGCCCCAAACGCGTTTCGTTTTACAGAAAGCTATCGACTTAGGTTTAAAACCTTGTGTAGTAATCAATAAAGTAGATAAAGAAAACTGTACTCCGGAAGAAGTACATGAAAAAGTTTTCGACTTAATGTTTGAATTAGGTGCAACAGAAGATCAGTTGGATTTCCCAACGGTTTACGGTTCAGCTAAAAACAACTGGATGTCTGATGATTTCAGAAACCAGACTGATAACATTGAACCTTTGTTGGATATGGTTATCGCTCATGTCCCTGCTCCGAAAGTTTCGGAAGGAACACCACAAATGCTTATTACTTCTCTTGATTTCTCTGCTTTTACAGGCCGTATCGCTATCGGGCGTCTTGAAAGAGGTGTATTGAAAGAAGGAATGCCTATCTCTCTTGTAAAAAGAGATGGTAGAATAATCAAAACAAGAATAAAAGAACTACACACTTTTGAAGGTCTTGGACGTAAAAAAGTAACTGAAGTTATAGCTGGTGATATCTGTGCCATTATCGGTATCGAAGGATTTGAAATTGGTGATACTGTTGCCGATTTTGAAAACCCTGAAGCACTTCAAACTATCGCTATTGACGAACCTACAATGAGTATGTTGTTTACAATCAATGACTCTCCTTTCTTCGGTAAAGAGGGTAAATTTGTAACTTCGCGTCACATTAGAGACCGTTTGAACAAAGAATTAGAGAAAAACTTAGCAATGAAATTAGGTGAAACTGATTCTGCTGATAAGTTTATGGTTTTTGGTCGTGGTGTACTTCACTTATCTGTTCTTATTGAAACAATGAGAAGAGAAGGGTATGAGTTACAAATTGGTCAGCCACAGGTTATCATCAAAGAAATTGATGGCAAAAAATGTGAGCCAATTGAGGAATTGACAATCGATTTACCAGAAACACTTTCAGGAAGAGCGGTAGAGTTTGTTTCTTTCCGTAAAGGAGAAATGTTGAGTATGGAAACTAAGGGTGAGCGTATGATTATAAAATTTAATATTCCATCACGTGGAATTATTGGATTGCGTAACCAATTACTTACTGCTACTGCTGGTGAGGCTATTATGGCACACCGTTTCATAGGATATGAGCCTTACAAAGGAGAAATTTCCGGACGTAATAAAGGATCATTGATTTCTATGGAAAAAGGAAAAGCTATTCCTTATTCTATCGATAAATTGCAGGATCGTGGTAAATTTTTTGTTGAACCCAATGCAGAAATTTACGAAGGTCAGGTTATTGGAGAAAACTCTCGTGCAGATGATATGTGTGTGAACGTAACAAAAGAGAAAAAACAATCTAACGTTCGTTCTTCTGGAAATGATGAAAAAGCTAGAATTATTCCTCCGATTATTTTCTCATTAGAGGAAGCGTTGGAATACATTCAAAAGGATGAATATGTAGAGGTAACTCCAAAATCTATTCGTTTGAGAAAAATCTATTTGACAGAAACTGATAGAAAAAGATTTAAATTCTAATTTGAAATATTGAATTAGAATCCCAATAATAAGCCGTCTAAAGTAATTTAGGCGGCTTTTCTCTTTAAGTCAGGGTCGGTTTGTTAAATAACTTTGGTGGGATTAGTGCAGCGCAATAAATTTATTTCTATAATCAATATATGAGGAACTAACGGTATAAGTAAGTTTCTCTTTTGTTTATAGATAATAGTGTCTGGACTATTTCATTAACAGATTGAGCCTATATTCAAATCCCCAAAACAATTATGAGTTTCGGATTAGCGCTTTAATGCAAAATGCCCCCTTGCAACTCTGCCGTCTTCAAGATTCAGCATATACCAATAGTCATCTGCTGGTAGTGGCCGGCCATTAAAGGTCCCATCCCAACCCGATTCAGACGCGAGTGAGATTTGGGTCAGAAGCTTTCCGAAACGATCAAATATACTTACAGTAGAATTCCTGTAAAAAGCAGTATCAATACCTTTTATTTTCCAGGTGTCGTTAAAGGAGTCACCATTAGGAGTAAAAAATAACGGAGCTCCTATAACAGAAATACTTTTAGACACCGTTCCGCAGCCATTGGTGTCGGTCACATAAACATCGTGGAATCCTGGGGTTACATTTTCAAAAGTATTGTCCTGACTAAAGGGACCATCTGGATTATCGAGACTATACAAATAACTTCCCAATCCTGAAACGGTTATACTTATAGAATTGTCCTCTGATAATTCTTTGATCTGTATGTCCGTCAAAGTTGCTACTTCAGAATAAGAAACCCTATTAGTCTTGGTATTAAAGCAGCTGGTAGTCTTATTAGTTACCTCTGTGGTATAAATACCATCTTCAGTTATATTCAGATCGTATGACTCGGCCCCTACAATAAGAATTCCATTCCGATACCACACATAACTATAAGCAGCCTGATTAGAAGTCGGGACACCGGCATTTAATTTAATCATTTGATTCACAAATCCCTTGCATACAATTTTCTTGGTTTCTTCGGATACAACTGGTATCGGATTTACAATTAAGTGGATGTAGGGCCCAAGTCCAAAACAGGCATTATCTATATCGCTGTCTACACGTACCCAGATAAATTCTTCATTAGGATTGGTATTTCTGTAATTGCTGAAATCTGTAATAGCCAGGGAATTTCCCTGTGCATCAACTTCGGCAAGCGCATCACTACTGTTTTTATAATACGATATGGTATATCCTGGATTATTGGAGAGGATTGTATTTATATCTGCAGTGACGGTACTAAAATCAAATGAGGTAATTCCATCCTTATCATTTGTGGGCGTATTGCCAGTGCTGTCCACAGCATCGTCACATTCTGAAAATACCCATTCTGTTCCGGCAGGAATCTGGGTTGCAGAGACAACAAGATCAAGGCGCGTAATTTCAAAACAATTGTCGCTGTTCTCTATTCTGACCCATACCGGATTTCCCTGATCGTTATTGTACGAAGTAGGTGTAGTGATCTGAAGGCTCACATCTGAAGCCTGAGCAGCAGCCTCTGTTTTAAAATAAGCAAAAGTTTGATTAGCTGAATCGGTGGAGATCAGACTTTCTTTCTGTCTTAGATTAAAACTAGCAAGTCCGTCTAAATCGTCGTCACACTGTACCAGTGTAGCAGACACCGGTACTACAGGAAGCGGTAAAATATTTAAGGTGGCTCCAGAAGAGAACAATCCACAGCTATTTCCATTCTTATTTATAAAAACCCTGTATGAATAACCATCCATAGCCATTGTTATTCCACTAATTGTCAACGAGTCAGTAGCTACACCTGAATAAATGCCATTGTTGCTGATGTCTGAATAGTTAATACCATCCGTACTAAGCTGCCATTGATAACTGTCTACAGTATTGGCCGCTACAATAAATTGAACATTTTGCTTATTGCAGCTCGTGATGTTTTGTGGCTGGCTGTTGATGATGATTGTAGCAGCAGTAATGTAATTGCTGTTTGGAACAGTATAACCAATTGCAGAAGAAGTTACAAGCCCGTTGTTATTTACTACGATCGGGCTGCTGGACAGTACGCCATCTCCATCCGGGTCCAGAAACCCTGCTTCAATAACATCATTACAAATATCGCCATCACTGTCTTTATCTATATAATCTTTAAGGCCGTCGGCATCGGTATCCCTAATAGTGAAATTAGGAATATTGCTTTCATTTGCCGTTTCCAAACTATCGAGGTAGCCATTACTCCCAAACGAAGCACTGTTTCCATCAATAACGCCGTTATTATCAGTATCCGCAGCATTACTTCCAGATTCAGTAAGATCGTAAATCCCATCATTGTCGCTGTCCAAATCCAGGGAATCAGGTACAGTGTCATTATCTGAATCCAATAGGCCAAGACCGGGTTCATAAACATCATTTAACCCATTGTTATTAGAATCAGAAAATGTGACTGCAGTAAAATTTTGGCCTAAAGCCTCAACAATATCGGGAATACCATCATTGTCACTATCACTGTCAAGCTGATCAGGTATGGAGTCATTATCAGAATCTTTAGGTACGCAGGATGCCATAATTCGGAATGATGCACTACTGCTTGCTGTGTCCGAAAGATTCTTATGGGTGTATGTAATATAATCTATAAGATTCGCCCTGAACTCAAACGTTCCGCTTCCTGCGGCAAGAGGGATGCTTTCATTAAGTCTAAAACGCACCTCAAAAGACGAAAATGAAGTAATGCCACTTTCGAAAATACCATCATAATTAGTGTCAATCAGAAGTTGATTATCAGGATTCAATACTGTAATAGTTTTTTCTATGGGAACCTGTAGTTTAAACTCGGCACCTGAAGACAGCAGTGCAGGATTGTTTTGGACCGTGATATAGTCAACTACGATACTTATAGGGCTTGAAAAACTGATTTTCTCACTTACAGAATTTCCAATACCTGGAGGTGCTTCTGATGTAAAATTTCCGTTTGCCGATCCTGAGAACGGTGCTGTAGGCTGTATGCCGGATCCTGTTGCTGTTGTTGTAAAAGAATTTGAATAACCAGCAATCTGTATAGGGGTTACTGTTGCAGATGGAGAAATGTTCAATGGCAGGTTTCCATACGACTCCGTGCAATTGGTAATTCCATCATTATCGTTATCGGTATCGACGTTGTCATTCGTACCGTCATTGTCTGTATCGGCCGCACACGAACTGACGGGTATCTTGTCCGAAACAAGGTCGGTACCACAACTGCTGATTCCAGCCTTCACATGGTAAAAGCCAGGACCAAGGCCGCCTGGTAAGGATATAGGTGTTGGGATATAAGAACTTGTGTTTGCACCTGGAATTGGCTGGTCGTTAAAATACCATTGAAAAGTATCAAAAGCAGTTAAGACATTCACAGATAACTTGATGTTAGGGATACAGGTAGAAGTTATAGTTGCAGTTAGCGCCTGGAATGCGATCTCAGGCTTAAAAGTAAAGCCGGAATAAAACCCGCCATAGGTTGCATATTCACTTGAGCCGAAATAAGATAGATATACCTGTTTGGTTGAATATACAGAAATATTGCCTGAAAGTCCCGTAAAAGTATAAGTGACGTAATTTGCATTTCCAGTAACAGCCAAAGGACCATTTTTTACGATTGAGCTGGGTAAAGTAGCATACGAGTATGATACACCGTTAATCACAAAGTTCAAATCCGCATTTGTTTCTGTTACAACAGCAACTGTACCTGTAAAAAGAGTATTGTTACCAATTCTGTTGATAAAAGGAATATTGTCTATAACCTTTGGGGTTTCACAGCTCAGAGGAGGTACAAAACACATGTTTTGGTTGGCCTGGCTTGCAGTACCACCAATACCCTGATATGCAAAGACATTTTTAGAAGTCCGTATGTAAAGATTGCCCAATGATGAAAATTGGGATCCATTTAAAGCAATGTATTCACCGGCATTTAAGCTCGCAAAAGCGGTATTGCTTCCATTTAAATACAATAATGTATTGTCTTCATCGGCTACAATCAAAGGTCTTTCGACTACATCGGAACCGTTACCCTTTATAAAAATATATTCTTTCCCGGTTCTTTCGGCAGAAACTATCTGGTCGAATCCCAGGTCAAGATTATTTGCATCGCCATTTGTTCCGGCTATGGAACCACAATTAAAGGCTATAGGTTTGTCTGAACTTATTAAAGCCCCAATCAACCCATCCCTGTTGGCGTTATTTGGACCTTGTACCGCTATAACATAACTTTCCCCCCTGTTTAAGGTAATAGGGCCAGGGGTGTTTCCGGCAGCCTGATTGTTGATCAATGACACGCCTGGCTTGATGTCACTAAATTGTATGGTAGTGTTGTTCTCAGTAGCTAATATAGCTCCAAAAGTGTAGTGGCTCGGAGTTGAAGCAGGAACTCCTGTATTTAAAAAGGCGCCAATCCTGAAATGGGTGCCAAGCGCTGCAAGGCCTTTTGAAACCAAGCTGCCTCCCTGGAAACTATCGGGAGTGGTTGTAAGCCTTACAGTAACATATATCTGGTCTTCGGCCTCAACAATATAACCTTTATTATTTTTGACAGAACTTACATTATTTTGGTTGACCATCATTTGGGTATTAAACCCGCTACCAACACTAAACACATATGGGGTATCTCTTGAAACTGTTCCACTCACGGTTGTTCCGCCCAAAGCGATGATTTTAAATTCAATGGGTGTGAGGCTGGGAGATGAAATATACATAAACTGTCCCTGTGGTTCCTGCTCTTCAGAACTGGAAACAGGCGGAATATAATGTGTTTTGCTGAACTGTGGAAAGCAATTCGCATAAACAAATAAAATGAGGATAAGGGCTGATTTCTTCATATCAAATTAAACAGCTCCAAAAATAATCAATTTATCGCTTGAGAGCGAAATGCCCCCTAATTATATTTCTATCCGTTATAGTAATTACAAACCAATAATCGGTTGAAGGTAAGGGTTGTCCGTTAAATTTTCCATCCCATCCCGGGTTTCCTGCCGTACCTCCATATACGATTTTACCATAGCGGTCGAATATAGTTATAGTAGAAAAAGGATAACGTTCCAGATAGTCAACCCGCCAAAAATCATTATAACTATCGTCATTAGGCGTAAAGAATTTAGGGTAATCCAATACAAAGAGGGTTGCTGTAGCAATGCCGCAAAGATTTTTATCCTTTACATATGCTGTGTATTCTCCGGATGTAACAGCTGTAAATAAGGGTTCGTCCTGATAGTTATATCCATCAAGTGAATATTCATAATCACCATTGCCGGTAGCAGTTACCAATACCGTATTGTGGCCACCTGTCAAATCTTCTATTTTCACAGCAGTGATTGTCGCTATACCAGAAGGTTTTACTATGAATTTTTTAGTGTCCGGGCAGCCGTTGGTGTCTGTAACGGTG
>Ga0247810_10001922_pt1 | contig 12192 bp, 8 predicted proteins | sample UWRJL119311C1_FD_179918 | JGI IMG/M metagenome (GOLD analysis project Ga0247810, IMG submission 179918) | Plant litter microbial communities from Arlington Agricultural Research Station in Wisconsin, United States - UWRJ-L119-311C-1 | ecosystem: Environmental > Terrestrial > Plant litter >...
GACAGTTATAAAGACAAAAACTTCTTAGATTTTGTGAATCCAAAATCATTAGAAATTATCACAGGATTTGTTGAACCAAGTTTATCAACAGCTCAAAATGAAGATAAATTTCAGTTTCAACGTTTGGGTTATTTTACTGTTGATAAAGATTCAACTGCTTCAAAATTAGTATTTAACAAGACTGTTGGATTGAAAGATGCCTGGGAAGAAAAAGGTAAAAAAGAAGAAAACAGCATCAATAATTCTTTAAAAGATATAAACAAATATTTTAAAGTTGAGACTAAACCAGAACGTATTGCAATCGAAAGTGCAATAGGGGAGAGCATCAAAAATGTTTCAAGTTTCTCTTTATTGCAAAATTCATTAAAGAAGAATATCAACAATAATAAAGGTTCATTGTTATTTGCTCAATTTATTTTGAAATATTCAATTTTGAAATCTAAGGATTTTGAAGAAGATGATATTAAAAAATTATATACAATGTCTTTAAGAAGTGAGTCAACTTATGTTCGATCTAAAGCACTTTTGAATTTAAGAGATATTGAAGATTCAAGTTTAAGAAATCAGTTTCAAGACGAAATTTTGAAATCTTTTTCAAATCCTCCAAAAAATGCTTCTGAAAGAGAAATTGAAATTCTTAAAGAAATGGTTAAGATATAATATCATTATAATCTATTAAAAAGCGCTTTTTATAAGCGCTTTTTTTATTATTTATATTTTCTATTAAAAAGTAAAAAATAATAGTTTTAGTAGATTAAAAACAGCTTTCATAAATTGATTTTAAGCGAATTATTTAATTCTTCCACCTCATTAATCATCTTTTGAAAAATGATTGAATATAAGCTCTTATTTTAATTTTAGAGCTAGTTTTACCTAGTTTTTCGGGTTGTTAACATCTAATTGTTTATAAAGTTGAAGGTGATTATAATTTAGTCCCATCTCATATCTTTTTAAATTTCATTTGTTAATTTTCTTCTACTAGATTTATAAAATCAATTTTTATTATAGTGCTTTATATTTTTTATGTTTTTTACTATAATATATTAAAATTATTGTTTTTAAAATTTATATAGTTTTTAATTATTAAAAGTGACTTTCATAAATTAATTTTAAGCTATTTTTTTAATTCTTTAAGCTCATTAATCATCTTTAAAAAAATCATTTAACAGAGATCCTTATTTTAATTTTCGATTTTATTTTACCTATTTTACGGCTTTTTAATCTAAAAATTGTTGGTCAAGATCAATGTCATGATTATTTTGTTATCAATTTCAAATTATATTTTATCGAATAATATTTAAAATTATTCTGTTTTATATAATCGTTAAAATTGATTGTAATTGATTTATTAATGTTTTTTAATTATTATTTATGAAAACTATGTAAAATATATTTTTAATAGATGAATCTAATTAAAAACAGCCTTCATAAATTGATTTTAAGCTATTTTTTAATTTCTTCCATGTCATTAATCATCTTTTAAATTATTGTCGTTTTTTAAGCTTTATTTAAGTTTTTGAGCTCTATTTTCTTAGTTTAACGGGTTGTTAACATACAATTGTTTATAAAGTTGGTATTTTTATCCAAAGGTCAAATCTAAAGTGTAAAATTTTTAATTTCACTTAAGAATCGAATCTGAATTTTTCTAAAATTTAAAAATGCATAATTTTTAGTTTTAGGGTTAATTCTAAATCTGAATTCTAAAGATTGGTTTTATGGTCGATTGTAATTGTGATTGTATTTTGATAATACTTCTAGCGTAAAAGTATTTTTCAGAGGGTAGTTCATAATTTGAAAATTTCATGAAATTAATTTTAACGGCTTATTTGAAATTTTGTCTTTCGTTTTGACAGAAACAATTTTAATCCTTAAATTTTAATATTATGAAAATTCTATTTTTTACGCTATCGATTTTATTTGCAAATATTGCAATTTCTCAAACACACCAAATTACAAAACACAATGGTGAAGAACTGGATGTTAATTTTATAAAAGCCGAAAATGATTTGGTTTATTATTCCCTGAACGGAAGTGCCGAAGAACATAAAATTAGCAAATACGCAGTTTCAAAAATTACTAATAAACAATCTAATCAAACTCAGAAAGTTTCTGATAAAGTGATAGTAGATTCAAAATCAGATTATAAATTCGTAACGGTTTTATCTCAGGACAAGACAATAGGTTTAAAACAAGTGGCCAATTTTTCAGGAGTCTCGACAAAGACAAAAGGAGAACCGCCAATTGCAAATAAAAACCAGACTGCTATGAGAATCAAGACACAATCTGCTTCAAACGGATATCCGTTTGTGAGTATTGTTGAAAAAGCAGATGGAAACTACGAAGCTGTAGCTTATGTGTATTAAATTTATTGTTAATTTTTATTAAATTACAATTAACCAATAATTTATAATTCAAAAAAACAGTACCTTTAGTATTCATTTAAATTTTAATATTATGTCAAAAAACGTAAATACAGTTGCAGCAATTTTAGCTGGTGCTGCAGTAGGAGCAGCAATCGGAATTTTATTTGCTCCGGATAAAGGATCAAAAACCCGTGCTAAACTTAAGGAAGGTTTAGATGATGCCAAACATAATTTGCAGGACTCACTTTCGGCAAGTTCTGAAGTGCTACGTGAAAAATTTACAAAAGCAAAAGAAAATTTAGACGGAACTTATGGCGAGTTACTTTCAAATATGAGTTATAAAACTGAAGAAGTAATTGGTTTTTTAGAATCTAAATTAGCTGATTTAAAAGCGCAAAACGCTAAGCTTCAAAAATAATAATCCAGGAAGCACAAAGCTCAATGTGATTTTGATGATTTGTTTTGGTTATTTTAATTTTAGAATAATCGAATGCAGTTATTAAGTCAAGAGTTTTGTGCTTCTTTTTTTAATTAAAATTACAATTATGGCATTTGAAGAATTAAAAGAAAACACCGAAAATATTCAGGATCAGGCTAAAGTTTATATGGAAAGCCACTTAGCTTATTACAAACTTTGGGGTTTTAAGGTGGCCATGAAGTCAACAACTTTAATTTTAAAGTTTACTTTGATTTTATTGTGTTTTAGTATGGTAATGATTTTTGGATCTTTTGCTGCAGCATATGCTTTTGGATCTTTGTTCGAAAGTAACGCACTTGGTTTCTTGGCAGTAGGAGGGATCTATTTAATCTTTACAATTTTACTTTTCTTCCTGAAAGATAAAGTTGTGGAAGGTCCGATATTAGAGAAATTTTCAGAAATCTTTTTTAATGACTAATTATGGAAAATAAAAAATACTCATCATACGCAGCAATCGAAAGAGATCTGGAGATTTTAAAACTGGAGAAAGAGATTAATTACCAGAAACTGGTTTTAAGTTTTCAAAGAACAAAGGAATCTATTACGCCACAAAGTATAGTTGGCGGAGTTTTTTCTTCTTACAAAGAATATTTCACCAGATCATATCCACAGATTTTGCAATCAATTTTACCCTATATTATCAATTGGTTTATCAATAAAAAAAGAGGCAATTAAGCCTCTTTTTTGTTTTATGTTATTGTTCTGTTTCTGGTAAGATATCATCTTCATAACCAGATTGAGGTTGAATAGGTTTTGATTTCTTCTCTATTTTCTTGTTGTTTTTCTTCATCATTTCACCAACCTGATTTGATGCTGAGAATGATGCAACCATATTGTTTAGCATATCACTTCCGGCTTGTGGTGAGTTTGGCAACAAGATTAAGTTCGAATTGGCATCGGCACCAATTGCTTGTAATGTATCATAATGTTGAGTTACAACAATTAGGGCAGAAGCTTCCTGAGAATTAATACCAACGCTGTTCAAAACTTCAACACTTTCTACAAGACCTCTTGCAATTTCACGACGCTGATCTGCAATACCTTGACCTTGTAAACGTTTACTTTCTGCTTCTGCTTTTGCTTTTGCAACGATTCTGATTCTTGAACTTTCAGCTTCAAATTCAGCAGCCGTTTTTTCTCTGTCAGCAGCATTAATTCTGTTCATGGCATTCTTAACCTGAATGTCCGGATCAATATCAGTAACCAAAGTATTGATAATATCATATCCGTAAGTAGTCATGGCTTCATTCAATTCTCTTTTTACTGCAATGGCGATGTCATCTTTTCTTTCAAAAACATCATCTAATTTTAGTTTAGGAACTTCGGCACGAACGACATCAAATACATAAGCTGTAATTTGATCATGTGGATATTCCAGTTTATAAAAAGCATCATATACTTTTTCCTGAATCACTTTAAACTGAACCGAAACTTTCATTTTGATAAAAACGTTGTCTTTGGTTTTGGTTTCGATGATAACATCTAACTGTTGAATTTTAAGATTTACACGTCCTGCAATTCTGTCGACTATCGGAATTTTAAGTTGTAAACCTGAATTTCTTACGCTTAAAAATTTACCAAATCTTTCGATTACAACAGACGATTGTTGTTTCACGGTAAAAAAAGAAGACATGAAAATAAAGAATGCGAGGACTAAAAAGATAATAAGTGCTGGATTCATAATGATATTGATTTAGTTTTTATGATCTGGTAAATTACGAATAATCTGCCAAATTCAATTTTTTTTAGCGTAAAAAAAACGCTAAGTACATTTTGATAATGTTCTTAGCGCTTAGATTATTTTACCATTAAGATATTAAGTTCATAAAGCTTGACTTCATTTTTCTTAATCTCTTAATGGTAGAAAAAATTATAAAGTTGCAATTGCTTTCTGAATTCTCGAAATAGTTTCTTCTTTTCCGATGATTTCAACAATGTCAAATAGGTGAGGACCTTTAAGAGCGCCAACCAAACTTAGACGGAAAGGCTGCATTACTTTACCCATTCCAATTTCGTTTTTAGTCAACCAGTCTTTTACGATTGCTTCAATATTTGCAGAGTCAAAACCATCAATATATTCAAGAGTCGAAATCAATTCCTGCATTAAAGCCGGTGTTTCTTCCTTCCAGTTTTTACTTGCTTTTTCATCATATGATGTTGGCGCCTGGAAAAAGAAATCAGTCAAATCCCAAAATTCAGAAACAAAATGAGCTCTTTCTTTAATCAAAGAAACAATTCTCGTTACGTCATATTTAGAAACATCAACACCTTTTTCTACCAAAATAGGAGAGAAGCTTTTCGCTAAATCTTCATTATTTTGTTTGATTAAATATTGGTGATTGAACCATTTGTTTTTCTCCGGATCAAATTTTGCTCCCGATTTATGAACTCTGTTCAAGTCGAAAGACTCAACCAATTCTTCTAATGAAAATAATTCTTTATCAGTTCCATCATTCCAACCTAACAAAGCAAGGAAATTTATAACCGCTTCCGGGAAAAATCCTTTCTCTCTGTAACCTGATGAAATCCCTTCTTCGGTTTTCCATTCTAATGGAAAGACAGGAAATCCTAATTTGTCACCATCTCTTTTTGATAATTTTCCGTTTCCAACCGGTTTTAGAATCAAAGGTAAATGTGCAAATTCCGGAGCATCCCAACCAAAAGCTCTATACAATAAAACGTGAAGCGGCATCGAAGGCAACCATTCTTCACCACGAATTACATGTGAAGTTTCCATCAAATGATCATCCACAATATTCGCTAAATGGTACGTTGGCATTCCGTCACTTTTAAACAATACCTTATCATCAAGTAAACTCGTTTCAAATTTTACATCACCACGAATGATATCTTTTAAGTGTAAAGTTTCATCAACCGGAGTTTTAAAACGAATGACATAATGTTCTCCATTAGCAATTCTCTTAGCCACTTCTTCAGCAGAAATTACCAAAGATGTATCCAGCTTTTCACGGATCGTATGATTATAAATAAATGTTTTTCCTTCAGCTTCTTGTTCTTTTCTCAAAGCATCAAGAGCTTCCGGAGTATCAAAAGCATAGTATGCCCAACCTGAATTGATCAGTTGATCAGCATAAGTTTGGTATAAATCTTTACGATCACTTTGTCTGTACGGACCAAATTTTTCATTTTTCCCAACAGTTTCTTCAGGAGAAATTCCTAACCATTCCAGTGCTTCCATAATATAAGCTTCGGCACCAGGAACAAAACGCGTTTGATCTGTATCTTCAATTCTTAAATAAAAAACACCATTGTTTTTTTTGGCAAATAAATAATTAAATAGGGCAGTACGAACGCCGCCAATATGTAAAGGTCCTGTTGGACTTGGTGCAAAACGCACACGAACTTGCTTTGACATTTGTTTAAATTTTGATGCAAAGATACGTTTTATGATTTTAGATTTTAGAATGTTGATTTTAGATTTTTCTATCTTAGAACCTTAGCGTCTTAGTAACTTAGAATCTTTAAAAGATGTTATTATAATTACTACTTTTATGGGTTATAAATAAAACAGATTCACTTTGAAAACAACATCTGCTATATACCAAAAGTTAGAAGCTTTTATAAAGAAATATTATACCAATGAATTGATAAAAGGAGCGCTTCTTTTTATTGGTTTTGGATTATTGTACTTTCTGTTTACGCTTTTTATAGAATATTTTCTTTGGTTAAAACCATTAGGAAGGACTTTATTATTCTGGGTATTTATAGGAGTAGAAGTTTTTCTATTGTTTCGTTTTATTTTGTTCCCGATTTTTAAGTTGTTCAAACTTCAAAAAGGAATCGATTATAATCAGGCTTCAACAATTATCGGAAATCATTTTACAGAAGTAAGTGATAAGCTGACTAACTTTTTGCAATTGTCAGCTTCTGAGAATTCGACAGAAAGTTCAGAGTTGATGTTGGCTTCAATAGAGCAAAAAGCAAATTCATTGCAGCCAATTCCGTTTGGAAATGCCATCAATTTTAAAACAAATAAAAAATATTTACCATTAGCAATCATTCCAATTTTGCTTTTTGCAGTGTTTTATATTTCAGGAAATAGCAATGTAATTTCTCAAAGTTTAAATAGAGTAGTGCATTTCAATGCTACATTTTTACCACCGGCACCATTCAAATTTGTGGTCGTAAATTCAAATTTGCAAACAGAACAAAACAAAGATTTTATTGTAAAGATGGAATCCGTTGGGAAAGTAGTTCCGGAAAATGTAATGATTCATATTGGTAACGAAAGTTATTTTATGGAATCTTCTCAACCAGGAAAGTTTGAATTCAAGATTGAGAAACCAGTATCGAATGTTGAATTTTCTTTTGAAGGAAATTCAGTTTCATCAGAAGAATATGAGTTGAAAGTAATCACAGTTCCATCAATTGCCAACTTTGAAATGGTTCTGAATTTTCCATCTTATCTAAAGAAAAAATCAGAAACAATTGAGGGAACAGGTAATGCAATCGTACCCGAAGGAACTTTGGTAACCTGGAAAATGAATACACAATCGACTCAGGAAATTGTTTGGAAAGATGATAATTCGACTTTCAAGTTCAATAAAGCCGAAAATGAGTTTAAATTGGCTAAAAATATTAGTCAAAATACAGAATATCAAATTCTTACATCGAATAATAAGGTCAAAAATTACGAAAAACTGGATTATCAGCTATCGGTGATCAAAGATCAGCATCCAACGATCACAGTTAGTCCTGCACCAGACAGTTTAAAGCTGGATAAAAATTATGTTTTGGGTAGGTTAGGTGATGACTACGGATTGTCTAAACTTCAGGTCGTGTATTACGAACATAACAAACCAAACACTGCCAAGCGTGGAACAATACCTGTTAAGTCAGGAGTGTTCGATCAGTTTGTTTTTAACTTCCCAAGTAATCTTGCCGTGCAGGAAGGAGTATCTTACGAATACTATTTTGAGGTTTTTGATAATGATGCACCGCATGGTTTTAAGAGTACAAAGTCTTCTGTTTTTTCTGATCGTGTTTCGACTACAGATGAAGTTCACGATATGGAATTACAACAACAAAACGAAAACATCAATAGTTTAGAAAAGTCTTTAAAGAACCAAACCAAGCAATTTTCTGAAATGGATAAGATTCAGAAAGCAGGAAAAGAGAAAGATAATTTAGAGTTTAAAGACCAGCAAAAAGTAAATGATTTTATCAAACGTCAGAAACAACAAGACGAATTGATGAAACAATTTGCTGAGAAAATGAATAAGAATCTGGATAAATTTCAATCTGAAAAGAAAGATAAAACGGCTGATGATTTGCAAAAGCGTTTAGACAATGCAGAGAAAGATTTAGAAAAGAATCAGAAGTTAATGGATGAATTGAAGAACTTAAATGACAAATTGAACAGTGAAGATTTGTTTGATAAGATGGAAAAATTCAAACAGATCAGCAAGAACCAATCTCGTAATCTGGAGCAATTGGTTGAACTAACCAAACGTTTTTATGTTTCTAAAAAAGCAGAACAAGTTGCAGATAAATTAAAGAAGTTAGCAGATCAACAAGAGCAACTTTCGAATAAAGAAAAAGAAAACACACAAGAGAAGCAAGACGATATTAATAAAGCTTTTGATAAAATTCAGGAAGATTTAAAAGATCTGAAAGAAGAAAACAAAACATTAAAAGCTCCTTTGGATATTCCTACTGATGCTTCAAAAGAGAAAGATGTGAAGGATGATTTGAAGAAAGCTTCTGACGAATTGAGTAAAAAGAATTCTTCTTCGGCCAAGCCAAAACAAAAAAGTGCAGCCAAGAAAATGAAGAGCATCGCCGAGCAAATGGATTCAAGTATGGAGGGCGGAGAGCAAGAACAACTAGAAGAAGATGTTGCAATGCTTCGTCAGGTTTTGGATAATCTTCTTGCTTATTCATTGTCTCAGGAAGATGTTATGAAACAATTTAAATCTATGAAATTAGGTTCTTCGGCTTTTACAAAGAACATTAAAGTGCAGCAAAACTTGAAACAACAATTCAAACATGTCGATGATAGTTTGTTTGCATTGTCATTACGTAACCCAAAAGTAGCTGAAGATGTAACGAAAGAAATTGGAAATGTACAATACAATATAGATAAAGCTATTGAAACTTTAAGCGATGTTCAGGTTCCAAAAGGAGTTTCACACCAACAATATGCAGTTTCTTCTGCAAATAAATTGGCAGATTTTTTAAGCGATTTGTTAAACAATATGCAGATGTCTATGTCTAAACCGGGAGCAGGAAAACCAAAACCAGGTGACGGACAAGGAATGCAATTGCCGGATATTATTCAAAAACAAAAAGGTTTGGCTGATAAAATGAAAGCCGGAATGAAACCCGGAGATAAACCTGGCGACAAACCGGGAGAAGGTCAACAAGGAAAATCCGGAGAAGGAAAGCAAGGACAAGGTAAAGATGGCCAAGGCAAAAATGGAGAAGGTAAGGATGGTCAGGGAAATAAAAACGGAGGAAAAGGTAATAACGGTAAAGACGGAAATGATGGAGAAGGTGATGCGGAAGCCATTATGGAAATCTATAAAGAGCAAGTAAGACTTCGTGAAGCATTACAAAAAGAGTTAGCAAAACAAGGTTTGGATTCTCAGGGTAAATCTGTAATTGATCAAATGAAAGCGTCTGAAAAGCAACTTTTAAATAAAGGTTTTAAGAATGAGAACCTGCAACGTATTCTTAATATTCAACAAGAATTATTAAAATTAAATAACGCAGTTCAGCAACAAGGTCAAGATACAAAGCGCCAATCTGAAACTAATAAGGCTGAATTTTCTAATAGAACAAATGCATTACCAAGTTCGCTATTGGATTATTTAAACAGTGTGGAGATATTAAACAGACAATCACTACCTTTGCGCTCGAATTTTAATCAAAAGGTTCAAGAATATTTTAATACAAAATGATCAATTTTAATTACGAAACCGAATTTACTTTAGATAACGAACAAGCCTTTGCAGATTGGTTAAGTGCTGTAATCGTTTCTGAAAGTAAGAACGAAGGAGAGATAAATTACATTTTTTGTGATGATGAATATCTTCATAAGATAAATGTAGAATATCTAAATCACGATACACTAACGGATATTATCAGTTTTGATTACACAGTTGGTAATGAACTAAACGGAGATATTTTTGTTTCTGTAGAAAGAGTAGAAGATAACGCAAAAGATTTTAATGTTTCTTTCGAAGAAGAATTGAAGCGTGTTTTGGCTCACGGAATATTACATTACTGTGGATACAAAGATAAATCAGATAAAGATGTTAAATTAATGCGCTCAAAGGAAGATGAAAAAATCATGATGTTTCACGTGGAACAGTAAGTTAAAATTCCAATTTTTTAAATTCCAAATTTCAATTGTTTCACGTGAACAATTAAGATTTTAAAATAGTAAGATGTTTCACGTGGAACACTTGATCGCGAAGTTTTCATTTGAAGTTTTAAAGCGTTCCACGTGGAACGTTGTTGTTCTGAATATTGATATTTTTAGATAAGAGTTTGTGATGTTTCACGTGGAACAGTTTTTCTGTCAGTTGGAATTTGAAGTTTGGAATTTGGAATTTTTTTTGAATTGTACTTTACTCGTGAGCGCCGTTCCACGTGGAACAAAAGAATAAAGAAGTTAATTCTGAGAACCGACTTAAATGGTATCCCAGAGAATAAAAGATAAAATGTTTTTAGAAGAATACGATGTTATTGTAGTTGGTGCAGGTCATGCTGGATCTGAAGCCGCGGCAGCGGCCGCAAATTTGGGATCCAAAACTTTATTGGTTACAATGAGTTTGCAGAACATTGCACAAATGTCTTGCAACCCAGCGATGGGTGGAATTGCAAAAGGACAGATAGTGCGTGAAATTGATGCGCTTGGTGGATACTCAGGAATTGTTTCCGATCGCACGGCAATTCAATTTAAGATGTTGAACAAATCGAAAGGGCCTGCAATGTGGTCGCCAAGAGTTCAAAGTGATCGAATGCGTTTTGCTGAAGAGTGGAGAATGATGTTGGAGGGAACTCCAAATTTGGATTTCTACCAGGAGATGGTGAAAGGTTTGATTATCGAGGATGGAAAAATAAAAGGAATCAAAACTTCGTTGGGAGTTGAAATTCGTTCTAAGTCGGTTGTGTTGACAAACGGAACTTTTTTGAATGGTTTGATTCATATTGGAGAAAAACAATTTGGAGGAGGTAGAGCAGGAGAAAGTGCTGCAACCGGAATTACCGAAGATTTGGTAAAAGTAGGTTTTGAATCAGGAAGAATGAAAACAGGAACGCCTCCAAGAGTGGATGGACGTTCTTTGGATTATTCGAAAATGAACGAAGAAAAAGGAGATGCGAAACCGGATAAGTTTTCTTATTCGGATTTAACCGTTCCGCTAACGCATCAAAGATCTTGTCATATGACATACACGTCGCTGGATGTTCATGATATTTTGAGAGAAGGTTTTGATCGTTCGCCAATGTTTAACGGAAGAATCAAAAGTCTTGGTCCAAGATATTGCCCTTCGATAGAAGATAAGATAAATCGTTTTGCTGATAAAGAGCGTCACCAGTTATTTGTAGAGCCCGAAGGCTGGAATACTTGTGAGGTTTACGTAAACGGATTTTCAACTTCGTTACCGGAAGATATTCAATTTAAAGCATTGCGTTCTGTTGTTGGATTTGAGAATGTGAAATTCTTCCGTCCGGGTTACGCAATCGAATATGATTACTTCCCGCCAACACAATTGAAACATACTTTGGAAACCAAGTTGGTTGAAGGTTTATATTTTGCCGGACAGATCAACGGAACAACAGGATATGAGGAAGCGGCTTCGCAAGGATTAATGGCTGGAATAAATGCGCATTTAAAAGTGCACGAAAAAGCGCCGTTGATTTTAAAACGTGACGAAGCTTATATTGGGGTTTTGATTGATGACTTGATTACGAAAGGAACAGAAGAACCATATCGTATGTTTACATCAAGAGCAGAGTATAGAACATTGTTGCGTCAAGATAATGCCGATTTCAGATTAACGCCAATGTCTCACGAAATTGGTTTGGCTTCAGAAGCTCGTTTACGCCGAATGGAAAAGAAATTGAACGAGTCTGAAAAGATGGTTGCTTTCTTTAGAGAGACAAGTGTTTCGGTTGCGGAAACAAATCCAATTTTAGAAGCGAAAGAAACGGCTCCAATTACGCAAGGTGATAAAATGTTTAAAGTTTTCTCTCGTCCGCAAATTGATTTGGAGGATATGATGAAATTTGAAAAAGTAAAGGAATATATTGAAGCAAATGATGTTGATCAGGAAATTTTGGAACAAGCCGAAATCCAGGTCAAATATTCTGGTTATATCG
>Ga0247810_10001923_pt1 | contig 12184 bp, 10 predicted proteins | sample UWRJL119311C1_FD_179918 | JGI IMG/M metagenome (GOLD analysis project Ga0247810, IMG submission 179918) | Plant litter microbial communities from Arlington Agricultural Research Station in Wisconsin, United States - UWRJ-L119-311C-1 | ecosystem: Environmental > Terrestrial > Plant litter >...
CTTTAAAAGGTAAAGTCATTGTAGTTACAGGCGGCGGAAGTGGTTTAGGAAAAGCAATGACCAAATATTTTTTAGAATTAGGAGCTCAGGTAGCGATTACTTCAAGAGATTTAGAAAAGCTAAAAAATACGGCTACAGAACTTGAAACTGAAACCGGAGGAAAATGTTTACCGCTTCAGTGTGATGTTCGTCATTATGAAGAAGTGGAGAACATGCTTCAGGAAGTTTTAAAAGCTTTTGGAAAAGTAGATGTTCTTTTGAACAATGCTGCCGGAAATTTCATTTCCCCAACAGAACGTTTATCGGCTAATGCATTTGACACTGTTATAGATATTGTACTAAAAGGTTCCAAAAACTGTACGCTGGCATTTGGAAAACATTGGATTGACACTAAACAAACATCGGCTACGATTTTGAATATCGTTACCACTTATGCCTGGACAGGATCTGCTTATGTTGTACCAAGTGCAACTGCAAAAGCAGGAGTTCTGGCGATGACAAGAAGTTTAGCAGTAGAATGGGCAAAATACGGAATTCGTTCTAATGCAATTGCTCCCGGACCATTCCCTACAAAAGGAGCTTGGGACAGATTATTACCCGGCGATTTGGCAGAAAAGTTTGATATGGCGAAAAAAGTGCCTTTAAAACGTGTAGGCGACCATCAGGAATTAGCCAATTTAGCCGCTTATTTAGTTTCTGATTTTTCAGCTTACGTAAACGGTGATGTAATTACAATTGATGGCGGCGAATGGCTGAAAGGTGCTGGGCAATTCAATTTGTTGGAAGCAATTCCGGAAGAACTTTGGGATCAGCTTGAAATGATGATAAAAGCAAAGAAGAATAAATAATTACAAGTGCTTACTAAATTCAGAATATTTTATAAAACTATACTGATTGCACTAAATCCCGATAGCATTTGCTGTCGGGATTTTTTATTTTTTTCACCATATAAGTGATATAAGTTCAATGAAGTAATAAATTGTTTGAATATCTGTTTGTTTAAATTTACTTATATCACTTATATGGTTTAAATACAGAATATGCTTAGACAATTCACTTAAATTATTATTTTTGCGTAGCAAATATATAAAATCAAATTATGCTCATTATTGGAATTGCAGGAGGAACCGGAAGTGGAAAAACAACAGTAGTACATCAAATCATGAATGAATTGCCAGACACTGAAGTTGGCGTGATTTCTCAGGATTCCTACTACAAAGAAACCCATAATTTGTCGTTTGATGAAAGAGCATTAATCAATTTTGATCATCCCAGGTCTATTGATTTTGAATTATTAGAGAAACATCTTAGAGCTTTAAAAGCAGGTGAAACAATCGATCAGCCGGTGTATTCTTTTATACAGCACAACAGAACAGATGATACTGTTTCAACTCATCCCCGAAAAGTCATGATTGTTGAAGGTATTCTAATTTTAACAAATCCCGAATTACGCGAGCTTTTTGATATTAAAATCTATGTTCATGCTGATTCTGATGAAAGATTAGTTCGTCGTTTAAAAAGAGATATTTCAGAACGCGGACGCGATATCGACGAGGTTTTAACACGTTACCAAAACACTTTAAAACCTATGCACGAGCAATTCATCGAACCTTCAAAAGCATTTGCTGACATAATAATTCCAAATGACAAATACAATACAGTTGCAATAGATGTAGTTCGTGCCGTAATTAATCAGCGAATTTCATAATTTTTATTGTAAATTTATTCCATAAAAATAAGGAGCTGTTTCCCGCTTTCGCCTTTATCTTTTTATGGCAGAAAAAGCCATAAAAAGGATACCGGCTCTATCGGGGCTAAAAGACGAATTTCATTCAAAAGAAGTAATCGGTTAAAACTAAACTAAATGAAAAACCCATACAAAGACAAAAAATGGTTCAAACTAATGGGCAACAAATATGTTTGGGTTTTACTTTTTTTTGTAGTCTGGATGTTATTTTTAGACAATTACTCCTATTTTGATCATCGGTTTTTAGACAACCAGATCAATGAACTTGAAGACAATAAAACGTATTATCAGGAAGAAATAAAAAAAGATCAGGAACAAATCAAACAACTCAAAAATCCTGAACAGATAGAAAAATATGCTCGCGAGAAGTACTTCATGAAAAAAGACAGCGAAGACATATACATTATCAAATTTGAAGGCGATACGATTCAAGAAAAAGAATAAATTCAGAAAAAACACCCAAATGGCCACTACCCTATTCGACGATTTTAATCCGATTTCATCCAAACAATGGAAACAAAAAATTCAGTTTGAGTTGAATGGAGCCGATTACAACAAAACAGTAATTTGGAATTCTCCGGAAGATATTCAGGTAAAACCATTTTATCACAGCGATGAATTTTCTAAAACTGCCCCGGTAAAAACTCAGGCAACTAATTTTAAAATCTGCCAGAATATATTTGTTTACGATATCGAGAAATCGATTCAAAGAGCGATTAATACTATCGAAAGAGGTGCTGAAAGTTTGCGTTTTACTATTCAAAACGAAACAACGGATATTCAAAGATTATTAGAAAATATTCCTTTAGAAAACAGAATCGTTTACTTCAATTTAAAATTTATTTCAATCGATTTCGTAAAAAAACTGGATTTAATTTCTATTCAAAAAAAAGCTCTTTTCTTCTGTAATATTGATCCGATTGGTCATTTTGGACGAGAAGGAAATTGGTTTCCAACATCGGATAAAAATAATTTTGAAACCATTGAAAATATTTCAAAAGCAACTACCAATCTTTCCTTATTGAGCATCGATTTAGGTTTATATCAAAATGCTGGCGCCAATATTACACAGCAGATTGCATACGGTTTGGCTCACGCCAACGAATATTTGAACCGTTTGCCTGCTATTACAAAACCAATTGTTTTTCAAGTATCCGTAGGAACTAATTATTTCTTTGAAATTGCTAAACTTCGTGCATTGCGAATGTTATTTAATTTAATCGCTGCACAATACAATCCTGATTTAGAATGTCATTTATTGGTTACACCAACCAAACGCAACAAAACAATTTATGATTACAATGTCAACATGCTTCGTACCACAACAGAATGTATGTCGGCTATTTTAGGCGGAGCTGATGCTGTGGCCAATTTACCTTATGATTCTTTATATCACAAAGACAATGAATTTGGAGACCGATTAGCAAGAAATCAATTGTTGATTTTAAAACATGAAAGCTATTTTGACAAAGTCAATAATCCTGCCGATGGAAGTTATTACATTGAAAGCCTGACCATTCAATTAGCTGAAAAAAGTTTGGCCTTATTTAAAAACATTGAAGCTGAAGGAGGTTTCCTAAAACATTTGAACGACGGAACTATCAAAAAGAAAATTCAGGAAAGTGCCAACAAAGAACAGGAATTATTCGATTCAAAAAAAGAAGTTTTATTGGGAACGAATAAATATCCTAATCCGGAAGACAAAATGAAACATGATTTGGAACTGTTTCCTTTTGTAAAAATAAAACCAAGAAAAACATTAATTACGCCCATAATAGAAAAAAGATTAGCCGAAAAGTTGGAACAAGAACGATTAGAACTTGAATAAACTTTTTTCAAAGTAATTAATAATCTGCTCAAAAGAGTATTTCAATGATAAGAAAAGACCTTAAACATATTAATATTCAAAGTCAAAAGCCGAAAGTAGAAAGTCAGGAATCACAACCTTTGACTAATAACTTTACGACCGCTGAAGGGATCGAATTAAAAGAAACCTATTCTGAAAAGGATATTGAAGATTTAGAGTTTCTTGATTTCGGAGCAGGTTTTGCACCGTATCTACGTGGGCCTTATGCAACAATGTACATACAGCGTCCCTGGACAATTCGTCAATATGCCGGATTTTCTACAGCTGAAGAAAGCAATGCTTTTTACAGACGAAACTTAGCTGCTGGTCAAAAAGGTTTATCTATAGCTTTTGATTTGCCAACCCATCGAGGTTATGATTCAGATCATGAAAGAGTGGTTGGTGATGTTGGAAAAGCCGGCGTTGCCATAGATTCTGTTGAGGATATGAAGGTTCTTTTTGATCAGATTCCTTTAGATGAAATGTCAGTTTCAATGACCATGAATGGGGCCGTTCTGCCGATATTGGCATTTTATATTGTAGCTGCTGAAGAACAAGGTGTAGCTACTGAAAAACTTTCGGGAACGATTCAAAATGATATTTTGAAAGAGTTTATGGTTCGTAATACCTACATTTATCCACCAACACCTTCGATGAAAATAATTGCGGATATTTTTGAATTCACAAGCAAGAAAATGCCAAAATTTAATTCTATTTCAATTTCTGGGTATCATATGCAGGAAGCCGGTGCAACTGCTCATATTGAATTGGCGTATACACTTGCTGATGGTTTAGAATATATCAGAACCGGATTATCAACAGGGATGACCATTGATGAATTTGCACCAAGATTGTCTTTTTTCTGGGCAATTGGCATGAATCACTTTATGGAAATTGCCAAAATGAGAGCTGGAAGAATGCTTTGGGCAAAATTGGTAAAACAATTTAATCCAAAAAACGATAAATCCTTAATTTTAAGAACCCATTGCCAAACCAGTGGCTGGAGTTTAACAGAACAAGATCCTTTTAATAATGTAACCCGAACTTGTATAGAAGCTGCCGCAGCTGCTTTTGGAGGCACACAATCCTTACATACCAATGCCCTTGATGAAGCGATTGCTTTACCAACAGACTTTTCTGCCAGAATTGCACGTAATACACAGATTTTTTTACAGGAAGAAACGAAGATAACCAAAACTGTTGATCCTTGGGCAGGAAGTTTTTATGTAGAAAACCTGACCAATGAAATGGTAGAAAATGCCTGGAAATTGATTGTGGAGGTTGAGGAATTAGGCGGAATGACAAAAGCCATTGAAGCAGGAATTCCGAAATTGAGAATAGAAGAAGCCGCTGCAAGAAAACAAGCAAGAATAGACAGTGGACAAGATATTATTGTAGGCGTAAATAAATTTAGATTAGAAAAAGAAGATCCTTTACATATTTTGGATATCGACAACCAAATGGTTCGTAAACAGCAAATTGAAAGGCTCGAAAAAATAAAAGAAACCCGAAATACTGAAAAAGTTAATCAATCACTCGAAAAATTAATTCATTGTGCTAAAACCCGAGAGGGGAATTTATTGGAAATTGCTATTGAGGCTGCAAGAAACAGAGCCACTTTAGGCGAAATCAGTGATTCCCTTGAAAGCATTTTCGGCAGGTTTAAAGCACAAATAAAATCCGTTAGTGGCGTGTATAGTGCAGCAATTAAAAACGACGAAAATTTTGAAAAGGCTAAGCAACTGGCTGATGCCTTTGCCAAACAAGAAGGAAGACGCCCGAGAATTATGATTGCCAAAATGGGGCAAGATGGTCATGATCGAGGCGCAAAAGTAGTAGCGACAGGATATGCTGATGTAGGTTTTGATGTAGATATCGGTCCGCTTTTTCAAACACCTGCTGAAGCTGCAAAACAAGCGGTTGAAAACGATGTACATATTTTAGGCGTTTCCTCATTGGCTGCTGGTCACAAAACATTAGTTCCGCAAGTTATTGAAGAACTTAAAAAACATAGGCGTGAAGATATTATGGTGATTGTTGGAGGTGTTATTCCAAAACAGGATTATCAATATTTATTTGATGCAGGAGCAATAGCTATTTTTGGTCCAGGAACAAAAATTAGTGAAGCTGCTATCCAAATTTTAGAAATATTAATTGATTAAAGAAATTCTATTGCATAAAAAATCCCGAATTATATCGGGATTTTATTTTTTCTAATTCTTAATCATTAATTGTAGCATTACTATCTGCTTCAATATAAGAGAGATCATAACCTCCAAAGGCTTTCATGTAACTTTTTAAAGAAGTACCATAAGCATCTCTAAAATGTCTGTTTCCTTTGTTTCTAAAGAAGTTTTTTACTGAACCTGCACCTCCTAAATGTGCTGCTGCTAAAATTCCTGATTCGGTAATTTCAATTCCATTGATGGTTTTGCCTTCATACTTATGAATTTCACGACGTAAAATCCATTTATTTTTAGAAAGTAAAGCAATGAATGCTTTTTCTTGCAAAGCAGGATTTTTTAAAAAGGCTTTTTCATTGTGAACACCAACAGATCTTAAAGTTTTAGATCCAAATTGGTATTTTCCCATGTAACCGATAGAATTTACTTTTCGGTATTTTCCCTGGGATTCTTTAAAAGCAACTGCTTCTTTGAAACCGATAAGGCGCTTTCCTGTAAATGGAACATTTAACTTGTGTAAGGCAGGATAATCATCCTCTTCTTGTGATGGGAAAATGTATTCTGATCCATCTGTTTTTTCTGTTATAAACCAAGGTTTGGTTTCCAGATTAAAGGGTTTAAAACCCAAACTTAAAAATGTAATAATAACGACTAAACTCGCATAAAAATACCACTTCTTTATCATAAATTGTTTTTCTTCAAAACGCTGTCACCTTTTTGAAATTTCTACGGTGCAAAGATAATAAATACAAAACAATGCTGATAATCAGTAATTTAAGATTTTTAAAAATAAATCAGATATCCTTTAAGGCCTTTGTTGGCGCTATATTCGAGAGTTGGAGCCGGAATTTTTATAGTGTTAAAAACAGAAAAAATTGTTTTTAAAAAATGTGATTTTGTGTCGATTTTCGTCAAATTTACGTCAAAACTAAGATAAAACTGACGAAATATTTCGGGATTTTGAGCAGAAATTGGAATTTCATTTTGAATATTACCTCTTAACATTCCATCAGCTCCATAACCAAATGCAAGATTTAACCACTTCGGAATTTTTGTTTCTTTAGCAAAAGAATTCAGGTTTACAGAAAGCCAATAAGTTTGTCCGTTATAATCTTTTAAAATCTGTTCATTAAATGATTTTCCCAGTTTTTCAGGACTTTGATTTGCGTAATGAGTAGTGTTAAAAGAAAATTTAGGTGTAATACGCTGCTCTTTCCAAATTAATTCCTGTGAAACATATAAAGCTATTCCAGCAGCGTTGGCAATTATATCGCCGGAAGATGCACCCCATTCTGCAGAATATCCGTCTAAAACTTCAACAGCTGTCAGAAATGCAAAGCCTAAGCCTGCTCCGTAAATTAATTGTTTTTTAGGACTTGTACCACTCCAATTCAGGGCTTCAGCTCCAAATCTTCCCAAATGATAAGCCGAATAAAAATGTCCAACTTTATCCATTTGGAGCCACTCATCATTATCATTTATAAAATGAAAATCAGATTTTGGATAATCGGCATACCAAATCTGATTCAGACCAATTAACGTAGCCGAAGCCAAAGCCGCTTCGGTTATGATAACTGTATTTTGTCTTTTTTTATTTAAAGTATCGGAAGGAGTTAAAAAACTTTCGAATTTTCTTTGCGCTTCAATTGATTGAAAACACAAAAAACATAAAATCGATAAGAAAAGGGAAATTTTAAAATTCAAAACTATCTTGTTACACCTTGACCGGCAATCCAGTCTGAATATTTTTTTGCATTAATTGTATGCTGCTCATAAGTAGAAGCAAATTCATGATATCCGAAACGATCTACACTGGCACAAAAATAAATATAATCGTGTTTTTCAGGATTCAAAACAGCTTCAAGAGCAGTGATATCAGGCATTGCAATTGGTCCAGGAGGAAGTCCAATGTTCACATAAGTATTATAAGGAGATCTCATAACCAAATCATTATAAAAAACCCTTTTGATAACCTGATCAAAATTATTATCTCGCAATTTTAAGGCATAAATCACAGTTGGATCTGCTTGTAAAGGCATTGCTAAACGTAATCTGTTCAAATAAACTCCTGCAATACGAGGTCGTTCGTCTTTCTTAACGGATTCTTTGTGAACTATAGAAGCTAAAATTGTAGCCTGAACCGGAGTCAATCCTTGTTTTTTAGCTTTTTCAATTCTTTCTTCAGTCCAAAAATTGTGATATTCCTTTATCATTTTATCACGGAATTTCACCGCAGAAGTATTCCAGTAAACTTCATAAGTATTAGGAATAAACATCGCAAAAACATTCTCTTCATTGAATCCGTTTGCTTTCATAAATTCCGGATCCTTAATAGCTTTCATTAAAGACAAACTATCTGCTTCAATTTGAGAACCTATTCTTCCTGCAAAATTTTCTAAACGTTCCTGATTATTAAATGCTAATTTAACCGGAACATTAGAACGCATTGCACGAACCAAATCAATATTATTCATGTCTTTTTTAAGCAAAAAACGGCCTGACTTTACATTTTCAGGATAGCTTCTTTTACTCGCTACCATTTCAAAATTATCGAAATTCTTAATGTATGGTTCTAATATCTTTTTAACATCAGTATAATTAGCTCCGGTTGGAACATATACGTAAAGTTCTTTATCTTCAAATTTTGTATTGGCACTAAAAATTCTGCTAATTAAAATAAATCCGTAAATCATTAAAACCGAAATTACGGCTACGGCAGTTAACGTGATAATTTTTTTTATACTCAAAGCTAAAAATTTAAATTTGTTTGTTAATTAACTGAAAAATTGCTTCGTCCTGATAGTGTCCATTTAGCAAAATCCAATCTTTTTTAATTCCTATTTTCTCAAAACCAAATTTAGTAAAAAGAGCAACACTTGCTACATTACCTACACTAATATTTGCATATAATTGATGCAGATTTAAATTATAAAAAGAATAGTTGATCAATAACTCTAAAGCCTCAGAACCAATATTTTGTTTTCTATTTTCTGTATCCTGAATTACAATTCCAACTCCTGCCCTATTATTTTTCGGATCAAATTCAAATAAATCAATTAGTCCTATAGCCGGAAAATCTTCATCCTGACAAATTGCCAAACGCAATTGTTTTGCTTCATAAATATCCTGATGTGCATTTTCAAGATATTGACGGACTAAAAAACGGCTATATGGCGTTTGTGTATTGCTGACTTCCCAAATGCTCTGATCATTTTCCATAGCATAAACGAATTCTAAATCATTAGGTTCTAATGCTCGAAGATAAATGTTCTTGCCTTTGAGTGTAATCATTTAATTTTTGATTTTAGATGTAGACTTTAGATTGAAAAATATTAGATTTCAATTGTTCCTTTAAAAACAAATTTTGCCGGACCGGTTAAGAAAACATTTGAATAATGATCTCCTAATTTGTCAAAAGAAACTACAAGTTTTCCTCCTTCAACATTCAGATCAATGGAAGTTTTATCTGTTTGTCCGATGGCGTTCATTGCAATTGCAACGGCTGTAGCACCAGTTCCGCAAGCAAGAGTTTCATCTTCTACACCTCTTTCGTAGGTACGCAGTGAAAATTCAGCATCATTTATTTTTTTAACGAAATTGATGTTACTCCCTTTTTCTCCGTACAATTCTCCGTAGCGAATGGCAGCTCCATTTTCTTTTACATTATAATGTTCCAAATCATCTACAATTTGTACATGATGAGGTGAACCGGTATTCAAAAAAGTATAAGAATCTTTCTTTTGTACTTCATCAACATCAATCATTTGCAATGAAATAATAGCATCTTCACCTACAGTTGCATGATGTAAGCCATCTGTGGCTATAAAAGCAGTTTTATTTTCGATAACCCCCAATTGATTAGCGAATGCCACTAAGCATCGACCACCATTTCCACACATTGAACTCTGATTTCCATCAGAATTGTAATAAACCATTTTAAAATCGGTATCAGTATCATTTTCAAGTAAAATCAAACCATCTGCACCAATTCCAAAACGTCTGTCGCACAAGCGTTCAATGAGTTGAATATTTTCTTTTGGGAAAAAATCAGAACGATTATCTATCATTACAAAATCGTTTCCTGTACCTTGATATTTATAAAATTCTATCTGCATTTCTATTGGATTATAAAATACAAAAGTACAAACTATTAATTAACCCATTCATTGTAATTTGTGAAATCATCTATAGTAATATAATATGTGAATAATCTAATGTTAAAACATTATTAGTACCTACAACTAAATAATATTTTAAGAACAATTAAATAGATTATTTTACCGAAAGACTACAATTATTAATTAAAAATGTTAAATAGCACTCGTTTTAACACTGAATTAATTAATAAAATGTTAATGATTGTTAAAGAGCGTTAAACCGTTTTTATAGATGATTTTTTCAAGTAATTTTACGTTAAATAACTTAAACATAAATATTAATTATGAAAAGATTTTCAACCTTATTTTTAGTGTCTTTATTGAGTGGCGCTACTACACTGGGAGCTTACAAGTTATTATTTGATAGTAATGGTTCTTATTTTGGAAATGTGAATCCAATTACGACTCTAGCCCCTGAATCATATGGAAGAAACGTTGCGTTGTCTGGCGAAGCTGTAGATTTTACAGATGCAGCTGATAAAACGATTCATTCTGTTGTACACGTAAAAAATGTTTCAAGAAGAACTATTAGCAATCCGATGATGGAATTCTTCTACGGATACGGCGGCGGTCAGCAACAAGAGCAAGTAGGGACAGGTTCTGGTGTTATTATTTCTGAAGACGGATACATCGTCACAAATAATCACGTAATCAAAGATGCTTCTGAAATTGAAATCACCTTAAACAACAAAAAATCATATAAAGCAAAATTGATTGGTACCGATTCTAAAATGGATATCGCTTTATTAAAAATTGATGCAAATGAACAGCTTCCTTACACTGCTTTTGCCAATTCAGATAATGTAAAAGTAGGAGAATGGGTTTTGGCTGTTGGAAATCCGTACAATCTGACTTCTACAGTAACTGCCGGTATTGTTTCGGCGAAAGCCAGAAATTTAGATACAAGCGGAATTCAATCTTTTATTCAGACTGATGCCGCTGTAAATCCTGGTAATAGTGGAGGTGCGTTAGTGAATACTCGTGGTGAATTAATTGGTATTAACACTATGATTTCTTCAATGACAGGATCTTACGTTGGATATTCTTTTGCGGTTCCATCAAATAATGCACGCAAAATTATTGAAGATATTATGGAATTTGGAAACGTTCAAAGAGGAATTTTAGGCGTTGAAGGTGGCGAATTAAACAGCAATGCTTCAAAAGAATTAGGCATTTCTGAAACACAAGGCTTTTACATCAATAAAGTTACGCCAAAATCAGGAGCACAAAAAGCGGGTCTTACAAAAGGTGATATTATTGTTAAACTTGATAATCAAAATGTTTCTACCTTCGCAGATCTTTCAGGTTACATAAATACAAAAAGACCAAACGATGTTGTTCAGGTAACGTATGTTCGAGAAGGAAAATCTAAAATTGTGCCGGTAACCTTAACTAAAAATGAATTCTTCAGCACTGAATTTAAAGGAATCGAATTAGAAAATATCGATGCTGTTGATAAAAAGAAATTCAAAATTGATTATGGAGTGAAAATCAAAAACATCAATAATGAGAATTTAATGCAATATCAAAATGAATTACAAGGCAATATCATTTTGAGTATCGATAATATTAAAGCAACAAATGTTGAAACTGTTTCGAAACTTTTAAGCAAAAAAGACGAAGGTCAAAGTGTTCGTATAGAAATGATCAATAAAAATGGTGAAATATTTAGAATTATCATATAAGACACTTATCTATAATCACTGAAAAGAGTATAATTGACCTCTTTTATTCATCTAAAATAAACAAAACCATCAATGATTTGATTCATTGATGGTTTTTCTCTTTTAAAATTATGTAAATATTAAAATATTAACTATTTTCTTTAAGACATCATTTTGAATCAATGAACAATAAATCATTTATTCTTTTCAAAAATTAAATAGGAAGAACAGTAGTGCTTTTTACCTCTGAAATTACAAATACAGTATTAATCAGTGAAACCTCTGGCAAAACTGATAGTTTCTTCTGATGAAAATGATGATAGCTTTCCATATCCGGTATAATAATCTTGAGCATATAATCAAAATTTCCGGAAACATAATTGCATTCGACCACTTCAGGCATATTCATAATTGAGTGATTAAAACCTTCCGAAGTATCATAAGTAGTTTTTGTTAATGTTACTTGGCAATAAACCGTTAGATTATTACCTAATTTTTTCTTGTTTAGAATGGAAACATATTTCTCTATAACACCTTCTTTTTCAAGACGTTTTACCCTATCATGTACAGGTGTTAATGATAAATTT
>Ga0247810_10001924_pt1 | contig 12184 bp, 8 predicted proteins | sample UWRJL119311C1_FD_179918 | JGI IMG/M metagenome (GOLD analysis project Ga0247810, IMG submission 179918) | Plant litter microbial communities from Arlington Agricultural Research Station in Wisconsin, United States - UWRJ-L119-311C-1 | ecosystem: Environmental > Terrestrial > Plant litter >...
CCATGACCGCGAAGCGCCCGATGCCGAGAGCGTCAGCGACCTGCGCAACATCAGAGGCCGCCGACGCGACCGACCGACCAGGCTGCGCGGTCGACCCGCCATAACTCGGACGCGCATACGAGACGATTCGGATGCCCCGCGCCTCCGCCGCAGCCAGAACAGGCTCGAGCGGCGCTCCCGTCTGCGGTGAACCGTGGTGCCAGACCAGGGTGAGGCCGCCAGTGGCCGAGTCCGCGCCGGTATCGAACACGTGCACGCTGCGATCGACAGACACCGCGACATCCTGCTGCGTAATCATCTGCCGAGCGTAACCGCGCGTCTCGGCGAGCGGTAGGAGGTGTGGCCCGTTATGCAGCGTTCTCGTACGCCACGGTTCCGAGATAGATGACCCGCACGTTCTGCGGCTTCGCGGTCGTCAGTGATTGCGGGATGGCGACGCACAGGTCGACGTCGCGCTGGGTTGAGGCGTCGGTGGTGAGGTTCAGCAGGTTCATTGGTGCGTCTCCTTCGAGGTGAGGCACCGGTGCGGCGCCTTCTTCTTCGAATCTACGAACTCGCTCCAACTGGCGGATCGCCCGCGCGCCCTATATCTGTCTCATCCTCAAGAGTGACTACCCGCCACCCCCCCCGTTGGTTGAGTAGCAGCCGACGAAGGAGGCAGCGTATCGAAACCCCCACGCCACACGGTCTCGATACGCGCGGCGCTCCTTCGTCGCGTCGTGCTACTCGACCAGCGGAGAAGGGCGGTGTGCTCGTGCTGGGCGGTCGGGCCAATCGACCAGCGGAAGGGGCGCAGCGGCGCGCAGACGTCCTGTTATGCCCCGATACGCGCGACCAACGATGCTTCGTCGGGCAGGAACCACACCTGGGTGCCGCGGTTCGATTCCCAGACGAAGTCGCGAAGAGCGTCACTCGCCGCGACGTACTCGGAGATGTCGCCGATGATCGCCACCCGCAGCCGGTAGGTCACGATCTTCTGAATGATCTCACCGGCGAGCAGCGAACGTAGCTCAAAGAACGCGGGCGCGAGGCGCTCGACCGGAACGACGAGGAACGTGGCCTCGTGTCCCCAGGCCTCGCCGATCAGGTCGTTGGCGTCGCCGGGTGCCGCGATCGCCGGGCCCGTTGCATCGAAGAAGAGCACTCTGGTGCCGTTGATGTCGTCGATGCGCATGGCAGCGAGTGTAGTTCGACGGCGTCAGCGAGGCGCGAGTGTTACGTACAGGGGATCGGGAACAACCGTCGTGCCGTCGGCGATGCGGTCGCGGGCCTCGGCTACTCGCGCGAGCAGATCGGGGTGGTCGACGATGAGACATCCGGATGCCGCAGCCCCGTCATCGAGAGCGGCAAGCGTCACACCGCCCTCGGCAACGCCTAACGAGTAGACGCCTCCGGTCTCGCCGGACAACACCGCGGGAAGAGCGGCCTCGAGTGCGACATCCACTCTCTTGATCGTGCTGTCGACGACGTGACCGGGCGCGAGCGCGCACTGGTCGACCTGCGTGCCGAACGTAGCGAAATCGCCGTCGGATGCCGCGTCGAGAAGGTTCACGCCCGGCGCGAGTTCGACGGCCTGCAGGTAGCGTGCGCCGTCGGAGGCGAGGCCGGCCGCGGTTGCCGCCGCGCCCTCGACGTTTGCGGTCGGGCGGTCGCCGCCGATGACGGCGACGGTCGGTGCTGCCGACGGCGAGACCTCGGCGACGCCGGCTGCGAAGGTGTCGATCCAGCTCTGTACGAGCGGGTCTTCTTCGGGGGCGACGACACCGATAGCTGCACCGGTGTCGTCCGCGCTGCCGGATCCGGCGAGCAGCGCGGCCTCGACCCCGGTCAGATAGGTGGCTTCGAAGTCGCGGAACATGACTGCCGTCAGGTTGCTGGTCGGCTCGGCTGCCGAGGCGTCGACGAGCAGAAACTGCTGGTCGAGGTTCGACGCGGCTGCCGGGTCGAAGTCGTAGAGCACCTGGTCGGTGAGCCCGATGATGAGGTCGGGAGAGGACGCGAGGGCCGACTCGACGTTCGCGGATACGGCGGTGGCGTCGGCGCTCTCCAGTACCTCGACCGTTGCGCCGAGATCGGTGGCGACGGCCCGAGTGCTCGCGACGGCCTGCTCGAGGAAGGGGTCGGAGGACGTGGGCGCCGGGGTGATGACAACGAAGGTGAGGGGGGAAGGGGCGTCGGTGGCCGTTGGGGCCGGCGTTGCGGTGCATCCGGAAACGGCGAAGACCGCCGCGAGGGTGAGAGCGGCGGCGGGGAGAATGCGGGGCAGGAGGTGCACGGAGGGGCTTTCGTGGGGCGTGGGGGTTTCGATACGCGCGCTCGTTCCTCGCGTGCTACTCAACCAGCGGAATAGGGACCGAAACGGGTGCTGGCCCCACACCCCGAGGGGCATGGGGCCAGCGGTGGAGAGAGAGTTACTTCTTTACCTTGCCGGTCTTCGACGAGGTAACGCGAAGCTGCTCGTAGCCCGGGTAGTTACCGGTCACGCGAACGGAGACCTTCTTGCCCTTCCACGCCTTGGTCAGCTTGACCGAAGACTTGGTCTGGCCCTTGACTGCCTTGCCGTTGGCGTACCAGGTGTAGGAGTACGACGCCTTGGGCGACCACTTGCCGACGGAGACCTTGATGGTCTTGCCGACCTTCAGCGATCCGGTGACCTTCGGCTTGCTTGCGCTGAAGACGCCCTTCGGCACCGAGACAGCGGCCGAGGTGGCCGACGTCGTGGTGTACCCGGTCTTGGTTCCGGTGATGGTGGCGGTGATCTTCTTGGCGGCCTGCGCGGTCGTCAGCTTGAAGCTGGACTTCGTGGCTCCCTTGATGGTGACTCCGTTAGCAGCCCACGTGTAGGTGAACGACGTTCCGGGAGTCCAGGCTCCGGCCTTGATCTGGAGCGACTTTCCGATGCGAGCGGTTCCGGCGAGGGTCGGCTTCGGCGCGACGAGCGTGCCAGGGCCAACCACGACGGTGCGTTCGGCGGTCGCGGTGTTGCCCGCGGCATCCGTGACCGAGTACACGAGGTTGTACGAACCGATGGTCGTCGTGTCGACAGTTCCCGCGACGGTGACGTTCGCGGTGACATCGCCATCAACGGCGTCGGTTGCGGTGACTCCGGTGAGAGCGTTGAAGCTGTCACCGACCTTGATGTCGTTCGCGGTCGGAAGCGTGATCTGCGGTGCGGCCACGTCGGCCTTGGTCAGCGTGACCTCGTCGACGACCTTGAGGTTGTCGCTGCGGAAGGTGCTCACCTTAATGGAGTCGTCCGAGACCTCGATGTTCGAGAAGTTGGGCGTGTACTCCTGGTTGGTGACGGCCGCGAAGTCGTACGTCTGGTTGCGGATGTCGTAGTACTTGCTACCGCTCGACGAGTTCGCCGTGATGTAGAGAACTTCGCCCTCTTCGGCTTCGATGTTCGCCTTCGCGCCGGGTGCCTCTGCAACGGTGTTGCCGTTCATGAGGTAGCTGCGCGTGTAGACGTGGTCGTGGCCCATGAGCACGAGGTCGATACCGAGGTCAGACAGGATCGTCGGCAGGACTGCGCGGCGAGCGATGATGTCGGTGTCGTTGGCGTGGCTGGCAACGCTGAAGATCGAGTGGTGGAATCCCACAACCTTCCACTTTGCCTCGTCGCCGTGCTCGTCGATGACCTTCTCGAGGAATGCCTTGTGGCTAGCGGTGTCCTGGCTGTTCGAGTTCAGCGTGATGTAGAGAACATCGTTGTACATGAACCAGTGGTCTCCACCCGAAGACGATCCGTTGGATGCGGCTCCGTAGGTCGGGTCCCAGTTGGGCATGTTGAAGTGCTGCTCGTAGGCCTTGCTTCCGACGTCGTGGTTTCCGTTGATCGTCGCGAGCGGGTACTCGGTGAGCTGCGAGGGCGAAAGGAATCCGTCGTACTCGGTCTCGTTGGCTGCGTGCTCGACCTGGTCACCGGCCGAGTAGATGAACTCGGTGTTGGGGTAGGCGGCTTCTGCTGCATCCAGCGTCTTGTCCCAGCCGGCGGTGTCCTTTGCGACGTCACCGCCTGCACCGATCTGAGCGTCGCCGATGAGCAGGAAGCTGTAGTCGCCGGTGAACTTCTTGGTGGCGAACTCGTAGGTTGCCGACCAGCCCTTTGCGTCGCTTCCGACGCGGTAGAGGTAGGTCGTGTCTTCCACGAGGCCGCTGCCGTCAGCGTGCTGCCAGGCGAGGTTGTTGCCCGCGGTGGCGAGTCCGCTCTCGGCAACGAACGACGAAGCGGTCGCGGGGAACTCGGAGCCCGTGGCATCCGACTTCTTGGCGATCTGTACTTCTTCGGTAACACCCGAATCGGAGTACCAGGCGAAGTTGCGCTTGGTTTCGTCTGCACCGATGTTGAGTACTACGTCGGTGATGTTTGCGGCGACCGGGCCGTCAGCGGTCGGAACCGTGGCGAGCGACTGGAAGTCGAAGTAGCTGTCGGAGCTCGTCGCGCGGTCCTGGTGTACAGCGACGGCGATCGTGTTGGTGCCCTCGTGCAGAACGCTTTTCGCGACGGTGACGGGCGACGACTTGGGGTCGCCTCCGCTCGCGCCGGCGTACTGGAGGTTAGAGGTCACGGCGCTGTCGTCGACTCCGGCGACCTTAGTGCCGTTGACGAAGACGCGCAGTGCGTCGTCGTGGAGGACGGTTCCGCTAAGGCCGTCGATGCCGGCGAGCTGGTCAGCGGTGAGGGTGATGTCGGCGCGGAAGAAGAAGGCCTTCGTGTCGTCGCCGCTGGTTCCGTTGATGTACTGGCGCAGCAGGGTGTTGGCCGTGTACGGGCCAATTCCGGTCTTGCTCAGACCCTTGGAGCCGAAGCTGCCGAGTCCGGTCTTCCAGGTGGCGTCGTCGAACTCCGTCGTGGTCCACGAGTTCATGTCGGTGCTGGTGCCGGCGGGGTCGGTGTTGTCTTCGAGGTAGTTCCAGGTGGTGTTCGCGGTGCTGATCAAGGTCAGCGGTGCGTCGGCGGCGGCTGCGGGGGTCGCAACGAGCGCGCCACCCATCAGTGCCGCAACCGTAGTGGTGATCGCGGAGACCCGCAGAGCGGATTTCGTTCGCGAACCAGTGGACATCTTCATGGTTTCCTTTCGGGGTGAGAGGGCACTGGCCACTGCCCGAAGGGGGTCTGGCGGATTCCCGATTCCGCCCGCGTGCGCTGCTCTCAGTCGCCTGCAAGTTCACGCCCCGCTGCCAACGGGAGCGCGGCCGCGAGGTGAACGCGAGGTGAACCGTTCCCAGCTATCTCGCAGGCTTGCTGACTGTCCGGCATTCGCGACTCGCGCTATCGTCACTCGCATGAGCGGCTCGATCACCACCATCGACGACTACATCGCCACGTTCCCCGATGAAACCCAGGTCATCCTGCGCGAAGTGCGGCGCGTTCTGCATTCCGCGGTCCCGGACGCCGAAGAGAAGATCCGGTACGACATGCCAGCAATCATGCTCGGCGGGCGGTACGCGATCCACTTCGCGGCGTGGAAAAAACACCTGGGGCTGTATCCGGTCCCGGTGCTCGACGGCGAGATCGAGAAAGAACTCGCGCCCTACCGCGCCGCGAAGGATTCAGTGAACTTCTCCTACACCAAACCGATTCCGTACGACCTCATCGAGCGGGTCGCCATCGCGATCGTCGCGCTGCGGAGAGCCTGATTACAACGCCGCGATCGTCCAGCCGGCCGTGTGTGAGTCGCCGGGTTGGAGCACGATGAGATCGGTGCCGGAGTTGAACGCGTCGGGCGGGCAGGTCATCGGTTCGACCGCGAGGCCGAGGCGGGAGATCTGCGGTTCGGGCTGGTCGGCGGTGTGGATCTGCACCCACGGGCAGGCGTCGTCCCAGCGCATCGCAACGCCGGTGCCATCCGCGCTCTCCACGCGCACCTCGGCGATGCCGTCGGCACGATCGAGCCCGGTGAAGGCGTGGTCGATGAAGGTGTCACCGATCGGGCGCGGCCAGCGGAAGTCGAAGGCCGTCGACTCGACGGATTCGAGCCCGGTCGGAACCAACCGGTCGGGCGTGACCTGCAGCACCTCGGCGGTGGGGAGAGTCAGGGTCCAGTCGTCGACACGACCGGGACCGCCGACGAGGTAGGGGTGCGGGCCGGTTCCGTACGGGGCAGCGGACGTGCCGGTGTTGGTCGCCGTCACGCTCGAGTACAGGCCGCTATCAGTGAGCTCGAACAGCACCTCGATGACGACGCGGTACGGGTAACCGACCTGCGCTTCGATCGTTGTGGTGAGCACGACGCGGTCGCTCTCGACGCTGACGGGGGAGAAGTTCGCCCAGCCGACAAAGCCGTGCAGCGCATGCCCGCGCTTGGGTTCGGTGAGCGCGAGGATGTTCTCCACGCCGCCGAAGGTGAACAGACCGTCGACCACGCGGTTCGGCCAGGGGGCGAGCGTCGCCCCGCGGAACGCCGGGCGTACCTCGTCGGCGTCGAACGGAACAACGAGGTCACGACCGCGGAAGGTCAACCGACGAAGGGATGCCCCGATGCTCGCGATCGTCGCCGAATAGTCTCCGCTGGTGAGCTCGAACTGGGCGCCCGAGAGGGGCTGTGCTGCGTGAACGACGTCGGTCATGAGTGATGCACCTTCCAAATTGATCCGAGACGACCCTACTGGCACTGCGTCGCACAGCCCTCGCGTAGACGCCGCACGATAATTCCCCGTACGGTCGAGTCATGGGAATTCGTCACGCCAGCACCGTAGTCGTCGCATCCGCTCTTCTTCTTGCGCTCGTCGGCTGCACGAGCGGTGAGCAGACGCCGGCGGCGACGGATGTCCCGAGCTCCAGCCCCGCGCCGGTAAAGGAGACCGCCGAACCGCTGCCGGACCCGATCTTCGTCGACACCGCGCCCTCCGGCAGCCGGGTGGTGAAGATGATGGAGTCGTCGTTCGACCCGGCGTCGGCATCTGTCGCGGTCGGCGACATCGTGGTCTTCTCGAGCGGAGACGACCTCATCCACGCGCTATCGGTCAACGGCATGCCCGACGTGACGGTCGCCGATGGCATCCCGGAGTCGTACAAGTTCGAGGACGCCGGCACCTACAAGGTTGTCGACAACACCACGGGTGCAACCGCGACGATCACGGTGGTCGGCGAGCCCGAGTAGTTAGAAGCGACCGCCGTCATAGCGGGCGAGTGCGTCGGCATCCCGCGCGTGGGTAACCGCGCGGCGCGCGGCGTCGAGCGCCTCGACCGGGTCTGCTTCCGTCTCGGCGAGTTCGAGCTGGCGTTCCGCCTCGGCGATGCGCGTACGGGCCTGTGCACCGATCGAGCGGCCGCGCGCCTTGAGCTCGCGAACGGCGTCGAGCTGGCTCTTCGCCGACACGAGGGCGCCGGCGAGCGCGACGCGCGCGTGCTGCAACCGCTGCGCCTGGTTGCGGGCACTCGCTAGTGCCGAGTCGAGCGAGGCAAGAGCTGCGCCGAGTTGATCGAGGGCGAGCGCCGGGTTGAGTGAACCCGTCGCTCGGATAGAGGCGAGCGCCCGTTCGACCTCGTCGATCGCGTCGATGATGGCGCCGCCGGTTTCTGCGTCGGGGGCGGATTCACGCTGGGCGCGTGCCTCGGCGAGGTCCGCGGTTGATGCGGCGACCAGTTTGTCGAGACCGCGCTTGGCCTCGTCGAGCCGGAGTGCGGCCCCATCAACTCCGTCGAGGAGTTCGATCGCGGTGTGGAGGTGCTGCTCTGCGTCAGCGAGGTGCGAGGCGACCGCGTTGACACCGGCGGGGGAGATGCCGGTCTCTGCGGCATCCGTCGATTGCCGGGCCGAGTCGAGAGCGGTCTGCGCGTCGGCGAGCGCGCTGTCGTAGGGAGTGCTGAGCGACGCGTCGAAGGTGTCGCGCAGTCGCTGCAGGGTCGTGGCGACCGTCGCCAGGCGCGTGCTCACCGATGTGATGCGGGTGCGCAGCGACGCGATGCTCGCCGGGGCGTTGACCTCCTGCGTGCGCAGTGCCGAGAAATCGCGATTCTGGGCATCGAGCGCTGCCTGGGCTGCCTCGCACAGCGAGATGATCTGCAGTGTCCACTCGCGCCGACGCTGCGCCGACTCCGGGATCGCATCGTCGAGCTGCTGTTTGAGGCGGAACGCAGCGGTGAGTTTCTCTTTTCCGCCGGCCACGGCATCCGCAAAGGACGCGGTCGCGCGCTCGCCGAACTGCGCCTCGGCGAATCCGAGTTCGTCGTCGCTCGCCGAGATGGCCTGATCGGTACGCACGAGCAGCACGTTTGCGCGGGTTTCAAGCGAATCGAGGCCGGTTGCGCTCGACGGCTGGGCGCCGGAGCGGCGACGGAACAGCAGCACAAGGCCGAGGACGAGTAGGCCGACAACGATCACGGTGACGGTCACTCCACCGGCGATGACACCGTTCATGAGGCTGGAATCGGGCATGCCGGAAATCTTACGATGCGTGCCTGACAACACGACCTGACAAACACAGTGTCAAAAAGCCGCGTATCCTCCCGAGAATTTGCAGGTATCGGCCTTAAGGTCGTGGTGTGTGGCGTGCCGATAGAACAGACGACGACTTCTTCGACGAAGCCGATGACAACCATGTCCAGGCGCGTGAGCAGATGACTGCTCCGCATGCAATCAGCCTGGGTGACCCGAGTATCGAAGCGGGCAACATCGCCGCGCCGGTCTGGAGTGAGTGGCGAGACGAGCTCGCGCAGGTCGGTGGGGTCTCCCCGCTCCTGCACTTCGTCGACACCCCGCGCACCCGGATCGAGCTCTCGACGACCCACCCCGGTGGTCTCGCCCAGTTCATCACGGGCAAGACGACGCTGCTCTCCAACCTCATCCGCGACGACCTCGCCCTTCGGGCCGCAAAGGTCGCCGCCGGTCTCATCGCGACCAAGGCGCTCGAGCTGCAGACCGCACGCGGCATCGACTCCGTGCACCTCGGAATTGGCATCGCCGAGTGGACCCACGACGATGTCGACTACCGCGCTCCCGTTCTGCTGCGCCCGCTCGCGATCCGTCGTCACGGCCGTGACTTCGAGGTCAAGCTGCGCGGAGCCGCCTACCTCAACCCCGAACTCGCTCGAGTGCTCAACGAGCAGTACCAGCTCACTCTCGACCCCTGGGCTTTTGCGGCGCTCGCCGACGACGACGGTTCGTTCAAGCCCAACCAGGTGATCGACCGCCTGCGCGGACTCACCTCACACCTCGAGTGGTTCAACGTGTCGCCGCGACTCATCGTGTCGTCGTTCGCGGATGTCGCCACCCGCCTTCGAGCGGATGCCACCGAGCTCAGCCACCCGGTGCTCGACGCTATTGCGGGCAATTCGTCGGCACAGTGGAGCGTCAAGGAAAGCTACACGCCGGTCGAGGCGCAGGGCGCTGACGATCGCCCGCCGCAGACCGACACGCTTCTGCTCGACGCCGACGCCGAACAGGAAAACGTCATCGCGCAGATTGCCTCCGGCAACTCCGTCGTGGTGAAGACCCTGCCCGGAACCGGCGGAACCCAGACCATCGTGAACGCGATCGGGTCGCTCGTCGGCCAGAACAAGCGTGTTCTCGTCGTCAGTGCGCGTCGCGCCTCGCTGCTCGGCATTGCGCAGCGCCTCAGCGACATCGGGCTCAGTGGCCTTGCCGTCGCCCCGCGCACGCTGCGCCGCGACATCATCCGCTCCATCACGCGCAACGAGCGGGTCAAGCGCCCGAACGTCACCGAGGTGGACGAAGCACTGCTGCGCCTGCGCACCGTGCTGCTCGACTACCGCGGCGCACTCTCGAAGCCCGACCCGGTGCTGAACATCTCCGTTCTCGACTGCGTGACCGAGCTGTCCCGCCTCGCACTGCTCCCGACTCCGCCGCAGACGACCGCACGCCTCAGCCGCCACGCGGTCGAGGCGCTGTCGACCGATCGCCACCTCGCCGCGCAGACCATGGTCGCGGCCGCCAACCTCGGCGAATTCAAGTACGGCCCGGGCGACTCGCCCTGGTACGGCGCGCAGTTTGGCGACGAGCCCGGGGCTGCCGTCAAGGCGCACGACCTCGCCAAGCGTCTCTGGAACGAGCAGGTTCCCCGTCTCATCGAGCGCGCCAACGAGGTCATCGGGTCGACGCGCATGCGTCCGTACTCGACGATCCACGAGCTTGGTGTTTACCTGCGCCTGCTGACCGATCTTCGCGACACCCTCGACCGCTTCCTGCCGATGGTCTTCGACCGGTCGATCAGCGAGCTCATCATCGCGACGTCGCCCAAGCGCGACACCCCGGAGATGTCGAGCGCCAACCGTCGCCGCCTCAAGAAGCTCGCCCGCGAATACGTGCGCCCCGGCGTTCATGTGAGCGACCTCAACGCCGCTCTCGTGCGCATCCAGCAGCAGCGCGTGCTTTGGCAGCGCTTTGTCGTCGAGGGCGTAGCGCCCGAGGTTCCGGTCGGCATCAGCGACCTCCAGGTCGCCTACCAGGAGGTCGAACAGGACCTCGCCGAACTCGACAAGCCGCTCGGCTCCGAGTCGCGCGAAACCGCTCTCGCCAACCAGCAGATCCCGATCCTGCTGCGCCGTCTGCACGAGCTGTCGGAAGAATCCGACGTGCTCAACAACCTGCAGGAGCGCACCTCGCTCATGGCGAGCCTCGCGAACCTCGACGTTGAGCCGCTCACGACCGACCTCGCGGTGCGTCACGTGCCCGAGGAAGACGTTGCCGCCGAGCTCGAACTCGCCTGGTGGAAGTCTGCGCTCGAGTCGCTTCTCGAATCCGACCGCGCGCTCCTGAACGCCAACACCAACGTGCTCGACCGACTCGAAGCCGACTTCCGTCTCGTCGACCAGGCACACGCGGCCGCGAGTGCCGGTCTTCTCGGTTGGCAGCTGGCCGAGAACTGGAAGATCGGCATCGTCGACTGGCCGGAAGAAGCCGAGCTGCTCAAGAAGGTGCTCCGCCGCCCGAGCCTCGATGCGTTCGACCTGCAGACCACCGCTCCGCACCTCTCGCGCAGCATCGCGCCGGTCTGGCTCGCCTCGCCGTACGAGGTCTCGTCGATCGCCGACACCATGCCGTTCGACACCGTGATCCTCGTGGATGCCGGTGCTACGACGATCGCTGAGAACGCCGCGGCCATCCGTCGTGCCCGCCAGGTCGTCGCATTCGGAGACCCGATCACGCAGACCCCGGTCTCGTTCACGATCGCGGTCGACGACGCGCGGCCGGCCGATGCAACGATTTCGGATGCCGCAACCCTCGACCGCGAAGAAGAACGTCTCGACGCCCTTCACGACGACTCGGCACTCGCGCGCCTTGGCTCGCTGCTGCCGACCCTGTCGCTCACCCGCAGCTACCGCCCGGGTGGAGAAGACCTCGCCGAACTGGTCAACCGCCGCTTCTACGGAGGTCGCATCCAGTCGCTGCCGTGGGCCGGAAGCTTCCTCGGCCACGGAAGCCTCGCGCTCGAGTACGTTCCCAACGGAACCGGCATGCCGGACAGCTACACCGGTGCCGTCGAGAGTGTCGACGCCGAGGTCGACCGCGTGGTCGCCCTCGTGCTCAACCACGCTGCACAGCGCCCGCGCGAATCACTCATGGTGATCACCGCGAGCCCGCTGCACGCCGTTCGTGTTCAGCAGGCCGTGCTCACCGCAGTCGCATCGCACCCCGACCTCACCGACTACATCATCGGCGACCACCCGGAGCCGTTCACGGTTCTGACGATCGACCAGGCCGTTGCCGAAAGCCGCGACCGGGTGATCTTCTCGATCGGGTTCGGCCGCACGCCGCACGGCAAGGTGCTCTCGAACTTCGGTGTGCTCGGTGACGCCGGCGGAGAGCGACTACTCGCTGTAGCCATGACGCGCGCTCGTCGTTCGATGGTGATTGTCTCGTGCTTCACGCCCGACGACATCGACGACAGCCGGATGAGCCACGGCGCGGTTGCCCTCGCCGAGATCCTCGCGGAGATCGATGCGCGTCTCGCCGACGAGCCGCTCCCGGACGACAGCGACCCCATGCTCGTCGACCTCGCCCGCCGCCTCGAGCAGCGCGGCCTGAACGTCGCACTCGGACACCGCGGAAAGCTCGGCCTCGTGGCATCCCACGGCGGCATGTGCGTGGCCATCGAGACCGATGCGCAGCTGCACTCGACGAGCCTGCGCGAATCGCTGCGCCTGCGTCCAGAGCTGCTTCGCCGTCTCGGCTGGCACTACCTGCGCGTGCACTCCTTCGAACTGTTCAGTGACCCG
>Ga0247810_10001926_pt1 | contig 12175 bp, 12 predicted proteins | sample UWRJL119311C1_FD_179918 | JGI IMG/M metagenome (GOLD analysis project Ga0247810, IMG submission 179918) | Plant litter microbial communities from Arlington Agricultural Research Station in Wisconsin, United States - UWRJ-L119-311C-1 | ecosystem: Environmental > Terrestrial > Plant litter >...
GGCATCCGACTAAAAATACCAAGAAGCCAATGATGATTCGGTTTAAAAGTTTATAATGAGGCCTACGGGCAACGCTGGTAATGGAAGCGTATTTTCCGGGCGTAATCAGCACGTTATTTTCTTTTGATAAATTGAGCATGGCTAGAGTTTTTCGTCGTTCGTGATTCTTCCTTCTTCAATCGTAATCATGCGACTGCATTTTTCCTTCCAGAGGTCGCTTTTTGAAGTCACCACGACCGTCCAGTTATTTTCTTCCGAAAGCAGGAAATCCACAATTTGCTGGGAAGTCGCGCGGTCCATCTTATCCACCGGGTCTTCGAGGAAAAGGATATTCGGCTTATTCACAATGCTTCGGGCCAATAATATCTTTTGGATATCAGATGCCGAAAGTTCGTTTCCTCCGGGATGTATTTGGTTTTCAAGCCCATTTGGAAATGTCTTGATGTAAGGCGTCAGGCAGACATTGTCCAAGGCCCATTTCAGGTCGTCGCTGTCCACGTTATCGCTTCCGAAAAGAATGTTTTCGCGGATGGTTCCGGCAAAGAGCGTATCGCCTTGCAGATAGCTCCCCGAGTGCGCGCGGTAGGTATCTTCGTCCAGGCGGTTCATGTAATTGTCTGTCATGTACACCGCTCCTTTTTCAGGCTCCAGCATTCCGGAAAGCAACCTCAGCAGGGTGCTTTTGCCGGCACCGTTAGAACCTGTGACCAAAATCTTTTCGCCTTGCGCGACTTTTAGGTTTATGTTTTTCAAGGATTGTTTGGTATAGCCCGGATAGTGGTAGCCTACATTCTCGGTTTCAATCGTTACGCCGTCCACCAAAACATCAGCCGATTTTGGAATCCCAGCGATTTCCAAATCCGTCACCTGCCCTATTTTTTCTACCGAAGTAAGCACATCGTAAAAGGATTCCAGTCCAAAGATTATTTTTTCTACCGAATTAATCAGCAACACGATTACGATTTCCGCTGCCACAAACTGTCCGATATTCATCTGATGGTGAATCACCAAAAACCCTCCGATGGAAAGCAACGCCGCCGTTACCAGCACTTTAAAAACCACAAGCTGGATGTATTGTTTTTTCATTACCTGAAAGTGGTTTTCCCTAAAGTTTACATATTCCGAAACATACGAATCGTTTCGGTCCAAGGCGTATTCAAAGCTTTTGTTCTTGCGGAAGCTTTCGCGGCTGCGTGCAATCTCCTGAAGCCACGCTGCCACTTTATACTTGTATTTCGACTCGTTTAAGCTGGTTTCAAGCCCGTCTTTGTACGAAAATTTAAAAATAATGTATAAAATACCGATAAACATCAGCCCCACGATCATAAAGAACGAGTGGTACAAGGTCAGCAATATAATTCCGAAGCCGACCTGCAGAAAGGCCGCACAGAAGTCCAAGAGCAGTTTTGCCGTGCCCTTCTGCACCATCAGCGTGTCGAAGAAACGGTTGGCTTTTTCGGGTGCATACTCTGAGTACAGTTCCTTGAACTTAATCAACGGCATTCGGTACGCAAACTCAAATGAGGAACGCACAAAAATACGCTGCTGTAGGTTTTCCACAATTCGAAATTGCAGAATGGTCAGCACACCGCCAAAACCCACACCGATAGTAACTAAAATAACCAGGACTATCCACGAAACGCTGAGCTGTCCGCTCTGGATAAAATTAATAATGGCTTGTATTCCCAAAGGAAGCGAAAGGTTCACCAATCCGGCAAAGGCGGCATAGAATATAATCTGGTATACGTCGCGCTTGTCAAGCTTGAGCATCCTAGAAAAACGTTTGAAAGGAGTCATAAAATGATATGAAATTGTTGTAAAATAATTGGCACTTTGAGAGGCCATCTAAACAGCATGGAAACATTTCCCCTGCTAAGTCACTTAAGCCAACAGTTTGGGAGGTGGCACTTGGATAGTGCCGTGAAAGTCAAATTCAAATACAGGGCTGCTTCGGTAGTTTCTGGAACTGGAAATAAGCACCAAATGCATTTTCAACCACGAAGCATCTACCGGAAGCAGGTAATCTTGCAGCGCCAGACCTTTGGCCAGCTTCAACGTTTTTGATTCTTTGGCACCAAATTCTTCCAATTCTTCTGAAATGCCTTCACATTGAAATATCTTTTTAATGAGATTAAGCGTCATACCTTCCACGGAATGTACTGAGAAAACATCGTTATTTTCAGCAAAAAGACTTCTTGAAACATTGATGCTGCTTATCAAAAAATAGCCCGTCATGAACACCAAAAGGCATCGGCTCAAAAAACTATTTTTAATTCTGTCCAGCATCATAGGGGGGTCGAAAATTTTGCAACGCAATATAATGCAAAAATCAAAAACCAACATTAGAATAGCATTAAAATTGTATTTCTTGTGAAATTATTAACAACGCATGAGATTTGGAAGCTGGAACCGTTTGAAACAGGCTACTCGTGCGCAATGTCAATGATGTCCCGAATGACCTTGTCCAATTGCACGGCACTTTCTGATATCATGTCACACACATTGCTCGCATTACCATCAAGAGAGGTTCTGTCTAAAATGCTGGTCAATCCCATGATGTTGCTCAAGGGCGCGCGTATGAGATGCGATTGCTGGAACACAATCTTTTTAAGCGTTTCCGAATTTTTAGCGATTTCTTCCTGGGCTTCCCGAAGCTGCATTTCTTCGGCTACGTATTTCGTGATATTGTAACCCAAACAAAATATTCCGGCAGGATTTCCTTCCTCATCAAACATGGCCCGATATTCCCATTGCGTGTACACATAGCCCCCGCTTCCGTCGTGCTTCCGGATGGTGGCCGGAAACAGCTTACCTGGATTTTGAAAGCATTTGGCAGAAACCGAAATACAGACGTTCCTGTCTTCGGGATGCATTGTGATATGATAAGGCTGACCGACAAAGTTCTGACTGACGTGTGAAAATTGTTTGGTATAATTATCGTTCACATACGAGTAATTGCCGTCCATGCTGGTAGTAATGATATAAAACAAAACCGAATTATTGAGCAGTTTCTTGGTTTCTTCAAAATTTTTCATCGTATAAGGTATATAGTTTTCTGACTGTTCAAGATTCTAAATATAGTTAAAATTTCTGAAAAGCTCGTTTCTGAATTGGACCTAAAAGCTTAGCAAATTTCAAACTACAAAGTAATCCTCAATTCAAACTTCTATATTCGTTTGGAGTCACACCCATTCGCTGCTTGAACAATCTTGTAAAATGCTGCGGATATTTAAAACCCAGGTCATAGGCAATTTCACTAATCGATTTGTCAACATTAAAAATCTGCTCCTTTGCAACCTCTATAACTTTGGACTGAATGTATTCCTGTGCGGTTTTACCGGTATCCTTAAAATATAATATGATATTCGTCGGTTTTCCCACTTGGCGAATGAAACTGCCTCCGCCGATGAAATTGTTTTTAAAACAATATGATTTGAAAGGAAAAACCATCATTCCCTTCAATACCAATGCAGGTTACGGTGTGGGAAGCAGTTTTGAAACCGTGAAGGCATTAGCTCCTGATTCAAAAATTCTAGAAGGTTTTTCTGTTGAAGGCGGAAAGGAAAAAGACGGAATCCTATTGGTGATGGAAGGCGAAAAGGAAAAGAAGGTGGAAGCGGACGTAAAAAAATGGCTGGAACAAATTCGTTTGGAATAATTTTTTAAAAGACAATGGAATGCATAAGTTTGAATTTCTTAATTTTGTAAAATGAAAGAAAAAGTATCGAGAGAAGTTTCTAAGTTTAATAACGAATTAAAACTACATGGTTTCAAGGCTTTTCAAATTGAAGGGGACGGAGCAGAAACCAGAACGTACAGTAGAAAAGAATTTTACAAAATCTGCTTAACGACCGGTAAAAGCAAAATTCACTATTCTGATAAAACCTATGAGCAGGAAGGAACGATTCTCTTTTTTGGAAACCCGCACATTCCCTACTCCTGGGAAACTATTTCTTCAACTTATATTGGTTACACCATTCTTTTCTCCGAAGAATTCTTTAAAAACTCAGAACGCTCAGAGAGTTTACAACAATCATCATTCTTCAAGATTGGTGGAACACCTGTTTTGAAAATTAATGAAGAACAAAGAACCTTTCTCAATACTATTTTTCAGAAAATGATTGGCGAACAAGAAAGTGATTATGTGTTTAAAGATGAGTTGATTCGCAATTACATCAGCCTCATCATCCACGAATCATTGAAGATGGAGCCATCTGAAAATTACGAGCAAAACAAGAATGCATCTTCGAGATTAACCTCTGTTTTTCTGGAATTATTAGAACGCCAATTTCCGATTGAATCCGCTTCAAGTCCGCTTGAGTTAAGAACAGCACAACATTACGCCCAACATCTGAATGTACATATCAATTACCTGAATCGTGCCATAAAAGAAGTAACTGGAAAATCTACAACAGCCCATATTTCCGAGCGCATTATTACAGAAGCTAAAGCACTTTTGCAACACACCGATTGGAGCATTTCTGAAATTGCTTATGCCCTCGGATTTGCCTATCCTACCTATTTCAATAATTTTTTCAAAAAAATAATCGGAACAAACCCTACAGCATTTCGTTCAACAGAAGTTTGAATTTCTTAATCTTTGGTTTGAAAATCGTTACTGCTTTGATGTAAGGCAGTGCTAACTTTGCATTTGAAATCAAAATCAAATACAATGACATATTCTAACTATATCCCTGACGCCAAGTCAATTCAAACCGATATTTTCGAAAGACTATTGGCTGGTGAAACTATACTCTCCAATGATTCACAAATAGGTCGATTGAGGGACGAAGCATTCGCTGTGAAAGCATTGCTCAATCGAATGAATAGCTCAACTAATCCCAAAGAAATCTCTAAAATATTAAGCGAAATATTAGATAAAGAAATTCAAGATGTCGCAGTCTTCACCCCAATTTACATCAACTGCGGAAAGAACATCAATTTAGGCAAGAATGTTTTCATTAATTTCGACTGCACCTTTCTATCCTTGGGTGGAATTACCATTGAAGACGATGTCTTGATAGGTCCAAAAGTCAGTCTCATTACCGAAAGCCATCCGCTAAATCCGCAGCACAGAAACGGAATTTATGCAAAACCAATTCATATTAAAAAGAATGCATGGATTGGTGCCGATACTACCATTTTGCCCGGCGTTATCATTGGCGAAAATGCAGTAGTTGCTGCAGGTGCAGTCGTTTCGAAAGATGTTCCAGACAATACAATTGTAGCTGGAATTCCCGCAAAAATTATAAAACACATTGAGTGTGGAAAATTGTAATATAATTTTGAAGCATTCCTATGAGTGTTTTACAACATTGGTAATGCAATCGTGTAACACTAAAAATCTAGAAAAAAATGGACGATGAAAATGCAACATATCTTTTTCAAAAAGGAGATAAATTATCCAATGATTGGTTTACAGGCGATGCCTTTTTATTACCATTGGTCGAAAAAGATAAAAACAATGAATTTTCCGCAGGAGCTGTTACTTTCGAAATTGGCGCGAGAACCAATTGGCATACCCATCCGAAAGGTCAGGTCTTGATTGTGACAGAAGGCTCAGGATTTTATCAGGCAAAAGGAAAATTAGTACAAGCTATCAATAAAGGTGATGTTGTGAACATTCCCGAAAATGTAGAACATTGGCACGGCGCTACGGCAAGCACTTCGATGGCTCACATTGCCATTACCAATTTTAAGGAGGACGTGCAGGTAACTTGGCTAAAACCAGTCTCAGAAAAGGAATTTAAAGAAGTTAATAATAAAAAATAACATGAAAAAAGCAGTAACAATTGCGGTATTATTTCTAATAACAGGATCATTATTCGCGCAAAAAGTAAAATCAAGTTCAGAAAAAATGATCAACTCAAAAGAACATTACACCTTTCAATTAAGCGATAAAGTAACACGTCAAAAAGTAATCTTTAAAAACCGTTATGGCATTACCTTAAGTGGAGATTTGTACCTTCCCAAAAATATCGGAAACAAAAAATTAGCGGCATTGGCCATCAGCGGACCTTTCGGAGCTGTAAAACAGCAATCATCTGGATTGTACGCCAATCAAATGGCAGAACGTGGTTTTGCTGTTATAGCTTTTGATCCATCTTACACTGGAGAAAGCGGTGGCAAACCTCGCAATATTGCATCATCTGACATTAACACGGAAGATTTCAGTGCAGCGATAGATTTTTTAGGGCTTCACAAAAATGTAGACAGGAATAAAATCGGTATCATCGGAATTTGTGGTTTCGGCGGTTTCGCGTTGAACGCCGTTGCAGTTGACAAACGTGTGAAAGCCGTTGCGACGACCAGCATGTACGACATTCCGAGAGTTAATGCTAATGGATACAATGACAAGGTAACCGTAGAAGAACGCACAAAAACCTTAGAAACCTTAGGCTTACAACGATGGAAAGATGCCGAAAATGGAAAACCAAAATATGGTGCACAACCAAATCCCGATAAATTAACCGGTAAAGAACCTCAATTTGTAAAGGAATATTTTGATTATTACAAAACCCCACGCGGATTTCATTCTCTTTCTATTAACTCAAACGGAGCTTGGGCAAACACTTCTGCCATTGGGTTGACGAATATGCAAATATTGGCACATTTAAAAGAAATTTCGCCAAGACCAATGCTTTTGATTGCTGGTGAAAATGCGCATTCACGTTATATGAGCGAAGACATTTATAAATTGGCTGCTGAGCCAAAAGAGTTAATGATAATCCCAAACGCTGTTCACGTCGATTTATATGATAAAATTGATGTGATTCCGTTCGATAAATTAGTAACATTCTTTAACGATAATTTAAAGTAATAATGGCTACCTTTAGGTTTTCTATCTAATATAATTATACAAAACGCTCAGAAAAATATATGGAAACAAAAAACACCAAAGCCTTCGGAACCGAAGCACCCGAAGCCGATTTACAACAAATGACCATTCAACGCAGGACGGTTACCCCTACCGATGTTGAAATTGAAATCCTATACTGTGGCGTATGCCATTCTGATTTGCACTCTGCCCGTAACGACTGGGGTGGCGCTGTTTACCCTGTAGTTCCAGGTCACGAGATTGTAGGCCGTATCATCAATGTGGGTAGCGAAGTAACCAAATTCAAAGTAGGCGATTTGGCCGGTGTTGGATGTTTGGTAGATTCTTGCCAAACCTGCAGCAGTTGCAAACAAGATTTGGAGCAATATTGCCTGAATGGCTTTACCGGAACTTATGGAGGTCATGATAAATACTTGAATAGGCAAACCTTCGGTGGTTATTCTGAAAGTATTGTGGTAACGGAAGGCTTCGTCTTGAAAGTTCCCGAAAACCTAGACTTGGCCGCTGTAGCGCCTCTGTTATGTGCCGGAATCACCACTTGGTCACCATTAAGACACTGGAAAGTTGGAAAAGACAGTAAGGTTGCCGTTGTAGGTTTGGGCGGACTCGGACACATGGCCATCAAGCTTGCCAAAGGTCTGGGAGCCGATGTGACGCTTTTCTCAAGAACGCCAGACAAGGAAAAAGACGCACTGGAATTAGGCGCCAATGCCGTGATTATTTCTACCGATGAAGAACAGATGAAATCGGTTGCAGGAAAATTTGATGTCATCATCGATACGGTTCCTTATGTGCACGACCTAAATCCTTATGTAGCCACCTTAGGAGTCAGCGGAACGTTGGTAGTGGTAGGTTATTTGGGAGGTTTGGAGCCTTTATTGAATACCGTTCCAATGATTATGGGCCGAAAATCTGTAGCCGGTTCTGTAATTGGAGGAATCGCCGAAACCCAGGAAATGCTTGATTTTTGTGGCGAACACAACATCGTTTCAGAAATTGAAATCATCAAGATGCAGGAAATCAATGAAGCCTATGAAAGAATGCTGAAGAGTGACGTCCGTTACCGTTTTGTGATTGACATGCAATCGTTGAAATAAATTTCGGAATCTGATAGAACTGTTTTTATAAAAAAAACCCTGACTAGCTTTTAGTCAGGGTTTTGTCTTAAATTAAATTCGAGATAAATTATTTTTGAGAACGCGTATACGTTTCAACAGTCACTTTATCTGACTTGTCGTCATAAGTTTCCACTACCAAGTTTCCATTGGTGTCAAAATACCCGACTGAAGTTGCATTTTTTCCTCTATAGATGTAACTGTTCGTAGAAGTTGCTCTTAAAACTCCCACTTTTTTGTTGTCTGGAGAAATAATCGCATATCCTGCTGGGTCTAATCTCAACTGATAATTTTGTCCTTTATAATCGTAATATGCAGACCTGTCAATATCCACCGTTCTGGTTGAACCGTCAGGATTTGTGACCGTAGTTCTTGAAGTAACCTGAACCGGAGTCTGTTTTAAATCTTTGTTCAATGCTTTAGAATCAGCATCTTGTAATTCAATATCTTGTGTTTCTTGAACGTCTTGCGTTTTCAATATTTTTTTCTCACCGTCAGAATCTTTTACAGTCGTAACCGTTGTTTTCTGGATATCAGTTACATTTTTGTTTTGTGCTTGAATGCTCATTGCTGCTAATAACGTCATACAGCTTACTAAAATCGTTTTCATAAGTTTTAATTTAGAGTGTTTGTGTTATCAAATTTACAATTTAAATGTTAAAATATAATTTATAAAAACATAAATTATTGGTAAAAAAGCTTTTGACTGCCAAATTTTTATTTTTTTTAGAAATCGAAAATGCAATCCGCTACCTGATATTTACAAAGCAAAAAAACGTATATTTGCACCCTTAAAAATATCAATATCATACTTATACCATAATGAAAGCAGGAATTGTAGGATTGCCAAATGTTGGAAAATCAACATTATTCAATTGTTTATCAAATGCAAAAGCACAAAGCGCAAACTTTCCGTTTTGTACCATTGAGCCAAATATTGGAGTTGTAAATGTTCCAGACCCAAGAATCAACAAATTGGAAGAATTGGTGAAACCAGAGCGCGTTCAAATGGCAACGGTTGATATTGTTGATATTGCTGGATTGGTTAAAGGTGCGAGCAAAGGAGAAGGTTTAGGGAATCAATTCCTTGGAAACATCCGCGAATGCAACGCAATTATCCATGTGTTGCGTTGTTTTGACAATGACAATATCGTTCACGTTGACGGAAATGTAAACCCAATTCGTGACAAAGAAACTATCGATATTGAATTGCAGTTAAAAGATTTAGAAACTGTTGAAAAACGTTTGGAAAAAGTAAATCGCGCTGCAAAAACTGGAAATAAGGAAGCTCAGGTAGAACAAGCGTTGTTGAACAGAATTCGCGAAGCGTTATTGCAAGCAAAATCTGCTAGAACTATCACGCCTCAGAACAACGATGAAGAAGTTTTATTGGAATCTTTCCAATTGATTACAGCAAAACCAGTTTTGTATGTTTGCAATGTGGATGAAAATTCTGCCGTAAACGGAAATAAATATGTGGACCAAGTTCGTGAATTGGTGAAAGACGAAGACGCAGAAGTAATCATCCTTTCTGTTGGCGCTGAAGCTGATATCACAGAATTGGAAAGTTATGAAGAGCGCCAAGTTTTCTTGGAAGACATGGGATTGACAGAGCCAGGCGCTTCTGTATTAATTCGTGCGGCTTACAAATTATTGAAACAACAAACGTATTTCACGGCTGGAGTTAAAGAAGTTCGTGCTTGGACAATCAATATTGGAGCGACTGCGCCACAAGCTGCAGGGGTTATCCACACCGACTTTGAAAAAGGTTTTATCCGTGCCGAAGTTATCTCTTACGATGATTACGTGCAATATGGCTCTGAAGCAAAAGCAAAAGAAGCGGGGAAATTTAAGGTAGAAGGAAAAGAATATATCGTAAAAGATGGTGACGTGATGCACTTTAGATTTAACGTGTAATCAACCATAATTTTATAAAAAATGCTCTTAAAGGTAATTTCTTTTAAGAGCATTTTTGTGTTTAACTAGGTCAAAACTAGGTACCAAAACTTATTTCGATTCCCTTCTAAAATTGTGAATATCTAATTTGCACTTTTGCGATTTTAGACTTGTTTTCCGTCTATCTTTGGCTTCCTAAAAAAAATTAATATGAGCACAATTTGGTACGAATGCAAAGTAAAATATAGAAAAACAGACGAAACTGGGATTCAGAAAATCACCACAGAACCTTATCTTGTTGACGCCATGTCTTATACAGAAGCCGAATCAAGAATCACGGAAGAAATGTCTGCTTACATCAGCGAAGAATTCAAAATCACAAACATAAAAATGGCGAATTACGCAGAAATTCATCCTTTTGAAAACTGCGACAGATGGTTCAGGTCAAAGGTTTCTTTGTTAGCCTATGATGAAGAAAGCGGCAAAGAGCGCAAATCAAACATCAACTTATTGGTTCAAGCCAATGATGTTAAAGAAGCGTACGACAATACCATCACGGTCATGAAAAATACCATGGGAGATTACACCATCCCTGCCATTTCAGAATCGCCAATTATGGACGTATTTCCTTATTTCAGCGGTGAAGAAGGCGATTTAGAGCAAATAGAACGTTTTAATCAGTTAAAAGCATCGAGACCTGTCGAAGCGGAATTGGAAGATGTTGGAGAATTTATTGAAGCATAACCATTGGCAAAAAACAAAAAAAAGAGGACCTCGGCGTCCTCTTTTTGTTTTTAAAATATCGTTGATTTTATCGCTTCATAGAAAAGTGAGCTCTAAACTCTTTCTGTACCCCTTCCCTGCTCTGGTAAATTAATTTAAACCAATAATCAGTCGAAGGCAAATTATGACCATTGTAAGTTCCGTCCCAACCTCCGTGTAACGAAGGGCGTATCTGTTTCAGCAATTTTCCATATCGGTCAAAAATAAATATCGTTGCATTTGGCTGGTCTGCAAGCCCTCTGATGTTCCAAGTATCGTGGTAACCGTCGCCATTTGGTGTAAAATAATAAGGATAGTTTAAGGCATAAACCCACAACGTTATGAAACTGCAACCGTTAGTGTCTCTGACGGTAATTTCGTACTCTCCTTCTCTAATATTAGTAAAAACATTGCTGGACTGAGGCACGCCATTGTCTAATTGAAATTCAAAATCTCCCGAACCTCCTGTAACATTCACGGTTATGGTTTGGTTTTTATCAAAATCTCTTCCAACGCTGGCAGTGGCAGTGGCAATCGACAAGGCGGACACGTTGGCCGAAGCGCTTGCTGTACATCCCGTAACAATATTCGTTGCGGTTACCTGATAAGTTCCAGGCTGCGTTGCCAAATGTGTATTGGTTGTTGTTGGAAGTGTAACATTATTTAACTTCCAAACAAAAGTATACGTTGAATTAGAAAGACCTGCATTCAATTGTACATCTGAAATAATTGCTCCTGTTTGGTCGACGCAAAGGAAATTATCTCTTAAGATTGGATTTGGTAGCGCATGCACACGAACATTTTTCGTGACGATTCCGCAGCTTCCATTACCCAAAGAATAAGTTATTATTACGTTTCCAGAACTCACGCCAGTAACATTTCCACTGCTGTCAACTGTGGCAATCGCTGTATTACTGCTGGACCATATACCATTTGGCGTAGCGTTTGTCAATTGCGTAGAGTTCGATACGCAAACTGAATCTGCTCCTTCGATAGCTGGCAGACTCACTGAATTTATAGTAACATTTAAAGTCACCGACGATGCGCATTGTCCCGCATTAGGCGTAAATACATAATTCCCCGAAGCCGTATTGCTGATGGCAGCCGGATTCCAAGTTCCCGTAATTCCGTTTGGAGAGGTCGTGGCTAATGTCGGCACCGTGCTTCCAGAACAAATAGTCAGTGGCGTCACATCAAAGTTCGGAACAATGCTGTTTGTGATTGTTACGTTTAAAGTCACAGACGATGCGCATTGTCCCGCATTAGGAGTAAAAACATAATTCCCCGAAGCTGTATTGCTGATGACAGCCGGACTCCAAGTTCCCGTAATTCCGTTTGGAGAGGTCGTGGCCAATGTCGGCACCGCGCTTCCCGAGCAGATGGTCAGAGGAGTCACGTTAAAGTTCGGAGTAATGCTGTTCGTTATAGTAACATTCAAGGTAACTGACGAAGCACATTGTCCTGCATTCGGCGTGAAAACATAATTTCCAGAAGCCGTATTGCTGATGACTGCCGGACTCCAAGTCCCGACAATTCCGTTTGGAGAGGTCGTTGCCAATGTCGG
>Ga0247810_10001928_pt1 | contig 12156 bp, 13 predicted proteins | sample UWRJL119311C1_FD_179918 | JGI IMG/M metagenome (GOLD analysis project Ga0247810, IMG submission 179918) | Plant litter microbial communities from Arlington Agricultural Research Station in Wisconsin, United States - UWRJ-L119-311C-1 | ecosystem: Environmental > Terrestrial > Plant litter >...
TCGTCGTCCAGCTCCACCGGGATGTCGGCGATGCGGCGAGCCGGGATGTCGGCGGCCACGTCGACCTTCTTGCGGCGCACGATCCCCATGTCGATGACCGCCTGGCGCGCCTCGGCGAAGAACCCGAAGTCGGCCGGGGTGAGCCCCGTCGACTCCAGCTTCGCCATGAGCTCCGACAGGGGCTTCTTGTCGTCGATCCAGCCGAGGAACTGCCAGATGGCGCGGAAGTCCTCGATGTCGTTGATGAGCGGGGTGCCGGTGAGCGCCATGAACAGAGCACGCGGGTGGAGTCCGCGGATGCTGCGGCTGAGTGAGAGCACGTTCTTGGAACGTTCGCTCTTGAGGTTCTTGATGAAGTGGGCCTCATCGACGACCATGCCCTTGAAGCCGAACCGGCTGAGCCAGCCGACGTGGCGGTCGAGGACCTCGTAGTTGACGATGACCACGTCGCTGAAGGCGTCGACGGTCGCGCCGTCGCCGTGCACGACCGTCGCTGTGCGCTTGGGGGTCCAGATCTCGACCTCGCGAGCCCAGTTCGTCTTGACGACGTTGGGGACGACGACGAGCAGCGGGTAGGCGTTGGCAGCGGACGCGGCGAGGAGGGCCTGGGCCGTCTTGCCGAGTCCGGGCTCGTCGGCGAGCAGGAAGGTGCGGTGACCCTGCTTCACTTCCTCGACGAATCGTGCCTGGTGACGCATGAGCTCACGGTCGCCCGCGGTGGCGAGGGACTGCGCCTCGGGCAGCTCCATGCTGGCGGCGCCCCCGCCCGCACCGTACTCGAAGGAGCGGAAGAGGGGCTCGATGAGCTCCCAGTTGGCGAGGCGGTTGTTCGTCACCGGCTTCGCCTGGACCGCGCTGAAGTCGGGGGCGAGGAAGGGATTCGACATCTGCATCTGACGCACCGACTGGGGCACGACCTGCTTCTCGACGGCCTTGTCGACGGGCTTCGGCTCGGTCGTGATGATCAGTTCGTCGGGGCTGAGCTCGACGCCCGCCGCGAGGAGCAGGTCGCGGCGCATGGCCTTGGCCGCGGCCGTCACGGGCGCGTCCTCCGCGAGCATCGAGATGAGGCTGGTGTCGCGGGCGGCCGTCTTGGCGAGGATCCCGGCGAGGCCGTCGAGACGCTTCTGCTCGTTGGCGCGCTCCGCATCGGTGAGGGTCGCGTCCACCTTCACGCGGGCACGCTCCTCACGGAGCAGCAGGGTGGCGACCTGGAACCGGGCGCGGTTCGCTGGCTTGAGCGGCCCCTTCTGCACGGCGGTCTCGACCTCGCGCGCGGCGCGCGCCAGGATCGGGATCACGCCGGCGTCGTCGACGCCTCGTCGCTGGCGGCTGCCGCCACGCTGGCGAGTCTGTCCCTGGCCGGTCTGGGCCATGTTCCTCCTTGCACCCTGTCGGGCGCGGATAAGGCTGGTCACCGCCGGATACGACGATGGTCCGTTGCTGTGGGGCCGGCGGCCGGGGGTCGACCGCCGCGCTATCCGAAAGGCCAGACCCGAACACGGAGGTGGACGGTGGCTTTGGAGGGCGCATCGCCCATTCTACGCGGTATCACCGACGATTGCGGTCCTCCGGGTTGCGGATCTTGATGAACACTCCGGCGAGGATGAACGCGAGCGCGGCGAGATAGTGCGCGCCGACGAGCAGGTCAGGGTCCACCGCGATCGGGAACACCGGGTTGAAGAGCACGGCGATCGGGGCGAGCACGATGAGCCACCACCAGGCTTTCGCCTGCCAGGCGAACACGGCGACGATGAGCGCGAAGATCGCCACGACGAACTGGATGACCAGGTACGCGTCCGACCCGATGAGGGGGACCCCGGCCAGAAGGGCGATCGTCGCCAGGATCGCCGGGGCGAGGGCCGTCCGACGGAAGGCGGGTGTCGGGTAGCGGTCGCGCGAGCTCATGGCTCCAGACTATGGTCCGCCGGAGTCCGCGATGGCCCAGGCGTCACGTGCCCGGTGCATTCTTGGCCAGCCAGTCGTCGAGAGAGCTCGGCGTGTCCGTGATGATGCCGTCGACACCGAGGTCGAGCGCCTCCGACCAGCGGCCCTTCTTGTTGAGCGTGTAGAGCACGATGCCGAGGCCGGCCTCGTGCAGGAGGTCGACGACCTCCGGGTGCCGCTCGACCGACGCCGGTCGGGTGAGAACGGCGATCGCCCCGAACCGCTCGAGCAGCGGCACGGGGTCCCGCGGGAGGTCGCGCTGGATCAGCATGCGCGGGATGAGCGGCGCACCGGCGAGAAGCGCCTCGAGGGTCTCGTACTCGAAGGACTCGAAGATGACGCGGGACTGCACACCGCGGGCGTAGACGAGGGCCGTCACCGAGCGCACCTGCTCCTCCGTCCAGATGCCCTTGAGTTCCACCATGGCCTTCTTGCCGCCCGCGGAGGCGAGCACCGCGAGGAACTCGTCGAGGGTCGGGACCTGCAGCCCGGCGAAGTCGGCCGCGTAGTAGGAGCCGGCGTCGAGCGCCTTCACCTGCTCGAGGGTGAGGAAGCCGACCGGGCCGGTGCCGTTCGTGGTCCGATCGATCGTCTCGTCGTGCATGAGCACGGCGACGCCGTCGGCAGTGAGCTGCACGTCGGTCTCGACGAAGTCGAAGTCCCCGTCGAGCGCCGCCTGCAGAGCGGGGATGGTGTTCTCCGGGAACGACGCACGGTCGCCCCGATGCGCCGCGATGAAAGCGGCATCGCCGGGAGCGCGGAGGGCGCCGAACATGTTCGTCGCGTAGACGAAGGCGGCGTCGGGGTTGAGGACGAAGACGAGGACCAGGGCGATCGTCGTGGCGGAGGCGAACAGCGCGCGACGGAGGCGGTGCTCGTAGTGGGTGGTCCGCTGGGGTGCGGGAGGGGATGTCGCCATTGACACAACCGTTTCGTGCTCGGGTGCCCCGATGCGGGGTGACCCCACCCTAGCAACGTCGTTACCTTTTCGTTACCAAATTTTCGCGCGTCGTTCAGGTCGCACGTCACTGCAGAAGGCGGACCTCACGCTCCCGATGCTCCGCCCAGGACTGTCCATGCACCCGGTCCCAGGTCGACCAGTCCACCGGGCGCCCCCGGAGCAGTTCATCGAGGTGCTCGAGCGCCATCACGAAGGTCGCCCGGAGACCCCCACTGAGGAGTCGCTCGACCGGGCTGTCGACGTGCAGACGGACGCGGGTGTGCGACTCGGCGACCTGCTCCACGGTGAATGTCGCGACACCGAGACGTTCGAGCTCGACCACGAGCCTCTCCCCCTGCGTCAGATCGGCGATCTCCCCCGGCGTGCGACCCAGGCCGAGCGGAGCGTGCCAGACGAGGTCGTAGCGACCACCGATCCGGGCGTCGATCTCGGCGTCCGCGAGCCAGCCGCTCACCAGGTCGGCGTCGACGAGGGCATCCCACACGATCGCGGGCGCGAAGGGGTACTCGTGCTCGAACGCGACCTCGTGCCCTGCCATCCACCCACCCTACGCACCAATAGGCTGACGGGATGATTGATCGCACCGTCGCGCTCGCCGTCGACCTCGGCGGCACCAAGGTGGAGACCGCCCTCGTCGACGACACCGGCGCCCTCCTCGAGGGCAGCCGCCACCGTCGCCCCACCGGCAACGCCTCCCCCTCCCCCGTCCTCGAGGCGGCTGTGACCGAGGCCGTGCAGGCCGCCCTCGCCGCCCTCCCGGCCTGGGCGTCGCTCCGAGGCGTCGGGATCGGCTCGGCGGGCCCCATCAATGTGGCGATCGGGGCCGTCTCGCCGCTCAACATCCCCGCCTGGCGCGATTACCCGCTCCGGGACCTCGTCGCCTCCCTCGTCCCCGCCGGGACTCCCGTCACCCTGCGGATGGACGGGCTGTGCATCGCTCTCGCCGAGCACTGGGTGGGCGCCGGACGCGGCTACGACAACGTGATGGGCATGATCGTCTCGACCGGCATCGGAGGCGGGCTCATCCTCGCCGGCAACGCCGTCGCGGGGCCGACCGGCAACGCGGGTCACATCGGCCACGTCGAGGTGGGCGGATTCGACGACCCCTGCCTCTGTGGCGGGATCGGCTGCGTCGAGGCGATCGCCTCCGGCCCCAAGACCGTCGCGTGGGCGAACCGTCAGGGCTGGGTCGGCGCCACCGGCGAGGAACTCGCCGCCTCCTACGCCGCGGGCGACGCGATCGCACGCGCCGCCGTCGAGCGCTCGGGGCGCGCGATCGGCCAGGCCATCGCCTCCGCCAGCTCCCTCGACGACCTGGACATTGTTGCCATCGGCGGCGGCTTCTCGCACGTCAGCCCCGACCTGTTCGATCACATCCGGGCGGCCATCGCCAAGCGGACCGAGTTCGGTTTCGTCACGAAGACGAAGGTGGTCCCGTCCGGACTCTCCGGCTCCGGACCCCTGATCGGTGCCGCCGCCCTCGTCCACCGCGCCGAGCTGGTGCCGTCGGCCTGACCGGCAGTCGCGCTCAGGTGCTGGGCTGACCGAGGACGGTGCGGATGCGCACCTCGTCGGCGTTCATCTGCGCGACGAGGGCGTCCATGCCGTCGAACTTGTTCATCGGACGGATGTACTCGATGAACGAGAGCTCGACGCGTTTGCCGTAGAGATCGAAGGACTCGTCGAGGACATGCGCCTCGACCGTCTGCGGGGCGATGCCCTCGAAGGTCGGGTTGTTGCCGATGGAGACGGCTGCCCCGTACTCCGCGCCGTCGATGCTGATGCGCGCGGCGTAGACACCGTCGGCGGGGATGAACCCTTCGACGTCACGCGAGAGGTTCGCCGTCGGATAGCCCATGGTGCGTCCGCGCTGTTCACCGCCGACGACCTCGGCACGGATGCTGGGGGCGCGCCCGAGGACGGCCGCCGCCTCGGCGACCCGTCCCTCGCCGAGCAGCTCGCGGACCCAGGTGGAGGACGCACGGCGTTCGCCGTCGGCAGCCGGGGCGAGGACCTCGTCGATGAGACGGACCTCGAAGCCGGCCGCGGCACCCAGCTCGCGCAGGACGTCGACGGTGCCGGCGCCCTTCGCCCCGAAACGGAAGTCGGAGCCGACGAGCACGACCCGCGCCTGAAGACCGTCGACGAGCACGCGCCGCACGAACTCCTCGGGCGACTGCGCGCTGAAGGCGGCGTCGAAGGTGAGCATCACGGTGGCGTCGAGGCCGGTGTCGGCGAGAAGTTCGAGCTTCTGGGCGTTGCTGACGAGCGGCGCGGGGCAGAGCTCCGGTCGCAGCAGGCTGAGCGGGTTGCGGTCGAAGGTGACGGCGACGGCCGCGAGGCCCTCGGTCTCCGCGACGGTGCGCAGTTCGCCGATCACGCGGCGGTGACCGGCGTGGACGCCGTCGAACTTGCCGATCGTGACGGCGCTCGGGCCGAGGTCGGCCGGGACGTCTTCGAGCGAGGTGATGACGTCCATCAGGCGACCTGTCCCGTGGTGCGGGCCGGACGGATGCGGGATGGGCGGGTGCGACGCAGCCAGAGCAGGCCGAGGATGGGCAGGACCAGCGGGATGAAACCGTAGCCGCGCCCGAAGAAGGACCACACGGTCTTCTCCGGGAAGAGAACCGGGTCGACGATGCTGAGGACGCCGACGACCAGCACGCCGACGAGCTCGAAGCCGATCGTCACGACGGCGACGCGATACCAGCGGTCCCCCGGCACGATGAGCGCGATCGTGGCGACGATGTAGACGACGCCGGCGAGCGCCGAAAGAGAGTAGGCGACGGGTGCCTTGTCGAAGTCCTCGAGGAGCTGGTAGACCGAACGGCCGGTCGCGGCGAGGGCGAGCAGGCCGTAGACGACGACGAGGACCCGCCCGAGACCCCGGGAACGGGCGGGCGCGGGGCGGGCAGGAGCTGGCGTGGACATCGTCTCCCAGCGTAGCGACCGGCAGGCCGCGATGATGACCTCAGACGGTCGTCTCAGGCCACCTGCACGAACCAGATCTGGTGCATCCGGTAGACCATGACCACGATCGCGAGGTTGGCGACGCCGAGCACGACGGTGCTCCACCGACTGGTGCGCTCCACGAGCGCCCACGCCACCCCGATGAGCGGGATGAGTGCTGCCGTGACCAGGTACACCCAGTACTCCAGGGCGCTGCCGGTCGGGGTGTTCCCCGTGGCCGGGGCCACGATCGAGACGACGATCTGCACGAGCAGGTAGAGCTCGACGACCAGCGTCGCGCCGAGGGTGAGGTCGGCGGGCCGGCGGCCTGCCAGCCCGAGGACGACGCAGAGCAGGCCGGCCGCGAGACCGACGGCGATGCCTGCGATGTACAGCCATTCGATCACGCGAGCACCTCGTCCGTCGGGAAGTTGACGATCGGCTTCGCCACCCCGCGGGTGACGGTGACGAGACCGGCGAGCCGACCCGTCGGGGTCACGGCAGCAACGGGTCCACCGTCTTCGAGATCGACGCTGAGGCGCTTGCCGTGGGAGAGGTCGACCGCCTGCTGCGCGTCGAGGTCGAGGACCGGGAAGAGACGAGAGGCGACCTCGGCCGGGTGCAGCAGCGCTGTCTCGACGTCCAGGCTCTCGATATCCGGGGCCCCGTCCACGCGGAACGGCCCGACGCGGGTGCGACGCAGCGCGGTCAGATGACCGCCGACGCCGAGCGCCGTGCCCAGGTCGCGGGCGATCGCGCGGATGTAGGTGCCGCTCGAGCACTCGACCCGCACATCGAGATCGGTGAAGTCCCCCACCTGCCGCACGCCGAGGATCTCGAGCGCCGAGATGGTGACGGTCCGGGCCTTGAGCTCGACCTCCACGCCCTCGCGAACGAGGTCGTAGGCGCGCTTGCCGTCGACCTTGATGGCGCTGACCGAGCTCGGGGTCTGGCTTATCGTGCCGCGCTGGGCATCGAGCTCGCGATCGAGTCGGTCCATCTCGAATCGCGCGGGCGTCGTGGAGACGGCCTCCCCCTCCGCGTCGTCCGTCGTCGTCGCCTGCCCGAGACGGATGGTCGCCGTGTACTCCTTGTCGAGGCCGACGAGGTAGGTGAGGAGGCGGGTGGAGCTGTCGGTGCCGATGAGGAGAAGGCCCGTCGCCATCGGGTCCAACGTGCCGGCGTGGCCGACCTTGCGGGTCCCGGCGAGTCGACGGACCCGGGCGACGACGCCGTGGCTCGTGATGCCCTGCGGCTTGTCGACCAGCAGGAGGCCGGAGCGACTCATGCGCGCCCCGCCTCGATGAGGTGCTCGACCTTGGTCGGTAGGGCTGTGTCGAGGAGTTCGCGGACCAGCGGGTCGCTGTCGTAGTCGTCCGCCATCCGCGTGCCGAGCATCGTGTTGATGAGCATGCCGCCGGCGAGGAACTCGCTCACCTCCTCGGCGGTGAAGTCCGCCTCGGTGCGGAGGAAGCGGTAGACGTCGAGGAAGCCGCAGCGGGCCGCCTTGCCGATGATGGGGTCGGTACCGAGGAGGAAGGCGTGCATGAGCGAGGCAAGGAGGCCCCGCTCGCGGAGGAGGTCGATGTAGGCGGTGCCGAATCGACGGTGGAGCTCGTCGCGCTCTCCGCCCCCTGCATCGTCGGCGAGCACCTCGCGGAAGCTCTCGAGGAGGCGGGTCAGAGCGCGATCGAGGACCGCGAGGAAGAGCTTCTCCTTGGTCCCGAACATCCGCACGACGTAGGGCTGGCTGACGCCGGCCTCCCGCGCGATCTGGTCGGTCGTCGTGCCGACGTAGCCGGTGTCGCCGAAGACCGCCATGGCGGCGTCGATGATGAGCGCGCGCCGGTCCTCGGCCTTCATGCGGGTGGCGGGCTCGGCCGATGGTCCATCTGTGGGGGTCACGGTTGACAGGGTATCAGTCGATAACTAGTCTCGGATTAAGTAATCATTCAATAACCCAGATCGGATCTCCGTGACCACTCTTCTCGCCAGGCCGGATGTCGCCAATGCCCGTCCCGCCCGCCGCGTGCCGGTCGCCCTCGTCATCGTCGCAGCGGCCCTCCCGATGTTCATGGCCAACCTCGACAACCTCGTCATGACCAACGCCCTCCCCGCCATCAGTGCCGACCTCGGCGCCGGCGTCGAGGAGTTGCAGTGGTTCGTCAACTCCTTCACCCTCGCCTTCGCGACGTTCATCCTCCTCGCCGCCGCCCTCGGTGACCGCTTCGGGCGACGCACGGTCTTCCTGGTCGGGATCGCCGTCTTCACGATTGCCTCCGTCCTCTCGGCGCTGAGCACCGAGCCCTGGATGCTCATCGCCAGCCGCGGCGTGCAGGGGCTGGGCGCAGCCGCGATCATGCCGCTCTCCCTCACCCTCCTGGCCGGCGCCGTCCCCCCGCAGCGCCGGGCGCTCGCCATCGGGATCTGGGGAGGGGTCGCCGGTCTCGGCGTCGCCCTCGGCCCCCTCGTCGGTGGAGCCGTCGTCGAGGGACTCAACTGGCAGTCGATCTTCTGGCTCAACGTGCCGGTCGGCATCCTTGCCGTCCCGCTCGTCCTCCTCGCCCTCCCCAACACCCTCGGGGAGCGCGTCCGAGCCGACGTCGTCGGGGTCGCGCTTGCCGGTCTCGGCATCCTCGGCGTCGTCTACGGCATCGTCCGCGGCAATGAGGCGGGGTGGGACAGCACCGAGGTCCTGGGTTCCCTCGTGGTCGGCGTCGCCCTCCTCGTCGCCTTCGTGATCTGGGAGTCGCGGGTGACGGCTCCGCTCCTCCCCCTCCGCCTCTTCCGTGACCGCTCCTTCAGCGTGGCGAACGTCGTCGGGCTGGTCTTCAGCTTCGGTGCCTTCGGGGCGATCTTCATCCTCATCCAGTTCCTCCAGGTCGTGCAGGGGCACTCGCCGCTCGAGGCCGGTCTCATGACGATGCCGTGGACGCTCGCGCCCATGGTCGTCGCCCCGCTCTCCGGGCTCGTCGCCAACCGCATCGGCACCCGCCCCCTCGTCGTCGTCGGCCTGGCCTTCCTGGCCTTCGGGGTGCTCTGGCTCGCCGGGTCCGTCGACGCGGAGATCGAGTACGCGACCATGCTGCCCGCGTTCATCGCCGCCGGCATCGGCATGGGAATGGTCTTCGCCCCGCTCTCCACGGCGGTCCTCGCGACCATGACCGGGGGCGACCACGCCAAGGCCTCGGGGACCAACTCGACGCTCCGCGAGATCGGTACGGCGCTCGGCGTCGCCGCCCTGACGGCGATCTTCGTCGGCGCGGGGGGCGAACTCACGCCCAGCGGCTACGTCGACGCCGCCATCCCGGCCATCACGGTGGGCGGTCTGGCCCTCGCCGCTGCGGCCGTGCTGGCACTCACCCTGCCGTCCGGCCGCGTCGCCCGCGCTCTCTAGACTGGCCGGATGCGCGTAGCGATCATCGGAGCCGGCGCTGTCGGCGGCACCTTCGCCGCCCGGCTCGCCGGCTCCGACCATGTCGTGGAGGTCACCGCCCGCGGCGAGCATCTCGCGGCGATCCGCGAGAACGGGATCCGGCTCCGCGGCGGCTGGGGCGATGTAGACGCCGTCGTCGAGGCGAACGAACTCCTGACCGCCCGGCCCGACGTCGCCATCGTCGCCACCAAGGCCCAGGACGCTCCGGACGCCATCCGCGCCAACCTCGCGCAGTTGGACGGCGTCCCCCTCCTCGTCGTGCAGAACGGCGTCGACGGGCTGCAGGCGGCCAAGCGCGCGGCACCCGGCAACCCGGTGTTCGGCGGGCTCGCCATGTTCGCGGCGTCCTTCCTCTCCCCCGGCGAGATCACCGTCACCGCCCCCGGCCCGACCTTCGTCGGCGGCGACGGGGCCTTCACCGTCGCCATGACCCTGGTGGAGCTCGAGCTCATCGTCGTGGATGACTTCCCCGGCGCCCAGTGGAGCAAGCTCGTCGTCAACCAGGTCAATGCCCTGCCCGCGATCACCGGCCTCAGCGTGCAGGAGGTCGTGGCGCACCGCGGGCTCCGCCGGCTGCTGGTGCGGAGCATGAAGGAGTGCGTGCGCGTCGGCGTCGCGTCCGGCATCCGCTTCGCCCCGATCAGCGGGCTGTCGCACCGGCTGCTCCGGGCATTCGCGATCGCACCGGTCGTGATCGCCGAACGCCTCCCGATGCTCATGACACAGCGCATGGGCGACGTGCCCAACCCCGGGTCGACGCTGCAGAGCATCCGGCGCGGCCGGCTCACCGAGGTGGATCAGCTCAACGGGGCCGTCGTCGCCGCTGGAGCTCGACACGGCGTCGCGACGCCCGCCAACGCGCTCATGGTCGAGCTCGTGCACCAGGTGGAGCGGACGGGCGTGTTCCTCACGCCCGAGCAGGTGCTCGCCCGCTCTGCGGGCTCTGCGACCTCAGCGGGTTGAGCTTGTCGAAACCGGGCAGCCCGACAGTTGGTCTCGACAAGCTCGACCCGCTGAAGGGAACGACCCGGTGAGGGGACCCGACAGGTGGTCTCGACAAGCTCGACCCGCTGAGGGATCGACCCGCTGAGGGGGCGGGGCGTCAGCAGGCGTCGGCGAAGCTGCGGCGGGGGTGCTCCCCGTCGGTCACGTCGAAGATGGCCGTGGCGGTGATCCGCGGTCGCGCCTCGCGCTCGTACTCCTTCTCGACCGCCACCGTGTCCGAGCGCAACCATGCCGTGTAGTGCCAGTTGTCGCGCAGCTCCGGTCGCAGCAGCAGGTGCCCCTCGATGACGAGCACCGCGTCCGCGGGCCCCGTGTCCCATTTGGACTGGAACGGGACGTTACGGTCCCGGTCGAAGCCCTTGAGCTGGAAACCGGTGCCGCCCATGAGGAAGGGGTCGATGAGGGCCCGCTTGAGGAGGGAGTAGTCGTAGTCGCTCCGGCCGAAGCCGGCGACGTCGTACTCCGTCCCGACCTCCTTCTGCACCTCGCGGTGGAAGTCCTCGAGCGAGGCGAGGAAGGTCTTGTGGCTGCGCCGACGGAGGGCGTCGACGAGTCCGGCCGCGAAAGCCGGAGTGCCGGTGCCGAGAGCGCCGTCCACGGCGACGATGGCCCTGCCCTTGCCGCTGCGGGCCAGGATCTCCGCGGCGAGCGCGTCGAAGACGTCGGTGGCGAGCGGTGCCCAGCGTGTCATGGTTCGAGTCTAGATTTGTTCCGTGAACATCGCCGGGCCCGTCATCGACTGGTTCTCGGCGAACGGTCGCGACCTGCCATGGCGTCGCCCCGGTTTCACCGCCTGGGGCACGCTCGTCAGCGAGTTCATGCTGCAGCAGACGCCCGTCGTGCGGGTCATCCCGAAACTGGAGGCCTGGCTCGAGCGCTGGCCGAGTCCGGCAGCCCTCGCCGCCGACTCCCCCGCCGAGGCCGTTCGCGCCTGGGACCGGCTCGGGTACCCCCGCCGCGCCCTCAACCTGCACGCCGCCGCGACCGCCATCGTCGAGCGACATGACGGGGTCGTCCCCTCCGACGTCGACGCGCTGCTCGCCCTGCCGGGTATCGGCGATTACACCGCCCGTGCCGTCTCGGTCTTCGCCTACGGCGAGCGCCACCCGGTCGTCGACGTGAACATCCGCCGAGTGATCGCCCGCGCGGTCACCGGCGTGGGGCAACCAGGCCCGGCGCACAAGCGCGACCTCACCGACATGGCCGCACTCCTGCCCGAGGACGTCCCCGATTCGAAGGTCTTCAACGCGGGGATGATGGAACTCGGTGCCCTCGTCTGCGTCGCCCGCACGCCCCGCTGCGACAACTGCCCGATCGCCGCGCAGTGCCGCTGGCGGGCCCTCGGCTACCCGGAGTTCGAGGGCGTGACGGTGCCGAAGCAGAAGAAGTACGAGGGCAGCGACCGGCAGGTGCGCGGCGTGATCCTCCGCGAGCTGCGGGCCAGCGACGTCCCGGTCCAGCGATCGGAGCTCGCCACCGCCTGGCCGGATGCCGTCCAGCTCGACCGGTGCATCGCCTCCCTCCTCCTCGACGGTCTCGCCGTCGACACCGGGGACGGCTTCGAACTGCCGTCCTGAGCCTGCCCACCTAGGCTGTCCCCGTGCCGCTGCGAACGATCTCCGCCCGCCCTCTGGTCGCCGAGGACGCACTCGCCGGCCTTCTCGCCGCGATCCCCGCCGATCTCGGGGTCGACGCGACGTTCCCGCCCGAGGCGCTCGCCGAGGCCGAGCATGCCGTCGCCGCCGTCGAGCTGCCCGACCGTGACCTCACGGACCTTCCCTTCGTGACGATCGACCCGCCCGGTTCGACCGACCTCGACCAGGCCATGCACCTGGCCCGCGAGGGCGCCGGCTATCGC
>Ga0247810_10001929_pt1 | contig 12149 bp, 7 predicted proteins | sample UWRJL119311C1_FD_179918 | JGI IMG/M metagenome (GOLD analysis project Ga0247810, IMG submission 179918) | Plant litter microbial communities from Arlington Agricultural Research Station in Wisconsin, United States - UWRJ-L119-311C-1 | ecosystem: Environmental > Terrestrial > Plant litter >...
CATGACCAGGTGGAAGCAATGACCCTGGCGGACAAAGTGGTGGTGCTCAACGGCGGTAAGGTTGAACAAGTGGGCTCTCCACTGGAGCTGTATCACCACCCGGCCAACCTGTTTGTCGCAGGCTTCCTCGGTACGCCGAAAATGGGCTTTCTCAAGGGCAAGGTCAGCCGCGTCGAAGCCAGCGGCTGCGAAGTCGAACTGGACGCCGGCACACGTATCACCTTGCCGTTCACCAATGCACAGCAGAGCGTCGGCGATCCGGTAACGCTGGGCATCCGTCCTGAACACCTGAACCTGGCCAAAGAAGGCGATTGCCAGATGCAGGTGATTGCCGATGTCAGCGAACGGCTTGGCAGCGACACCTATTGCCATGTGCGCACCCGCGCTGGCGAAGCCTTGACCATGCGGATCAGGGGGGATCTGGCCAGCCAGTATGGCGACACCCTCAACCTGCATCTGGATAGCGCTCATTGTCATTTGTTCGACGCCCAGGGTCTGGTGATTGCCAGAGCCCTGCCGGTTGCCGCCTGAGAATCAGAGGTCCCTGTCATGAAATTGAATAACCAGAATCTTACGCAGCTGGGGGCAAGTATCGCCTTGCCTGCTTATTCGACCAGCGCCACACGCCAAGGGATTGCGCATATCGGCGTCGGCGGCTTCCACCGCGCCCATCAGGCGTTTTACACCGACGCGCTGATGAACAAGGGTCTGGGCCTGGACTGGAGCATCTGCGGCATCGGCCTGCGCCCGGAAGATCGTGCGGTGCGCGATGCGCTGGCCGGGCAGGACTACCTCTATACCTTGTATGAGCTGGGCGACACTCCGGACACCGAAACCCGGATCATCGCGTCCATCAGCGGCATGCTGCTGGCCGAAGACGATATTCAGGCGCTGATCGACAAACTCGCCAGCCCTGAAATCCGCATCGTCTCTCTGACCATTACTGAAGGCGGTTACTGCATTGATGACAGCAGTGGCGAATTCATGAGCCACCTGCCACAAATTCAGCATGACCTGGCCAACCCGGACGCCCCACGAACCGTGTTCGGCCTGCTGTGCGCGGCGCTGAACAAGCGTCGCGCCGCATCTATCGCGGCGTTTACGGTGATGTCCTGCGATAACCTGCCTCACAACGGCGCCGTGGCCCGCAAGGCGCTGCTGGCCTTTGCCGCCCCGCTGGATGCTGCGCTGCATGACTGGATCGCCGAGCACGTGAGCTTCCCCAATGCCATGGTCGACCGCATCACGCCCATGACCAGCACCGCCCACCGCCTGCAACTGGCGGACGAAAAAGGTATCGACGATGCCTGGCCGGTGGTCTGCGAACCGTTCGTGCAATGGGTGCTGGAGGATAAATTCGTCAACGGGCGTCCTGCCTGGGAAGAAGTCGGCGTGCAGTTCACCGACGACGTCACGCCCTACGAAGAAATGAAGATCAAGCTGCTCAACGGTAGCCATCTGGCCCTCACCTATCTGGGCGCGCTCAAGGGCTATCGTTTCGTCCACGAAACCATGAACGATCCGCTGTTCGTGAGTTACATCCGCAGCTACATGGACCTGGACGTCACCCCGCAACTGGCCTCGGTACCCGGCATTGATCTGGAAGGCTACAAGGACACCCTGATCGAGCGCTTCTCCAATCAGGCCATTGCCGATCAGCTTGAGCGAGTCTGCTCCGACGGCTCATCGAAATTCCCGAAGTTCACCGTGCCGACCATCAATCGGTTGATCGTCGATCAAGGCAACATGGAGCGTGCGGCGCTGGTGGTCGCTGCCTGGGCGGTGTATCTGCAACGCACCGAAGGCGAAAACGGCGTGGCGTACAAGATCGTCGACCCGAGGGCCGACTTCTGCAAGGCGCTGGTGGCAGACGATGTGCTGATCACCCAGCGCTTGTTGGCCGTGGAGGAGATTTTCGGCGCTGCCATCGCGCAATCTGCTGAATTTGTCGCCGCCTTCGAACAGAACCTGAACAGCCTCAAGCAGCTGGGCGTCAGTAAGACCCTGGAAAACCTGTTGGCCAGAACCGTCTGAGGTGAGCATGTTTCTCGGCATCGATTGCGGCACCCAAGGCAGCAAAGCCATTGTCCTCGACGCCCGCTCCGGGCAGGTGCTCGGGCAGGGCTCGGCACCTCACAGCATGATCAGCGGCGCCAATGGCCGGCGTGAACAGGATGTGCAGCAATGGCTGAGCGCTTTTGAACATGCGACGCAGCAAGCACTGCAACAGGCGGGTGTCTCAGGCCAGCAGATCCTCGGCATTGGCGTTTCCGGCCAGCAACACGGGCTGGTGCTGCTGGATGCTGATGGGCAAGTGCTGCGCCCGGCGAAACTCTGGTGCGACACTGAATCCACGCCGCAAAACGACCGACTGCTCGACTACCTGGGCGGCGAAAGCGGTTCGTTACAGCGGCTGGGCATTGTCATCGCGCCCGGTTATACCGTGTCCAAGCTGCTGTGGACCCACGAGCAGCATCCGGATGTTTTTCAGCGCATCGAGAAAATCCTGTTGCCCCATGACTACTTGAATTACTGGCTGACCGGGCGCGCCGCCAGCGAGTATGGCGATGCCTCCGGCACCGGTTATTTCGATGTGCGCAGCCGTCAATGGGACTTGGACATCCTGCATCATATCGACCCCACCGGTCGTCTAAGCCGGGCCCTGCCCGAACTGCTTGAGGCAGAGGCCCCGGTGGGCAGGATTCTCCCCCAGATCGCCCAGCGGCTAGGCCTAAACCCTGAAGCCGTGGTGTCCAGTGGCGGCGGCGACAACATGATGGGTGCCATCGGCACTGGCAACATTGAGCCGGGAGTGATCACCATGAGCCTCGGCTCTTCCGGTACTGTGTATGCCTTTACCGACCAGGCGCAGATTAGCGAACAGGCGTCGGTGGCGACGTTCTGCTCATCATCAGGGGGCTGGCTGCCGCTAATCTGCACCATGAACCTGACCAACGCCACAGCAGCGGTGCGCGAATTGTTCGACCTGGATATCGCGGCGTTCAACCTGGCGGTGGATCAGGCCCCCATTGGTGCCCAAGGCGTGTCAATGTTGCCGTTCCTCAACGGCGAGCGCGTGCCCGCCCTGCCCCACGCCACCGGCAGCATCCTGGGCCTGGACGCGACTAACCTGACCCGCGCCAATCTATGCCGTGCGGTGGTGGAAGGCACGACGTTCGGCTTGCGGTACGGGCTGGACCTGCTGAGGGACAGCGGTATCAAAAGCGCGAATATCCGCCTGATCGGCGGTGGCGCCAAAAGCGCGGTCTGGCGCCAGATAGTCGCCGACATCATGGCGACGCCGGTCATTTGCACCGAACACACCGAAGCTGCAGCTTTGGGCGCAGCCATACAGGCAGCTTGGTGCTACTCGAAAGCGAGTGCTGGCTATAACGCCGAGCCAGAAACCCTGGCCAGGCTCTGCGCGCGCTGCGTCACTCTGGATGTCAGCAGTGAAACCCGGCCTGTCGCCGCGAACGTCATCGCTTATCGACAGGTCTATGAGCGCTATCGGAGTCAGTTGCCGTCGTTTCAAGGCACTGGCTTATCTAAATAAGGGAGCACCTATGTTTCTCGTGTGTGGCGAAGCACTGTTCGACTTTTTCAGTCAGCCCGATAGCAGCGGCGAACTCAATAAACTGGGCTTTCAAGCGATTGCCGGTGGATCACCTTTCAACGTTGCCGTAGGCCTGCGGCGCCTGGGCGTGGAAGCAGGACTCCTTGCCGGCTTGTCCACCGACTATCTGGGCCAGCGCTTGCGTAGCGTGCTGGATAAAGAAGGCGTGAAGGCTGACTTTCTGGTCGCTTTCGATGCGCCAACCACCTTGGCCATGGTTGCCGTGGGTGCCGACGGCTCCCCGGTCTACAGCTTTCGTGGCGAGGGCTGCGCCGATCGGCAATTACGCCTTGAGCACTTGCCGGAGCTGGATGAGCAAGTGCGCGGCATTCATATCGGATCGTTTTCGCTCGTGGTGCAGCCGATTGCCGACACATTGCTCGCCCTGGTGGTCAGGGAAAGCGGCCGGCGGCTGATTACCCTGGACCCCAACGTACGCCTCAACCCTGCGCCGGATATCCAGCGCTGGCGCGAGCAGGTCAGCACCTTCGCCGAACATGCACACCTGATCAAAGTCAGCGACGAAGACCTTGAACTGCTCTATCCCGACCAGGACGCAGCCAGCATCGCTCAGGGCTGGCTGAGCAAGCGTTGTCAGCTGGTGATTCTGACCCGCGGCGCAGAAGGCGCGCCGGTATTCAGCCGCCGGCACGGCAGCTGGTCGGTCCCCGCCGAAAAAGTCGTGACCGCCGATACGGTAGGCGCTGGCGACACCTTCCAGGCGGCATTGATCACCTTCCTGACCGAGCGCCAGCTGGACGACCCCATGAGCCTGCCTACCCTGCGTAAGGAAACCCTCGACGAAATGCTCAGGTTCGCCGTAAAAGCAGCGGCCCTGACCTGCACCAAAGTCGGCCCGGACTTACCGTATCGGGAGCAGTTGGCGTAATCCAGAAAGGCGCGCATAACCTGTAGGAGCTGCCGAAGGCTGCGAACGGCGGTATGTCTGGCAAACGCAATTCTCAGTCTTCGGCAGCTCCTACAGGGCAAGAATGCACCTCAATACCCGCACTCACCGAATACGCCGGATGAGAAATGAAAACGCCCCGTTTTGCGCGGGGCGTTGTTCATCTGGGCTATTGGGTCTCCCGCGTTAGTCAATGGTCGTGAGACGCCTTCATCAAGGGATACGCAGATGGCAATTTACTTCTTGCATGACTGAGGCTCCGGCAAGTGCAACGGGGTCTTGATTGGGTATTGCGCGGTGCCGTAGGCGTAGCAGGAAGTGCTGACCTCAAGCTCATCGCAGGGCAGGAAATGCACCGTGATGCCGCAGACTTTCTCACCGGTGTAGTCCGGGATGGGGACAGATCTAGTGTGCTGGCGTTTCTGTGCATTTACCTTTTTCTTCCATGCCAAATATTTTGGCCAATCAGCAAAGCCCGGAAAATCATCGGAATAAGACGAGCCCGTTTCCCAATCAACCTGCACCACCATTCCCGGTTGCCAACGCTCCGGGGCAATGTAGCAACATCCTCCGCCACCGCCCTGGTAGGCTCCGATGATGTCGATCGCCGAACGGCCATCAACACTGAAGTGATTGATGGCCCAATGGGTGTGGTTGATGCCGCGGAGGGTTCCGGCGCTGGCAGTTTCTGTGAGCACTCCAGCGGTCAGGCCCAATAGTGCGCTGAGCAGCATCCGCCATGCACGGGACCTTGGCGTTGAGCGGGTTCCAGCTGCAGGCCGGCAACGAACAGGATCAGGCCGACGCATCGTTCACCCCGCTGGTTTGGGCAGAGTGGGCCTCCCAGAGTGCATCGATATTTTTCTGCGCTTGGGCCAGCTGTTCGCGGTCCATCATGCCAGGCTGGGTCGCACGTGGAGCTTTCGGCACCTGCGCGCCGTCTGCGTCGTACAGCGCAAGATCCCGACGGTCAGCGTCGCCAAAGAACACCATGCGTTCATTGAAATAACCGGCAAAGGGTTCACGCCCTAGGGAGTAAAGAAACCAAGCGCGGGAATCATGGACCTGATCGTCGAACAGCGCTCGCAACAGCCCTTCGGGTTGGGTGGCGTTGCGGCTTTCGTCGACATTGCCACGCCGGTTTTCATCCACGCTACTGAACTCATTCGCCGGACGGGGGAACAGCTGACGCAGCCGACTCAGCCCGGCAGCCTTCATCTGTTCGCGCTCGGCCCGTGCCTCGGCAGTGAGCTGGTGGGCGATCAAAGTCGGTGAATGGGCCAAGCGTGCCACGCGCATCGTCGCATTTGCCAATACACCGGGGCCCCGCAAGTGCGCGCCGAACTCCTCGGCGGCTTCACGCAACTGGGTGCGCGCCATGTCGGGGTCAAAATCTTTGCAACCCGGCTTCAGGGGTTTCTTTGGCTGCGAACTTTGCTGCTCGCGGGCCAATTGGTTTTTGCGATCAATCTTGATTTTTGTCTGTTTCGCATTGCGCTCGGCCTCTGCGGCAGCACGCTTGGTTGAATCGGCATGCTCATCGCTCGCGGCGTTATAAAAGGCTGTCTGCTTGAGGCTGCCTAAGGCATAGCGGTCGATCCGCCATCCGGTGATCCAGCCCATCTGGTCACGCAGCGCGACTTCAACTGTGCTGGTGGCCTGGAGCGGTTCGTAGCGCTCGATCTGTTCGGCGGTCAGTGGTTGATTCGAGGGCGCCAAGCCCAAGGTTGCTTCGCGCCAGGAGTTGAAGCGGTTGACTAGAGTTGGGGCCGCTTCAAATGCCTGTGCAACATCATCTTCCATTGCCCTCCAAAGCTGATGACTCATTTGCTGCGGTAAAGCTTGCTTAGGTACTTTGAGGGGCGCGCCATGCGCGAATGCATCGGCATACAGATCATTTAAGGCTATCTGTGACAACAGCAAGCTATCTCCTTCACTGTTTCCCTCGCTAAACGCCTTACCCTGATCCCCCGGCGGATACCCCCCACCCTGATCGGAATGCACGCCGGGATACAGCACTTCCAGGCTATTGGCCGGGTACTCGCCACTCTCGCGGCGAATGGATTCCAGCGGAAAACACAGCCGCTGTTCATGGCTGGCGATCAAGTGCAGGCAGCGTTTGACCAGATCGCCCTCGGGCAATTGCTGATTATCGTCAGCCCAGGCCATATGGCCATCGGCACCGGCGACGATATCGGCCACACCCACCGAGGCCACGGTGTCCAGCAGGCCGAGGTATTCAACGCTGATGGGCAACTTCAATTCCAGCACCGACAGCGACGGGGTCGGCGTCAATATTGACTTGGACAACAGCTCATTAAGCCAACTGACAAAGGCCCGCGCTGCCGCTGCCCCACGGGAAAACCCATACACGTACAACTTGACCCCCAACAGCCGGCATTGCCCCGGCCGCTGGCTCAAGGCAAGACGCAACGGCTCGCTCAGCAAGCGCAGCTGCTTATCGAACTCACGCTGGCGTATGCGGGCGCCATTGACCCAGCCCCACCCCAGCGGTGTGCCCATGGCGGTGACAGCGGCGAGCAGTTCCTGATTGCCCAGCGAAGGCAGCTTCAGCGTACGGCGCAAGGCATCAATGATCATCATCAATCCCCAGTTGATGCGCTGTTCGCCAAAATTGGCGAGCGCCAGACCCGTGATGCTGTAATCCAGGTCCCCCACCTCGGGGAACGGCGTACCCACACCCGGCATGTAGTACTTGAAGTACTCGCCGTTGCCGGTCCCCGGAAGGTCAACCATGCCCGCCGCCACGGCAGCTTCGCCAACGCCACCGGCATAGCCGTCGCCAATACTGGCACGGAACATCCGGGCGATATTGGTTGGGTGCCTGGGGTTTGACAGAAAGAAGTCGTTATTGAGGTTATTGCCGGTGCCGTCAAAACACAGGCTGATGTGCAGGGTTTTGCAGCAGGGCGGCATGACTACCCGTCCCGCCGCCACGTTCAATTCATCGTGATAGTCGCGCTCCAGCTGCATTCGGCGCTCAAAATTTTCATAGACCTGCGACTTCCGGCTAGGTAAGCGGCCTTGCAACGGGAACTGCGGCGGGTACCAGAGGGGCGAATGTTTTACTTCGGACATGACTGAGGCTCCGGCAAGTTCAGAGGGGGCTTGATCGGGTAGTGAGGGGTGCCATAGGCGTAGCAGGTGGTGGTGACTTCCAGCTCATCGCAAGGCAGGAAATGCACCGTGATGCCGCAGACTTTCTCGCCGGTGAAGTCCGGGATGGGCACGGTTTTACTGTGCTGGTGCGTCAGCGCATCGTTTTTTTCAACCCAAGCCAAATACTTGGGTCTATCGGCAAAACCGGGAAATCCATCGGGATATGCCACACCCGTCTCCCAATCAACCCGGACCGTCAAGCCTGGCTGCCAGCGGGTTGGGGCGATGTAGCAGCAACCTCCGCCGCCGCCCTGATAAGGGCCGATGATGTCGATGGCCGAGCGCTCATCCACGCTGAAATGATTGATGGCCCAATGGGTATGATTGATGCCGCGAATGGTGCTGGCGTGGGCATCCGGCACCAGCAAAAGCCCGACCACAGCGCTGGCTAGCGCACAGTTCATTCGCTGCATGGCGGGCGCTCCAGCAATTGGAACTGCGCTTTAATGCAGATAGTTAACTTGGCGGCGATACCGAATTTCGCGCAATAGCTGACTCTGGACATACAGAACTTCCCTTTAAGAACCTCGGAACAATTAAACTTCTGATTCAATGCATAGCTGGTTAACAACGAATAACTGATCGTTATTTAGCTTCTTCGTTATTGAGTTGGCATTGGCAATCAGCCCTGAAGGCCGGCGCTTGCATGCGCTGTAAATGGGGCGGCGTAAGCACGCTGGGCCATGAAACACCTGTAACAGTGAATCATCTGACGAGGGCAATCCATCCCCCGGGGCAACGCTCGGAAAATTCCGAGGCATTATCGGAAGTTGCCTACAAATCGGCCTTGGCAGGAGTTCTAAGTGAGCTGGTGTTAGTCACGAAATAACGAGTTGGCCAGAGCAGCCATTCAAGCGCGGATGTTTTTTTGTACTTGCAGCGACGGAATTTACCCGTCAGTACGGCAGTTAGTAAATGGTGGCAGCAGCAAACGCAGCCTTGACCTGAATAAGGGCTGGCCCGGACTTGCCGTATCGGGCGCAGTTGGGGTGAAAGATGCCTGAATCGCTGATCGCTGCCTCGCGGTGCTCGTGAGCGCCTACCGGTATCGAGTACATCCCCCCATCAGTGGGAGCAAGCTTGCTTGCGAAGGGGCCGGTACATTCACCGCATCTTCTTTCAGATAAACCGCCTTCGCGAGCAAGCTCGGCTCCCACAGAATCTGGAGCTCACAAGCACCGCGAGGCAGCGATCAGCGGTTGTCGCCACACCGCGTAAACCCGCTTTAAACCAACGCCAACCTGGCCGCCAGTATCTTGCTGTTCACGTCAGCAGTGGCGGTTTGTTGCTGTTCTTTCAACGCGGCTTGCAGCTTGTCATCGATGGCGAGCTTGTCTTGCGGAGACATTGCGTCGTACTCATCCTTGCTGACACCAGTAAGCTTTTCGCGCATCTGTTCGGCTGGCGTCAGGTTCATGTAATCCATGAACTGTTGTTGCACCGAGTTGAATTTCGATACGGCATCGCCCACATCGGCGTCAGTAACCACGGCTGAATCATTGGCCGCGATATTGCTATCGCTGGTCTTTGAAACAAATGTCGGCTCGGACTCTGCTGCGGTTTGTGTGGCGGATTTCAAATTCACCAGCATTTTGGCGAATGCTTCGTCATACGACGCATCCTGCTGACTGCCGGTGTTCTGCGCGACGCTGTTGACTGCCGGAACGGGGCTGACCGTACCGGCAGGTACCGAAAACGCGTCGGCTACCGCGTCTTCTTGACCCTTGCGCCCCACCACCTGTGAAACCAGATGGTGCAGAGCGCTGATATTCGCAATATTCATTGCTGACCTCCTGTTGCCCGTTGTCTTGCGCGGTATCTACAGAAAGACAGGCAAGACTGGTGCCACCTTGCATGCGCCGCCGCAAGCCTCCCAGGACCACTGTTTGCGGGCGAGTCAGACACGGTCGGATTACCAATGGCCCGCAGCAATACGGCAAAAGCCAGCCAACTGCGGCCAGCTATTGCCGTCCGATTACAGGCTCAGCACCAGCTTCTCTTCCGGCTGAGGTGTGGCAAAGAAGTAACCCTGTGCCTGGCCTGCGCCTATCTCCCGCAGAAGGTCGAGAGTGGCCTGATCTTCGACACCTTCTGCCACCACGCTCAGGTCCAGGGACTCGGCCATCCGCACAATCGCTCGCACAATGGCGCGGCTGCGCGAGCTGGTGGTCAGCTCGAGGATGAACGACTTGTCGATCTTCAAACCGCTGAAATGGTACTGATGGACATAACTGAGCGATGAGAAGCCAGCGCCAAAATCATCCAGCACCACTGAAACCCCATGATCAGCAAGATGTTTCATGGACTGACGGGCGGCCTCGGGTTCAGCAACCAGCGCACCTTCAGTGAGTTCCAGGCAGATACGCGCCGGCGACATGTCATAACGGGCAAGCAAAGCCAACACTTCGCCCGCGAACTCCGCTCGGGTGATGCTGTAACTGGAGCAATTGACATGTACGGTCGGCCAATGCTCATTGCCAGGCCGAGCCAGGATCGCCACGACACATTGCAGCATGTATAGATCAAGACGCCCGATCAGCCGCAAACCCTCCAGCGCAGGTAGAAAATACCCCGGCGCCATAACGCTGCCATCCGGCAGACGCCAGCGAATCAGTGCCTCCAGGGCCAAAAGCTTGCCGGTGGTGACGCAGACAATAGGCTGGAAGTAAGGAATCAGTTCGTCGGTACGCTTGAGGGCATTGCGCAAAGCCCCTTCCCGCTCGACCTGATCGGACACCTCGCGGCGCAGCTCCTGATTGAACACTGCAAAACTGTCACGTCCGCCGTTCTTGACCCGATACATCGCCATGTCAGCATCGCGCAGCAGATCGGAAGGCTCCTGATGAAACTGACTGTCTGCCCCCACGACGCCGATGCTGCACGACGAGAACACCGCATGGCCGTCGATAAAGAATGGCAAGTCGAAGGCTGCGAGTATCCGCTCTGCAATGCCGATGGTGACGTCCAGTGACGCTTCGACCGCGAGCACCGCGAACTCATCCCCGCCCAGACGTGCCAGCAGATCCGATTCACGCATGCAACTGCGCAATCGGTCAGCAGTCTGGGTGAGCAACTGGTCTCCAAAATGATGCCCGAGGCTGTCATTGACCAGTTTGAAACGGTCAAGATCAATGAACATCACGCCCAGAGGCTTGCCGCTGGTACTGAACTCCCGCCATGCGGACTGCAAACGCTGCTGTAGATGACTGCGGTTGGCCAACCCGGTGAGCGAATCATGGGAGTTTTCGTGTTGCAGTTTGGCGTTGGCCAGATCCAGCTCGCGGGTGCGGTCCTGCACCCGGGCTTCCAGGCGCAGATTGGCGGTGTGGACGGCCTCTGCCGCGCTGCGCCGGGCCAGCGCTGTGTCAATGTGCCGGGAGACGAAGGTCAGAAGCTCCTGATCGCGTAGCGAATAACGCACCAGGGGGGAATAACTTTGTACTGCCAACACGCCACGCACATCATCGCCGTCGAACAGCGGGACCCCAAGCCAAGAGGATGAGCGATTGTCGACATTGATGGGTTCGACTTCGCCAGATGTTTCCAGGACGAGCGTTTCTTCCAGGTCAATCAGGCAGGCTCGACGCTGGCGTATCACGTATTCGGTAAAACCACGCTGGCCGCGACGCGCTGGCGGCCGAGTACGCACGCGCTCATCCACGTAGTAAGGGAATGTCACTTCCCCCGTGGCATTGTCGAACAGGGCGATATAGAAATTCAGCGCTACCAGCAATTCACCGACGATCAAATGCAGGCTATGAAACAGCTCGGCCATGTCGCCAGGCTGGCTGGACAATTCGGCAATCTGAAACAGTGCGCTTTGCAGATGCTCGGCCCGCTCACGCTCGGCCACCTCCTGGCGCAACGCAGCGTTCAGCGTCGACAACTCCTGGGTACGCAGCAGCACGGTACGCTCAAGATCAGCGCGGTGCAGGATGCGATCCAGCGCCATCGCCACATGCCGGACCACCACCAGAAACAACGCCCGGTCTTCGGCACTGTAAACCCGGGACACGTCATAAACCTGCATGGCCAACATGCCGAACACTTCATCGGAGGCGTTCTTGAGCGGCGCGCCCATCCAGAATTCGGGACGCTCGCCCATGCAGTAAAAGCGCTTTTGCGCCCTCGCCCGCTCAATTCCCGTCGCATCCACGAACAAGGGTTGTTCACTCTGCAATACATAGGCGGTCATGGACAGATGAGATGGATCGATGAACTCGTAGGCGTCAGGTGTTACCACCTCTTTGTCGATGATATCGATGTAGTACGGATAGGTGATTTTGCCCGAGGCCTGATCGTAGAGGGCCAGGTAGAAGTTTTCGGCGTCGATCAGCGATGCAAGCTGGTCATGCACCCCCTGCAGAAATGCCCCGCGATCACGGGTGGAGCTGGCCAGATAGGTGATTTCGTACAAGACTCGCTGAGTGATCTGAGCTCTGGCCA
>Ga0247810_10001930_pt1 | contig 12148 bp, 11 predicted proteins | sample UWRJL119311C1_FD_179918 | JGI IMG/M metagenome (GOLD analysis project Ga0247810, IMG submission 179918) | Plant litter microbial communities from Arlington Agricultural Research Station in Wisconsin, United States - UWRJ-L119-311C-1 | ecosystem: Environmental > Terrestrial > Plant litter >...
ATTAATAATTCAAAAATATTAGCCATGAAAAAATTACAAATGTTATGCTTATGTGCCTTCGCTTTTTTATACGCCAACAAAACTTTCGCTCAGGACAGTGAAATCCAGAATTATGATCAGGGTTTTAGATTAGGCTTTGGTGTAAATGGAGGAATACCAACTGATAATGATTACAGATGGTCACTTGGTGGAGATGTTCGTTTACAATATGATTTGACAAAGAAAGCATCTTTGACTTTAACTACAGGTTTTACAAACTTGTTTATGAAAGATCAAAATGGAGTTGAAGTAAAAGATCTTGGATTTATCCCGGCAAAAGCAGGTTTTAAAGCCTTTGTATGGGAAGATCAATTTTATGTTATGGGTGAAGTTGGTGCAGGATTTGCCGTTACAAACGGTTATAATGACACTACTTTTTTATGGGCGCCAGGGATTGGATATGCCAACAAATACATTGACATTAGTGTCCGTTATGAGGACTATGATAAATTTAATACCAATCAGGTGGCTTTACGTTTAGCCTATGGTTTTAAATTATAAAATTTAGGTTTATTTTATTTTTTTGTTTTTGGTATAAACCCGGGAGATCGCATAGTCTCCCGGGTTTTGTATTTTTATAGCTTAAGCATTAAACCTGCGATGTGCATTTTACCGCAAAGGCGCAAAGGTTTCGCAAAGTTCGCAAAGTTTTTACCTGTTGAAAAGAATGCAAAGTTCGCAAAGCTGAAGTGACAAAGCTTTGCGAACTTTTTGTTTTTCAAAACCTTAAAAATAAAATCTTTGCGTTCTTTGCGGTAAAATTCACCTCTTTTTTCTATTCTCTTTGTTCTATTCTCTTTTCTCCAAATACTTCTTATCCGTCAAAGTTTTCATAAAAGCAATCAGCTGTTTTTTCTCTTTATCAGATAAGTTCAATTTGTCTTCAGGTAAAGTTTGGTTCGGAACGTCGAATCCTAAACCTATTCCTCCTCCATCATTATAAAAATCAATTACTTCTTCAAGTGTTTTATAAACGCCATTGTGCATATAAGGCCCGGTAAGTTCGATGTTTCTTATTGTTGGTGTTTTAAACGAATTTTTATGAATGGCTGCCTGCGTGATGACAAACTTTCCTAAATCCCCGTCGAGCTTTTTATTTTTATTGGGAGTTCCGAGAATTTCACTTTCGGATCTATCGAAATTTGGCGGAACAGTTCCGTTTGTTAGCGGAACAAAATGGCAAGTGGCGCATTTGGCTTTTCCGGCAAACAAATTAAATCCTGCTTTTTCATCTTCAGTAAACGCTGTTTTATTTTGCATGTATGCATCAAACTTAGCATCGTAATGACTTAACGAACGAATATAAGATGCTAAAGCATTTTTGATTGCAAATTCATTAATTTCTCCTTTTGGAAAAGCCTTTTTAAAATCCTTCACATAATCACCATTCTTTTGAATCGTCAAAGCCGATTGTTCTAAAGAGCCGTGCATTTCATTTTCATTTTTAATAACCGCAATGGCCTGATCTTCGAGATAACTTACCCTCGAATCTGCAAAAAACACACGCTGAAAAGCAATATTGGTTAATGTTGGTGTATTGCGCTGAATCATTGATTTTCCGTCTAATGCAACCGCTGTTTGTAAACCATCCGTAAAAGCTTTTTCGGCATGATGACATGAAGCGCACGAACGTGTATTGTTTCCGGATAAAACAGGATCATTGAATAACTTTTTACCTAAAGCAATTTTTTCCGGTGTTGTTTGATAATCCGGAAAACCCGAAAATGCTTCGGCATCAAAAGCATCTTTATCGAATAAAGTTTGTGCGGTAACTTTCAGGCCTCTTTGCTCTTTCATTAACGGAATTCCTAATTCGGCTTGTGTTTTATAAATTCCTTTGCTTAACGGATTTAAAATTTCTTTGATAAAATATGCACGATCAAAAGTATTAAAATTGGTATTTGCTTTTAAATATTTCTTTCCTTTTTCTAAAATCTCAATTACCTGCTTTCCATTCGAAACTGATTCGTTCTCCAGATAAATTTTATAATATTTTTTGATAGTTGCTAAAGCTACAGAAGCTTCAGGAAGTGAATTCAATATTACTGGAGAATCAAAACCTGTAATTCCCAAAGTAATTATTCGGTACACTTCAAGTCGCATAGCATCAAAAACATGCGCATCTGTTAGTTCATTAGACTTTGATACTTTTTCTAACCGAATTAAATTTGAAGATAAAACTCCCAATTCCTGAAGTAGTTCCTTTTTACTTTCTTTATTGTACTTCGGAAAAACCAATTCCTCGATAACCTGAAAACCTTCGGGCGGAACCGTTACTTTATCATTTTCTTCAAACTCAGGTATTGCAGGTCCGTTGATCGATTTAGAAACTGCGGGCGAATAATACTCGCTGATCATTTCGACCTTTTTATAGCTTTCATGTGCTTCCAGAAATTGTCGCTGAATTTGCGCTGCAGTAGAATCCGCTTGTACGGAGTACTTCAATTTGGCTACTTTTTCAACCAATAAAGTAATATCAGCCTGAAACAGTTCATTTACTTCCTGATGTTTGCTTTTTTTCTCACAAGCAATAAACACAACCAGAAAGAACAAACAATATATTTTTTTCATGATGTAATAAAAATTAAAAGAGGAATATTCAGAAAAACAGAAACCACTACCTCAAATAGAGATAGTGGACAACTGTTTTATAATAATTTAGAAATTTATCTCGCCAAACCTTTGATCACTACAATTTGACTTGCCTGATTTTCTTTAGGACGATTTGTTCCTCCGTCAGGACTTAAATATTTTTCTCCTGTCCAGGTATGTGGCTGAACGCTTAACATAAAAGTATCATCAATACCCACCTGATCTGATACGTCGATCAAAGCACCATATTCCCAATCTCCAAATTTAGAAGTTCCGCCTACATTGTATTTCGCAGCATCTGTAGCAGTACGACGGTGATCTAATTCAACTACAACTTTCAAAGCTTTAGTTGCAATGTTGTATTGGTAGATATAAGCATCGTGAGTTTCGTCTCCGTATCCGTTAGCATCTTCCTGAACGTATACATAGTTTTTAGTTACACAAATGTTATCCGGATTTTGGAATTTACCGGCGATACCTGAACGGTTATCTCCGTCAAGAATAACCTCAAGAGTTCCTTTTAACGGGTCAGCAGCATCAAGATTTAATTTGTACACTCTACCGTATTTTGTTCTTGAACCATCTGCATTTGTTCCTGTAGTATTTTGTCCTGTTACATTAAAATACAATTCACGATCTGCAGCATCACCACCTTTACGGTAATCTAAATCTTCTACACGACCAAATTTAATCGCTTTTAAAGTATTTACTGATGCATTGATTTGCGCACCGGTAAGCGTAGTATGGTTGTCGATTTTTACAAAAGAAACCGGATATGTTTTACTAACTTCAATATCCTTTTCTCTTTGGTTGTCATCATTTCTTTTTAGCATATACAAAGAACCATTGGTTAAATCACCTACAGCATTTGATACATACATAAAAACCTGACCTCCGTAAGTTCCAGAATCGTCATCGCCAATTACAACTACTGTTTTCCCTTTGTAAGCAGATGTGCGCAATGGTAAAGCATTTTCAGCACTTAAACGGCCAAATCCAGCCAATTCTTTGGATACAGATGCAGAACCTACACTTCCGTAAGGATCTAATGCGTGCGTGCGGGATTCTTCACCAGATTCTCCACAAGTTAAATAAAGAGGTCCAAAACCATGTTCTTCTTTTGTCGCCATAGTTGCACCACACAATCTCCAGGTTCCTCCGCTAGAGTTTAGCAAATATTCCCCTTTTGTAGGTTTAAATGTTTTGTCAAGCGTAATTCTTGAAACAGCAAAATTATCTTCGTTGTTTACTAAAAAAGTAAAAGTTCCGTCAGTGTTTTTCAATAAACCTGAACCATCTGCAGAACCTCCAAAAACAAATTTCGGACTGTCCGGAAATACATCATCTGAACTAAAAAGAGAGTAAATTTTTAAACTCTCAAAACCTGCCTGTGCCTTTAATAAACTTGGCGTTACAGATTGATCCTTTAATACAACACTCGTTGGTGTTTCTGTTTCGTCTTTAGAATCGTTATTGTTACAAGATGTAATCAACGAACCTAAAATAACCAGGGGTAGAATAATTCTTTTCATTTAGCTAAAAATTGGTTTTATTTTTTTTACAAAGTAAATCCGTACTCTTTAACTTAAAATGACTTTCATATTATCAAAAAAATAAGACTGAGATCAAAATCTCAGAAATACTACAAAAAAATTAACATTAAATTAGTAATTCAAAACACACGTAAACTTCTAGTAACATTGAGGCAAAAAAAAGAGTCTTACTTTAAGACTCTTTTTTTAGTTCTTCCTTGTACATTTCAAAATTGGCTTTTATGGTATCATCCAGTTCCGGTTCTTTAATGTCAGTGTATTGTTTCATTTCTTCCCAGATAATTTTGGCCACAATATAACGGGCCATTTCCTTATCATCAGCAGGAACTATATACCACGGCGCGTGTTCTGTCGAAGTTTTATTGATCGCCTCTTCATAATATTCCTGATATTCATCCCAATGTTCACGTTCTTTCAAATCTCCGGGCGAAAATTTCCAGTTGTGTTTTCCCTCTTCAAGTCGGCGTAATAAACGTTGGCGCTGTTCTTCCTTGCTTAAATGAAGATAAAACTTCATCACAATCGTTCCGTTCTCTGCAATGTGACTTTCAAAATTATTGATTTGTTCAATTCTTCTTTTCCAAAATTTGGGTTTAATATCATCAACCGAATTAATTCCCGGTAAATTCTCTGCCAAAAGAAACTCAGGATGTACGCGTGTTACCAAAACATTCTCGTAATGTGTACGGTTAAAAATCGCAAACTTCCCTTTTTCCGGCAGAGCAATATAATGACGCCACAAATAATCATGTTCCAGTTCAGCCGAATTAGGCGTTTTAAAACTGTGCACCACTACTCCACGCGGATTAAATTCTTTAAAAACCTCCCTAATCAAACTGTCTTTCCCCGAAGTATCCATTCCCTGAAGGCAAATTAAAACCGCATATTTGTTATGCGCATACATGACATCTTGCAAATCGCTCAGTTTTGCCTGTACTTTATCCAGTTTTTCTTCTTTTTCGTCATCATCCGCTTTTACCTTTAATAAGGTCGGAATTTTTGACAATTTAATTTTATCTGTAACTTTAAAATCCTTCGGGTCTATCGATTTCATATATGTTGATTTTATTTATTAGAGGTCATATATGTTATCGCTTCAAATCTTTTTCTTTCTATAGAGATTTATAAGTGGCGATTTCATATATTCTACATTTTTATAATTATAAATATACTAATTTTACGAATCCCGATAGCTATCGGGACTGCTCATTGTAATACTTTCTCGATAAATTGTTTTTTTACAATTTCTTCTCAAAGTATTTATCCCGAAGCTTCGGGACTATCAGGGCTCAATTGTTTTCAAATAACATTATTGTAAAAACTATAAATGAAGAAAATCCGATTTCTAATTTTATTCTATTTAATTTTCACAAGCTTAAAATCAAATGGACAATCTATTTCAAATTTTTCATTAAAAATATGCGATTCTATTAAATCGGCTCATTCTGATACAATTAAACTGCAACAAGCTGAAATATATTCCAAGTTTTTAGAAAAATATATTATCAATGAAAAAAAATATTTGGATTTTTCCAATTGGAAAAATGCGGTTAATTCTATTAATTATAAACTAATAAGAGAACTAAACAAAACTTGTGATTCTTTTAAAATCAAGAATTCAGTTATTTTACCATTTTCAAATCTTGTTGAAATTGATTCAGTATTTTCACCTCAACAAAGCAGAAAAATTAATGATATCGCTAAAGAAATTAGAAATAAAAATAAAATGGAAATCATAATTTTATCAATTGATGAATTATATCCTGATAAAGACATTCAAAACTTTTCAATTAATAAACTTACAGAATGGAAAATTGGTGGAGTTCTTGAAAAGGGTGGCGCAATAATCGTTTTCAGTAAAAATTTAAAAAAAGTTGCAATATCAACAACTGAAATTGCAATGAAATATTTAACAAATAAAGATTGTGATAAACTAATTGTAGACTTTATGATTCCAAATTTTAAAAACAACAATTATTATGATGGAATACATAATTCATTAATTGAGATAAAAAATATTCTTAAATAAAATCATTTCTTATTACATAGCTTTCAAAACAAACATTCATGGAAAAATTCACATTAGAAATATTATTTCAAATCATAGGTATAGGTTCTGCATCAGGATTATTTTATAACAATGATGCACTTTATATTATTGGCGATAACAGCGGATTTTTATACGAATACAATATGCAGAATCAGCAATTAAATCAACACGCTTTAATTGATAATCCGTCGCAAAACATTCCGAAAAACCTTAAACCCGATTTTGAATCGATCACGCATCATAATGATACCTTATATGTATTTGGTTCCGGTTCTACTGAAAACCGAAACAAAATGATCGAGTTTGATCTTAAAAACAAAACCATTTTACAAAAAAACAATCTCGTTGATTTATATGGTTTAATGCAAAGCTTTGGCGAAATAAAACCGGAAGATTTTAATCTCGAAGGCGCAATCTTCGATGGTGAAAACTGGTATTTATTCAATCGCGGAAACGGAGTTTCAAACAAAAACACCATTTTTACCATTCATGCTAAAAGTCTGGGCGAAGAATTTGCCTTGGTTGCTACCAATTATAAACTGCCAAAAATAAAAGGTGTTCGCTCTAGTTTTACCGATGCCATCTTGGTCGAAGACAAAATTTATTTCCTTTCTACCGCCGAAGACACCAAATCAACTTACGATGATGGGGAAATCCTTGGAAGTTTCATTGGCCGAATCGACCTTAAAACCATGAAAATAGATTTTACGCAGAAAATAACTTCAACCAATAAGTTCGAAGGTTTGACTTTTTATAAAAAAGAAAATAACAAAATTGAGTTTTTATTGTGCGAGGATAATGATACGGATCTCTTAGAAACAAAGATTTTTAAGTTGGTTTTGCCGGTTAAGTAACGTTTAAACACATTTTATGTCATTGCGAGGAACGAAGCAACCGCACTAACAAAAGCAAATTTGTTAATCAAAAAAGTAATTAGATGAGATTGCTTCGTTCCTCGCAATGACTTCCAAAAGATCGTAGAGGCGCACTGCTGTGCGTCTCCCGCAAAGAATGTCAATTTGCATTGGTAATCTCGAATGACAAAATTATTTTGCCGAACTTCAAAGATGGATTAAAATCCATCCCTACAATATAATCCGTTCCTCCGGAACTCTTTATAAAATTCCGGAGCAATAACACAAACTGGTGAATATCTTTGCGGGAGACGCACTGCTGTGCGTCTCTACAAATGTGCCTTTACAAATATATTCAAAGATAAAACCTTTGTAACTTTGAACCCCTGTACCTTTGAACCTTTAAAAAAAACTTTTTTTAACCTCCGTCCCAACCTTTTTATCTTTTCAACCCTCTTTAGTATAAAGACAACAATTGTGATAAACGAAACGCTAATTTCTAACTGCAAAAAAATGAACCGTGATGCCCAGCGTCAGGTTTATGAGCACATGGCTCCAAAATTGTATCGCCTTTGCAAACGATACCTCAAAAAGGAAGAAGAAATCGAAGAAGCTATGGCTGACGCTTTTTATACCATATTTACAAAACTGGAGCAGCTAAAAGAGGTTCTGGCTTTTGAGGCCTGGGCACGCAAAATAACCGTAAATCATTGTTTGGCAACGATCAAGAAAAATACTAATTTCAATATGTATCTTGATGATGTCAAATTGCTTTCGCAACCTTTTACGGATGAGATTAATACATTAGAAGAAGAAGATTTACTCAATTTACTAAACCATATTCCAGACGGCTGCAAAACTGTTTTTAACCTTTTTGTAATCGAAGGTTTTGGGCACAAAGAAATAGCCGCAATGCTAAACATTTCTGAAGGCACATCAAAATCACAATTGAATGCCGCCAAAACGAAGCTAAAGGATTTAGTAAATAAATTGTATTACCAAAAAGCAAAATAGTCATGGACAATCAAGATAAAATATTCAATAAATTTAAAGAAGCCGCAGAAAACTCGGAACAAAAGGATTTTCCCGGAATGGACAAAGTCTGGGCACGCATTGAAGAAAAACTCGACAAAAAAGAAGATAAAAAAGCAATCTCGTTATGGAAAAAAATTGCCATCGCCGCTTCTCTTTTATTATTAATTTCAATAGGTTCTCAGTTTATAAAATCAGACAAAACAACAATTCAGAATTCTACAGTTGTTAATAAAGAAAAGATAGAACAAAACATTTTAGAGAAGAATAAAGCTGTTGTTGCTTCAGATTCAGTACTAATTCCAAAACCGGAAGCGCTTAAAATTTTAGATAAGCAAGTTACCACTCAAAATAATGTAGCAGAAAATACCGCTTACGTTTCTGAGGCTACGGGAGCAGGAAGCGCAGATGCTATCATTAGTGAAGAACCTGCCAATGCACCTATACAAGCTGAGTATGCGCTAGAAGAAGATAATAATAATTTGAAAGATAAAGCGGCTCAAAACTTAGATTATTCCAGAACTATAGAGAGAGAATCGGCTAAAGTTGCATTTGCTGATAACCAAACTCAGGTAGCTAAAAAAAGTGCTCCGCTAATTATTCTCAACGGAAATGCAATAGCACATAGCGACGACCAAAAAAGGGATAAAATGATGCAGGCAGAACTTCCTAATTTGCAACCTGAAAATGTAGATTCACTAGTTGTTCTGGACGCTCCATTATATATTATTGACGGAATTTATTATTCTGAAAATGATTTATTCGGCAAAAATCCAACAAGTCCTTATGCCCCTTTGAATAAACAGGAAATAAAAACCATAACTGTTCTTCAGGATCTTGAAGCCACATCAAAATATGGCGAAAAAGGCAAAAAAGGAGTGGTAATTATCACTACCAAAACAGGTAAGCCAACTCCTAAAAACTAAAAGAAAAAATCTAAAAAATCTTTGTCAAAGTGTCACGCTTTGACAAAGATAAAACGCATCATTTATTTCAAATTATCATCATGAAAAACGTAAAACTTATTTCATTAGCCCTTTCTATGCTTATATGTTTCGTTGCTAAAGCACAGGAAAAAACAACGACAAAAGATACATTGCAATCGATTTTAACCAATAAAATAATAATCTGTGCACCATCCCGGCCTCTTCTCAATGAGCCATTAACAATTCTGGACGGAATTGTAATAGATGCCAAACAATTTTCTAAACTAAATCCCAATGATATCGAAAGCATTCAGGTTTTAAAAGCTAATGATGCAACAGCTTTTTATGGAGAGAAAGCGATACATGGAGCTATTGTGATTAGATCAAAAAACAAAGATTAAGCTTTAAATCATTACAATTCAAACCAATTTAATATTGATTTATTAACAAAATTATTTTTACATTTGATCTCCTTTTGAAAATCCTTCAAAATTTATTCAGATAAAAATATTTATATAAATCAATATCAAACAAAATTTCATGAACCCAATTTTAAATCAGAATCTATTTCTTGTAAAAGAACATATCGGTATGTTTAAAGCCGCTAACAACTACGACATTTACAATCCGGAAAGCAATGAAATTATAATGAACTGCCGCGAGAATAACTTGGGCTTTTTTACCAAAATGTTACGCTTCACAGATTATAAAAGAATGACTCCTTTTGATATTGAAATTACTACGGCTTCGGGCGAAAAAATAATTTCGGTAAAACGTGGTATCGCATGGCTTCGTTCGACTGTTGAAGTTTTTGACGAAAAAGACCGTTTAGTGGGAACATTTAAACAAAAATTATTTTCGATTGGAGGAAAATTTGAAATTCTCGATAAAAACGAAAGAACTGCCGCAACGCTTCAGGGAAAATGGACAGGTTGGGATTTTAAATTCAGTCATGAAAACAAACAATTGGCTCAGGTAAGCAAAAAATGGGCAGGAATGGGTAAAGAGTTTTTTACGAGCGCTGATAATTATGTGCTGCAAATTGAAGAAACTGTTGCGCCAGATAGTCCTTTAAGACAATTAATCCTTGCCGCTGTTATGTGCATCGACATGGTACTGAAAGAATAAATTAAAGTTGTTAAACTTAGATTAAGAAAATAAGCGAAAGCATGATTTTAGGAAGCAAAAACTGTATTTTTGTGTTACTAAAATGATGCTTTTTGCATTTCAAAAAATAAATCATGACAGACTTAAAAAATAAAAATGCCTTAATTACAGGTGCAGGAAAAGGAATTGGAAAAGCAATTGCAATTGCACTTGCCAAAGAAGGAGTAAACGTAATTTTACTTTCAAGAACTCAGGCAGATGTTGATCAATTGGCTGCTGAAACTGCTGCTTTAGGTGTAAAATCTCTGGCTTTATCTGCTGACGTTTCTGACATTAATTCTATCAATAGTGCTGTGGAAAAAGCTTTTGCAGAGTTTAAAAGCATAGACATTTTAATCAACAACGCCGGAATCGCTGCTTTTGGCAATTTCATGACATTGGAACCAACTGAATGGGAAAAAATTATTCAGGTAAACTTAATGGGCACTTACTACACAACCCGTGCAGTTTTACCTAATATGATCGAAAGACAAACGGGTGATATCATCAATATTTCGTCGACAGCGGGATTAAACGGAAATGCATTGACAAGTGCCTACAGCGCATCAAAATTTGCCGTTTTGGGATTGACTGATTCTTTGATGCAGGAGGTTCGTAAACACAACATTCGCGTTACGGCTTTAACTCCTAGTACGGTTGCCACCGATTTGGCTTTAGATTTAAAATTAACCGACGGAAATCCGGATAAAGTAATGCAATCTGAAGATGTAGCCGAATTAATTATTGCTCAGCTGAAATTAAGCCGTCGCGTTTTCATTAAAAACAGCAGTATTTGGTCTACTAATCCTTAAAAATAAAATAAATTCTAAAATTTAAATTCAAAATTTCAATTGTTGAACGTAAAAAACTTTATGAATTGGAATTTGGAATTTTAAAAAATTGGAATTTCAACAAAAATATGATGGAACAATATTTAAGACAATTAATTTCAATAGAATTTCAGGATAAAAAAGAACTTTTTACCGGATTTCTTATCGATTATTCTGACGACTGGATTTTACTACGAAACAATCCTGAAGATTTTATACTGGATGGATTTGTGATTTTGAAGAACAAAAATATCGAAGCCATTCACAGAGATCAGGATCTTGCATTTACCGAAAAAGTAATTCGCTTAAAAGGTCTAAAAACAAATGCTGAGGATATTATCCCGATTAGAGATTTGAATTCGATCCTGAATTATGTAAATAACAAATACGGCATTTTTCAGATTTCGAAAAAATCAGCAAAATCAGCTTATTTAGGAAAACTGATCGAATTAAACGACGAGGAATTAACTATTGATTTTTTAGATATAAAAGGTCAGTTTGGTGGTGAATTGAGTTTTAATCCGCAAAAAATCAGAGTTATTGAGTTTGATACGGATTATATTAATTCGTTGAAATTAGTGATTCCGGAAGATCAGAAATAGAGTATGCATAAAACTATTCTATTATTCGCCGCCTTTCTTTTGATTTCCTGTTCACAAAAAAATAAATCCGAGAATCCCATAATCGAAAAATCAAAAAAAGATTCTGTTTCGGTTAAACTTCAAGACAAAACCTCTCAAGCAGAAAAAACAAATAAGCTCTTGATTGGTGAAAAAATTGAAGGCGACTTTGATGGTGACGGAAAAAATGAATTTGCCTTTGTTACCAAAACAAAAGAAGGTGAAGGAAATCCTATTGAAGACGGAACTCCTGACCAATACACGATTTCTTTTAGTAATTCAGCACTAAAACCCATTGTTATTGGCTGTTGCGAAGCTCAGCTTATTAACGAAGGAGATTTAAACCAAGACGGAAAAGATGATTTTTCAATCTTTCAGGCGCCTATGAACGGATGTACTTATTCGATGACAACCTATTCTTTGCAAAATTCAAACTGGAAACAAATTATAGAATCCTTTTTAATTCCAACTGGCTGCGAAGGATTTACAGCTGAAGATTTACAAAA